>Ga0306868_1000327_pt1 | contig 32971 bp, 29 predicted proteins | sample AntRauTorckE6832_FD_190411 | JGI IMG/M metagenome (GOLD analysis project Ga0306868, IMG submission 190411) | Saline lake microbial communities from Rauer Islands, Antarctica - Metagenome Torckler E6 #832 (v2) (version 2) | ecosystem: Environmental > Aquatic > Non-marine Saline and Alkaline >... | reverse complement strand
ACGAACACAATCTCCTCGCCGCGGAGGAAACCCTCCAACAGATCTACGAGACCATCTCTGACAAGCCCGAGAAGATGGTCAAGTACGAGAATTCCCCTCGCCCGGACGACGCGTAACCCTTACAGAACTAGCTTCGTCTCAGTACTCGATCACCGTTCGATTTCGTACTCACCCGCCAGCTTCTGGAACTCCGACCACGCGAGAAGCCGGTCGTCCTCGACCTCGCCCTGCGTCTCGAGGTACTGGAGCAGCGCGTCGATCACGTCTTCGAGTCCATACTTCACCGCCTGCTCTCGGAGATCCTCTTCGTCGATGTCGACGTGGCTGAGCAGGAGGAGACAGTACGAGCGGTGACGGCTGCCGTCGTCGATCAACAGCGTGTGACAGCAGAGCTCCGCCGGCGAGACTGCGTCGGGTTCCTCGGAGTAGACGTAGTAGCGATGATCGGTGAGCAGGAACTGGAGGTCGAAGGCCGCGAATCGAGCGAGGCCGGTTTCGTGGAACGCCTCCGCATCGATCTCCGTTTCGGCCTGGGCGAGGAATTCGTCGTAGTCCTCCCAGAGAATCGTGCCCTTCGGGGCAACGGCTTCGAGGCGGTGACGGTGCAGATGGTGTGCGATTTCACGGGCAAACTCGTGGAGGCGGTCGAAGTCGGCGTTGAACTCGTAGTGGCCGTCGGCCGTCCCGACGAGACCACGGTCACGAAACCGCTTGAGGACACGGTTGACCGTGTTGCGGTAGTTGTCGCTCCGGTCAGCGATCTCGGAGACAGTTCGCGGCTGGTCGAGGTAGTACAGCACCTCGAGCGCCTTCCCGGTCAGCAGTTCGGGGAAGTCGATGTGGGAGTGCTGGCGGACGAGGTCCTGGTAGCGTTCGACGGCGCGAGCATCCGACGGAACGACTCGTTTTCGCCGGCCGTCGCGTTCCGTGTAGACGACCCCCTTTTCGACGAGGTCGGCGACGGCACGAGAGAGGTAGCTCTCGCTGTGGTCGAGCTTCGTCGCGAGCTCGGAGATCGTGTCGCCGCGGTCGACCGTGGCGAGGACCTCGAGTTCGATGCGCCGGAGCACGATGTAACATAGTACGAAACTTGTATATAAAGAAGTTTCGAGTAGTGTTACAGCCAGCAATCGCGAGAACCGTCCCCATCGTCTTAACCAACAAAACTATGGGTTCATCGGCCGTGTTGGTTAACACGAGAGCAGCCGATGTCCTACGAACCCCCGACCCCACCGGCGAACCTCCCGACGGAGATCGTCAACACGCTCAATGAAGCCACACCGGAGCATCTTCGGGACGTTGCCAGCTACGCCGAGGCGTTGGCCAAACACAAAGAGCGGGAAGCTCGTCTCGAGGAGGAAGCGGACGACGCCGACGTCGAGGAGCGCCCCGATGACCTCCCAGACGACGTGCCGGCGAAGGCGACGATCACGATCAAGGAGATCAACGACAACCGCTACTACTACTGGCAGTGGCGGGAAGGCGATTCGGTGACGTCGAAGTACAAAGGGCCGGTGAATCCTGACGAGTAGACGAGATGGAACTGTAGCCTGCTGTTCGTTTCAACGTGATTCGTAGCGTAGCAGATGACACCCCCCAGAGTGTGAATGGGATCGGTTTACCCGACACCCCTCGGTGTGAATGGGCTACCAACCGCCGATCTCTAACGAGACTTCACGCCGAGAGAAGACAGAGCAACACGCGGATAGATTACGCCTCGTTTACCCCCACACCCCTCAGTGTGAATGGTCCACCACCCAGGGTACCGCGATTAAGAAGGCATTAACAGCAGAAGTCCTCACGCCGTAGGGAGGGTTCTCGCCTCATTGGCGGACCTTTGGCTTCGGCACAAGGCCTCGCCTTTCAGAATACATCCACTCGGAGGACTGTTTAGACTGTACCATAATAAAGATAACTACAGCTACGGTGCGGTGCAGTAGCGGGTCGGGTCAGCTGCCGAGGAAGAACGTGTAAGCCGCTCTCCGTGCCGGTAATGGGACCTCAAACGGACGACACAGCTTCTACGGGTCAAGTCCCGCTCCGTCTTTACTACTGCCGTGACCTATGGGGGACCATTCACACCGAGGGGTGGGAGGGTCACCATCCCATCAACGTCTGGAGTTCCGGCGTTGAGTTGATTAGTCCAGTTCGTGTACTCTCCACGTCTCCTTGGAGCGAATACGACCTGAACTTCCCCTGATCTCCGCCTTCCTTCTTTTTCGATTCGAGAACTCCTGTCGTCACGTGCTTGTTCAGAAGCTCAAGCGCACGATTGTACCCCTTGGGCTCTACTTCGACGTCCCGTGCTACTGTTTGGTAAACCTCGTGAATCTCTGACGTCCGGAACCATTCTTTCTCCGGGTTATTCCGGTCAAGACGTGTGAGAGCAAACAAGAGTAATTTCCCGGACAACGGAGTCCCTTTCACCATCTCCATAAAGAGCTCAACTTCGACGAGTTCGTCAGCTTCGAAAACGTGATTCGCGGTCACGATATCATCGCCTTCTTCGTCAGCGATCTCGCCCGCATTTCGGAACAATCGGACTGCCCGTCGAGCGTCACCGTGTTCTTCAGCTGCGAGTTCAGCTGTGGTTGGAATCACCTCGCCATCCAGGACACCGTCGTAAAATGCGTCCCGTCGATTTTCGAGGATTGCAATGAGCTGGTCTTCTTCGTATGGCGTGAACGTTCGGTGTTCTGGCTGGAGAGTCGATTGAACCCGTGACTCGATTTCTCCTTTGAATTCGATGTCGTTCGAAATCCCGATTGTAAGGACTGGAAAATCAACGTCGTCTTTTGATTGTGACCGTGATAGCGTGTAGAGGACCTCGTTGACTTCTCCGTGCTTGTCGATTTCATCGATGATGACGACAAGACCGCCAGAAAACTCCCGCTGAACAACGGGCCACAATTTCTGATCCCGATAATGCTCGGCTGAGAGGCCCTGATAGGGGACATCAAGCGGGTTCTCCGCTTTTGCGTTCACCTGCTCTGCGATCTTTCGAAAGGTGGAGGTATACGTAGATATGGGATCTGGATTAATGTAGGCAGTAACGATCGGGGAGTCCGTTCCTGTAGTTGCTGCTTCGAGCCGCTCACAGACGTGTCTTGCAACTAGTGTCTTCCCCGTTCCGGTTTCGCCCCACTCCAAGACGTTATCCGGGACGCTATTTGTCCGCATCTTTCGGAGATTCTTGGCCAAGAACGTGATATGGTCGTCTCGTCCGACAATTCGATTGGCGTCAGGAACGTTATCGATCTCGAGCAACCACGGCTTCTCAAAAATATCCGATTCGTCTTCGCTATCCCCCTCGTCGACATTTAATATCTCGTCGACGGTTGTTTGCGTGGAATCGTTGTTTGGCATGAGCGGACCAATTCGCCCCATTCACATATAGGTTACCCACCCTCGGTGTGATTGATTTAGCTCCATTCACACTCCGGGGGGTGTTCCAGAGGGCAGGACCCCCCAGAGTGTGAATGGGATCGACCTCGTCGCCCACTTGTGATTTTGCTCACCTCAGAAGACATTTGAGACTACTCATCCGTTCCGGGCTGCTGTAAACTCCGTCAGCTCCACTTCCCGTGTCTCCGCGAGTCTCCGTCGAATATCTGTACGATCCCACCCCAGCGGCAACAGCACGCTCTCAATCGCTCGAACCAGCTGCGTCTCGTAGTACGAGGCGGCGTAGGTCCCGATCGCTTCGTGGGCGAGGGCGACCCGGTCTCGCGAGGATTTCTCGTCGTCGACGACCACATACTCGATATCTTGTCCCGGGTGGACTGCCAGATCCTGCTCGCGGGCTCGCTTCAAGGCGGCCACGTTCTGGGTATTCTGTGAGTAGCCTTCCAGCGGCTTGGAGACACGGTTCCGCTCGACAAGCCGCTCCACTGCTACGTTGCCCGCCTGCAGTTCGTCGATTGCTCGTTCGAGCCGTCCGAGCACCGCGTCCGGTGACCGCGTAACATCGAGCCGGTCGAGACAGTCCCGCTGGACGTCCTCGATGAACGGTGGGGTTGAGCGCTGCCGGGCTTCGATACCACGTATCTTGAAGTCGTCGTCGCCGGCGACCTTCCCGAAGTACTTGGTCAGCGCGCCGGTGTCGCTCTCGCGCTGCGGGACGAACGCCACCCAGTCGTAGTGGGCTTCGTGTTCGAGCCGAATCTCGACGCGTTCTGTGATCTCCGTCGCGAGCGTCTGGAGGTCCTCGCGGTCCTCGTCATTGACGTCGGGGTCCGGGGTCACCCAGATGGAGTCGACGATGCCGTGGACGACCCGCCAGCCGCCGGCTTCCAGCCGCTGTTTCGCCGTCAGCAGAATCTCGCGAGCGAACGCGTTGATCGCTTCGTGACACTCGATGCGGCCGAATTTCGCGTTGCTGAACCCCTGATAGCCGAAGCAGGCGACGAGGATCCACTTCAGCGCACCCGACCGTCCCTCGAGTTCCGCCAGACGGTCCTCGTCGGGATCGTTTCGATCCTTCTCGCGACGGATGGCCGCCTTGATCTCGTCGCGTGCGTCGATGATCGGTTGCAAAACGTCGACGAGGTAGCCCCGGTCGTCGCAGATCGAGTACCCGAGTCCGGGGACGTCGTCGCGGTCGCTGTGGCAGTCACATCGGATAACGTCCGGCGAGACGTTCCGGGTACAGATGATGTTCGGATACAATGAGGAGAAGTCGAGTTCGTGGACGTTCTCGTGGAGGCCGACCTCGGGCGCGAAGATAAAGCCGCCGCGGTCGGCGTCGTGGAGCGTGCCCATCGGCTTGTAGAACTCGTGGCGCCAGGAGTTCCACGGCACGAGGACGCCGCGGTCGTGGGCCTCGCAGATCTGGATCGCCGTGAGGACGTTCCCGATCGACGCCCACGCAAGCTCCTGGACGGGCTTTTTCGAGCGCGACACGAGGTCGAGAACGCCCTCGAGGTTTGTCTCCCCGTAGAAGAACGTGTTCGACTTGTCGATGATCGCCCGTCCGGGAACGTTGTACTGTGCCGGGGAGTGGCCGACGCGGCCATAGCTTGAGTACGTCGACCGGCTCGCGAGCTGCTGGTAGTCGACGTCCGGCCACCGACTCAGCGAGAAGTCGTCGACGCCGGCAGCCGACGCCATCTCGTACAGCGTCGGGACGATCTCGCTCGTCGAGCAGACCAGGACATCTGGATCCTGTGCGTCGAGCGCCCCCTGGACGGCGGTCAAGAGCTCCGCGGACGTGCCAGTGACGGTATCGCCGGCAACGGACAGCTCCCCGTAGACGTCGTTGCTCGTTTCGGTCACCGGGACGCTGAGCCGGAGCGTCGACAGGTCGCTCGCCGGCGTCGGATCAACGCCGGCTTCCAGACAGTACCGGAACTCCCGCGAGAAGTCGACGTTGAAACAGGCGAGATCCCCGACTGGATAGTCCGACAGCTGGCGCGCTTGCCGGGCGAGTGGGGTGACACGGTCGATGTGGGCGACATCAACGGCGAGGACTGGTTCCTCGTCTCGTCGAAAGCCGGGCCGTCGCGCAACTATTTCGGTCGCGACGACGTCCGGGTGCTGGTCGTACACCGACTGGAGAGTCGTGAGGTCGAGGTCGGACGCTGGGTCGCGAGCGGCGACGTAGAAGCGTGGGGTGTAGTCATCGCGCTCGGTCGCGACGGCGCCGTCGGCGGTTGCCTCCCACTCCAGAACGCGACCGTCATCGAGGAAGTCGATACTGAACGGCATCGTCACGGGTTCGCGTCCGGTGGGGCGCTCTCCTGGTCATCGCGTGCTGCGACAGCGGCTTCGAGCTCCTCGAGGCGTTCCTCGTGGTCGTCGAGGCGGGCCTCCTGTTCGAGATCGATGCTGAGCAACGCCGGCAGGAGCGGGTTTTGGTGATTCAACAGCCCGCTCGCGTCGGCGTGTTCGCGGGCGTACTCGAACAGCCGGTCAAAGCGCGGCTGATCGCGACGCCGCAGTGCCCGCCGGAACTCCGCCCAGCGCTCTTCGATGGCCCGCAGCGCATCGCGGTACGTCGGGTTCGTGCGCCCCATCGCTATCGCCCTCCGGTCCCGGTCGCGGTCCACGCATCGAGCAAGGGATCTGCGGTGGCCGCCACCGTCTCACCGTCAGCTGTGACACCCGTCCCGACACCCTCCGGAGTCGGCGTCGACGGCGCCGGCGTCGTCGGTTCAACGCCGACCTGTGTGGCGCGTGCCGCGAGCAGCTGCTGCCAGTACGCGAACGTCGTCTGGTAGTACGCGCCGTCGTCGACGGGATAGACGAGCGTCTCGAAGTCCTCGCCGACGACCCGTGGGCCCATTCGGGTCTGCTCGCACTCCAGGTGGTGGTCGGCGACCGTCGCGACCGGTTCGGTGAATTCGTTTCGTTCGTTTCGCGTAACGAGCACCGGGATGTCGTATCCATCAGCGTAGGTCGCCAACCGGGCGAGGGTTCGGGCCTGAAGGGTTTCCGCGTGGGTCTCACCGAGGGTATCGTCGGCGCGGTACTGGGCGTCGACGGCTGGCGCGACGATGAGGGCGGGCGTGTGGGGCGACGTGTCCTCGTCGCGACTCGGTTCCCCTCGACCGGCCGCACCGGAATCGGCGGTGGACGTCCGGATCGACTTGTTCACTGCCGTCGGAAGATCACAGACGGCGCCGTAGTGTTGGTAGGCGGTGAACCCACGTGCGACATGAATCCGTCCGAGCAACCGCTGGCTAGGGGAGATCTGGGCAAGCGTGGTCGTCGTCGCGTGCCCGTTTGCGTCGACCCAAAAGGCGGGCCCGTCGTGTAGGAGGAGGTGGTCGAGCACGAGCGACTGTAGGATCGGGACGCCGCGGCCCCCCTCGACGTCGAGCAGCGTGATTCCGTCCTCGAGCTGTGGCAGCAGCATCTCGTCCGTAGCCGGATCAGCTTGGTCAGCAAGGGACCGATTGCGGTCAGCGCCCCGTGTCGGCTGGTCCACCGCCAATCGGTTCGATGTTGAGTGTTCTCCCATACCCGATTAGTTGTCTACGTTCCCGATAAGCCGCGGCGTGGTGCTTCCGCGTTTCAGGGAAGGGCTGAGAGGTATGTAGAACCGGACCCAGGCAGCTGATTTCTGCTATTGTCCGACCGTTTCCGAGAACGTTTCCAGAGTGGGAGGCGGACAGTATCGTCGGATTAACCAACGGTTCGGGTACCTCCGGCCCAATTGTTGGTTAAGGATATTCTCCGCCTCCAGTACAAGTTCACGAAAACTTCCTCGCAAATCAGTATACGAGCCTACGATCTGATGTGATCGACGATTGTTTTCAGTGCGGTCACATCGTCGTTATTGTACTGTTTGAGTTGATCCCAGTCTGGCTCTTCGCCGTCGAGGAGATATCGTGTGTACTTGCTCCCGACGACAAATCCATCGACGGTCGGGTCTTGATATTCAAAGCCGAGCGCGCTTGCTACGACGTCCAATTTATGCCGATTGAAGGGGCCGAAGAGTTCCTGTTGTGCGGTTATCCCGAGGTCGTGTGCCCGCTCCAGATGATTGATCCTTTCAGGGATGCCGTGTTCCTCGAATCTTCGACTAAGACACTGTTCGTCGAAGTAGTTCCCTCCGTAGTAGATGATTGGCTCAGAGCCATGATTATCAAGGTACTCAGACAGCTCCTGAAGGAGTGCTGACTCGTCGTCCGGATCGAAGAATTGTCGGTACCCATCGTTCTGGTAACTGTAGGTGCCGACCAGCCAGATCCGATCCTGCTGAAGGTCCGTCTCTATGTCCAAGAGGAGAGGCTCCGTATCGTGAATGTCGTCGAAGGCGGACTTGTTTAGAATCACGACCTCATCGTTTTCGAACGCCTGTCGATGAGCAATCCACCGGTCCACGTGCCATGACGAGGCTCCGGGGAGGGCTTCGAGTTCGGAACGCCGTTCTTCGGTAATCTCATCTGGGCTAGTGATTCCTAACTCACTGAACTGTTCCACTCGGTTTCTCCCGACCTGGACGAGATCAGTCAGCCGGCTTCCTAGCAGATGGCGAGTGTCGTAGAACTCGTACTCGATAGACGCGTTCGAGGCGTCGATGGTGATGAGTGCGTACCTTCCAGGGTCGTCTACTCCGTCGTGGGACGCGATGTTGATCACCGTGCCGTACTCGAGGGTTTCAGCTCTGCCTCCGAATTGATGGCAATGACCGCAGACGGTGACTGGGGGCTGGATGTCGTCTATGAAGCTCCTGACGGCCTTCGACCCGATATGTTGTTGCCCGAATCGCTTTCCGATATCGAGAATGCCGAAGGGAGGGGTGTGAGTGACAAGAATCGGAGTTCTGTCTTCACAAGCGGTGCGTTGTTCGGAAAGGTGTCGCTGGACGTCGTCCTCGGTGTAGGTGATGAGACCCGGTCCCTGGGTCGATCCTTCCTGGCCGATGAACACGAGATCCTCGTAGGTGTATGGTGTCCTGTGGAGGTCGGTGGTAAATTCCGCATCGAACTGCGGGCCGGTTGACGGGGGGAGGTCGTCGTTCCCTCGGACATAGAGCGATTGTTGGTGCTTTGTGAGGCGAGCGAGTTCTGCAAGATGATCTGTGTCAGTATCGGCGTTTTTGAAACGTGAGAGGTCGTCGCCGGCATACAGTAGTAGATCTGGAGTTGGTTCTACAGTTTCGAGAATAGTGTAGAGATCGTCAATAGGTTGGGAACGCCAGTCAGATACGGCGAGTATGTGGGTCATTTTGTATGACCGTAGTTAGTGTAGCCTCTTCTATCGTTTGTTTAGGTGTACCGTCTGTCATTAGGAGATTCTCTACCCTGATTTGGTCCACTATCCACCCGTCGGGCACGCACTAGCTGCGACATCGCTCTTCAATTGTTTTCCAGAAGTCGGCTCGACGATCGCTGCCGTGGTTAACCAACAATATAGGCCCATCGAGACAATATGTTGGTTAAGAATGGATGCCGACGAGATTCTTGTGCGACCACGTTGAAGATGCCTCCCTCCGAACTCTCAGATATGTGTGGCCGAAACTCCCTCTTCATCGACCAGGCCGATCTCGAGGCTCGCTTCGACGCCGAGGTCGTCACGGACGGCGGGTACACACCCCGGTACAACATCGCACCTGGCGACGACCTCCACATCGTCACGAACGAGGCTCCAGACGAGCTCGACGCCTACCACTGGGGGCTGATTCCGTTCTGGGCGGACGAGCCCGAGGAGGGCATCATCAACGCTCGCTCCGAAACTGCCGACGAGAAACGCGTCTTCGAGCGGGCATGGGAATCGCGCCCCTGTCTCGTCCCCTCATCGGGCTTCTACGAGTGGAAATCGCCGAACGGCGGTACGAAACAGCCCTACCGGATTCACCGCGAGGACGACCCCGCGTTCGCGATGGCCGGCCTCTGGGACGTCTGGGAGGGTGAGGACGAGACGATCTCGTGCGTCACGATTCTCACGACGGAGCCGAATGACTTGATGAACTCAATCCACGACCGGATGCCGGTCGTCCTCCCACAGGACGTTGAGTCCGACTGGCTCGCTGCAGACCCGGACACCCGAAAGGAACTGTGCCAGCCGTATCCAAAGGACGACCTAGACGCTTACGAGATATCGACCCGGGTCAACAACCCCGGCAACGATGATTCCCAGGTCATCGAGCCGCTGGACCACGAGCAATCGGGCCTCGGCGAGTTCAGTTCGGGATAGCTGTCGTGGTCCTCACTCTCAGCCCTAACTAGTGTCTCGGCTCCCAGGGAGTTAATTTTCGTTAACCAACGAAGCTGCAGATAGAGGGGCAACGTTGGTTAATACTTAATGTGGATTAATTGGTTTGCTCGCTTATTATATTCTCCTGAGCTGATCAGAAAATTGCGTCAGCGTCGCTTTGGGTCCAATTCGTGTCGTAGCTTGAGAATACTGCGGCATCGAAAATACAAGGGAGAATATCGGCCGTTGAACAGCTATCCTGAACAATATCCATAATAAAGTGATAATACTCTGAGTTACTGAGCCCGGAGCCAGAGACGTGGTAAGGAAGTTCGAGATTGGTGTTTAACCATTTCGTGATGCGAGAGTCGAGGGGGATCTCGAACCGCGTAAGCCCGAGAATCTGAAGGATATTCCGTGCCTGCTTTGAGCCAACTCTGTGGAATCCTTCACCAGCAAACCCTTCAGACAGATACGTCGCTACCTTTCTCTCCACCACGTAGTCGCTGTCTCTTGGTTCACGCTTCCGGATCTCAATTAGGTTCTCCAGTTCACCCCACAGTTCGTCCCATCCTCCCCCATCCAATCGTTCAAAATTCCTCTCACAGGCTTCGCCGATATTGTTGTAGTACCGAATACCACCATGCTCCTCAAGGATTTCAGACACGTACTCGTCGATATTCTCGACGTCTCGGCACTGGTCAAGGCCCACCGAATAAATTTCTTCCTTCAGAAACTGCGAAACATGACTTTCCGGTCCAGACCGCTGCTGAGAGGTTAGCAAAGCGGCCAGATGAGCGTTCCAGAACTGATCTGCAGTAATACTGATCTCAGCCTCCACAACGTTCTGGGCTCGTCGCTTTTTGACGAACGGATTGTTCCCCTGTTCATCGACGATTCCTCGGACGTTGCTGGTCTCTGCTTCAGAGAACTCCCAGTTTACCTGTGCCATATACCTCGGTTCTATGGACGGTGGAAAAAGCTGGTGTGGAGATCCGCTGGGACAGTGTTCCAGGGATACTTGCTCGAATTGTCAACGATTCACTGCATCGGCGACGCAGCTGCCGAATCGACGAGCGAGTACTCTCGATCCCGACTCGTCCCCTCCGCTTCGAGGAGGTTGTACTGCTCCATCTTCGAGAGATACGTGCGGATAGTCCGCTTCGTCCGTGGGTCATCGACCTCCTGGGAATAGCGCTCGTGAATCTCGCTCGGCCCGACCGAGCCGTGCTCGCGCACAATGTCATAGACGACCCGTTGGTGCGGCGTGAGTGAATCGAGGCTCTTCTGCTTGATCTGGGCCCGGGCATCCTCGGCGGCGTCTAGGAGGATATCGTCGGTGATGCGCTCGTGGTTCTCACGATCTGCCTTGCCGGCGGCCGTTCGGAGGATACCGATTGCGAGGCGGGCGTCGCCGGCGGCCGCGTCGGCGATCCGGTAGAGCTGGTCGTCGGTGATGACGTCCTCGTCGAGCCCCCACTTCGCCCGAGCACTCAAGATATCGTACAGCTGCTCGTCGTGGTACTTGTCCATCCGGACGTGCTCGCTGGAGCGCAGCCGGCTCACGAGCCGGTCGTCAACGCGGCTGAACAGCTCCTCTTCCTTGTTCGCAATGCAGATGATTGCGAACTGCGGGAGGCTGTGGAGGTCGTAGATGACGCTGGGGTCCTCCAGTTGGTCGACCTCGTCGAGGATGACGACCGTTCGCGGGCCCTCGTGCTGCTGGAGGCGATCGACGAGTTCGTCGTGCGGCGTTGATTGTCGGTGGATGTCGATGGTGGCGCCGAGGTCGTCGAGGATCTGGTAGAGCGTCCGGAATCGGGTGTAGTTTCGCCAGCAGTTGACGTAGGTGGTCTCGACGTCGAGGACCTCCTCGCGGAGCCGTTCGGTGACGAACTGCGAAATGCACGTTTTGCCGGCGCCGCTGGGCCCGGTGACGATAGCCGTGTCGGCGGGTTCACTGTTCGTGATGGGCTCAAGGACACTAGAGAGGTGGTTGACTTCGGCGTCGCGATGCTCAACTTCCCGAGGGACGAACCCGGCGCGGAGAACGCGAGCATCGCGGATCATCTTTACTTGATAGACTGGTTTTCTGGCTAGTACTAAAAACGTGACCGGGTTACTTCCGGAAACACCCCATTTACCCCTCTCGAACCTAACTAATTCCTCGCGCTGTATGGTGATTCCTGTTTGTGGAAATTCAAGGCTTCCGGGATTTCCGGAATCAGGTCACGGGCGGGAACTCGTCACACCGGGATTTTGCCAGTCGTCGGCTTCGTGTTCACTCCAAGAGATGAGGTATACTCCGTTGTCAGCGCGACTTTGACAGTCCAATTCATCCATCAAGTTATTCCAGCGTTCTTCGATCGTATTGCCGGACTGCTCGAGGAGTGACTTATCGAGTTCGTCGATCAGCTGCTCTTGGATTTTCTGGTGTCGCTCGCTTCCGTACTCGCCAAAGACATCCTCATATCCTTCTCCTCGGAATAGTCGAACGAGTGTCGTGATACGGAGGGCCCGGTCCTCGCTAATGTCAAATTCCTCTTCTAGTCGCATACACATCCTGCCAGCCCAATCAGATGCGCCCATACCTCCCCTCTTGTCGTCAGTATAATAGAGGTTCGTGGGCCCAGACTAGAAGCAGTCAGGACATTCCCATACATACCCTCGACTCTTGCGCCGGTCGCTTTTTGGCATTTGAAGAGACTCACAGAGGCCGCAGGTCTTGAATTCGGACTCGGGAATTAGTTCCATGAGCTCCTCCTTCCAGATCCGAATTTCAGCCGTCTTGATGTTGTTTCGTTCGTTCTCTACCGTGGAACTGTTCCGGTTGAATTCCCACTCCCGATTTTCGTTACGGCGCCATTCAGCCAATATTCGGAGAACCTCGTCTTGTTCGTCCACGTCATCAAGATCCTCCTGGCAATCCTCCACGACATCGCGCCGAATTTTCGGTTCCACCTTGTCCCAAACCGCAGGTGTGCTTCCATCTCCTTTGTGCCGCTCTTCCTGGCGTTTTTGCTCCTCTTCCAGCTCCTCGATTCTGGCATCAAGAGACTCTCGTATCGGGGTGAGATCGGGGATGCTCATACAAAACACCACGACTGGAACGTCATAATATTCTGGTGCTGTACCGCTTCTGTCTGGTTTATACAGGTGTTGCGGACCGCCTGATTCTATCGTGTTCAGCTATTCACGATCAGCGATCAGCTCGAATTGACACTATTCTCTGGGAATCAGGTGTCGTTTGACTTCTCTGGAGCAATGATTGCAGAGTGCCGCTGGCATCGGGAGCGTATCTGGGGAGAATTGTCGGGTGTCGCCTGAACGGGCTTCATGACCACAGACGGTCGTCCCAGTTTCATTCCGTACGAGATGGTACTTCGCCTTCCCAGATTGGCGGAGCGAAAATGCAGATTCGTCTTCTGTGGGATAGTCGTCGTCTACAATATCTTCTACCGTTGCTGAGGTAATCCAGTATCTGCTGAGATCCGTCCACCAGGTGTTTGAGCACCGAATTTGTTGGCGGAAGAGCTGCCGATAATCAACCCTGAACCGTTGCGAATCCTGCTGAATGAGGTCATCGGTGTGGAACTCGAGCGTCCGTGGAGATTGCTCTCCCCTGTTTGATTCAGGCTCCAACTCGATGGTCCACTCCGTTTTGACGTACGCTCCACCGGTGTATTCGACAGTGTCTGCGCTTACAGACTTGGTACGGTCACGAAGCCAACGAACGGTCGGTGGACGGAGCTTCTCAGTGAGCTGCTCTGAGAAGATGTCGTGTAGCAGTTCATCCGTGGCGAGTGCGTCTTGGAGGGCGGTTCCGAGCCCTTGAGGTGCCGTCTGGTTCGTATAGTTCTCTGCCTGTGCGATGAGCGTCTCTCGGGCTTCGGTAATCCCATCGACGGTCAACCAGAATCCGTACGGTTCGTGACCATCGGTGAGCACTTCGCCATCGGTGAGCCGAACCAGCATCGGCCGGATATGGTCAGGTGCCGGAAACAGATGTAACTGGTATTGATCGGTGACCGGGACTACTGGATAGGGGAACTCTTCGCTAGAGGGTAATTCCCCTTCTTTACGGGGAATGGAGAAGTCTTTGAGGTCTGCTAGCGGGACGTGCCTCGGCATACAATTCGGGATACGATTCCAGTACGTTCCATATCGGTGGTCGCGAGGACCGCGATTAATTTGCATTGTGGGTAGACCGATTAGCCCCAGTCACTTAGTATTCAGGGGGTAGTGGGGGGAGGGCATATAGAAGAAGTAACACACTCCAAATCGGGAACTTAGACTAAGTAAAGGTTATAACATTCCCGCTAGGTGATGTGACTATCCAGATGACTCAGAAGACAATTGGACAGAACACCGGTCAATCGGGCCGGGTGAATTTGTCGGGACCTGAACTCGACCAATTTGATGCAGAAGTTGGGGACGCCATCAAGGTCGATGTCGCCGAATCGAAGGGAATCGCCAAGGCGATTATCGAGAACAGCACGGAGAGTGAGTTCGTGATCGTGTCCAAACCAGCAGCTGATTCATCACCCACGGAGGAAATCGATGAGTAGCAAGCACCCCTCTCTTTTCGAGAGCTGTCAGCCACGAGACGATGTCTTAGACGGCTCGCTCCAGGAGGAACAGTTCGCTGCGAAACTCTCGACTGTCGTCCACAACCCTGAGAAGGCAGCACCAGTCTATCGAGACCCCGACTCGTTCTACGATATGACCTACCCCACGGAGGGGCTCCGTACGCTGCTCTCCAATCTCACAGGCCGTTTCTTGGCAACGACAGAGTACGATCCGGGAACATACACCTCAAGTATTCTCTGTCTCGACACGCGATTCGGCGGTGGGAAAACGCACGACCTCATCGCTTCGTACCATCTTGCTGAGAACCCTGCCGATATTGACGACCTCTCACACTACCTGCTGGACGGTGATGAGGAACTTGCAGCTGACTACCAGAATGCGGTATCCGAGGGCCTCGACATCGCAACGGGGGTCTTCATCGGTACGAAAGCCGATAGCAAGGATGCCCGACACGCCGACGACGATCCGGATGCCCCGAATACCCGGACGATGTGGGGTGAACTCGCGTACCAACTCTATGGGCTCGATGGCTACGAATACCTCAAGGACTACGACCAAGACCAGGACGCACCCGGTGAGGGGACTCTCTCGAAACTCTTCGCTCAGTACGACCAGCCGGCTCTCATCCTGATTGACGAAATCGCCGACTACATGAATAAGGCCGCGGGCACGCCTGTCGGCGACAAGACGCTCGCCGATCAGACGCTTTCGTTCGTGATGGCGCTCCTCGAAGCGGCTGCCGAATCGGAGCACGTCACGGTCGTCTACTCTATCGCGGATACGGCGTTTGGTGAGCAGGCCGACCGGGTTCGTGATGGCGTCCGTGATCACATTGAGGAAGTCAACGAGATCGGCCGCCGGCAGCACAAGACGGTCACGCCGACCGACGAAAACGAGATCGGACAAGTCCTCCAGCACCGACTCTTCTCGGAAGTTCCAGAAAACGCCGCGCGCGAAGCCGCTGACTCATACTTCCAATTCTATGACCAGGAAGACCGGCAGTATCCACAGGAAGCCACCGACGCTGGTTACGTTGATGTCCTCACTCGCGAATACCCCTTCCATCCCTCCTTAATCGACGCTCTCACGGACAAGATCGATACGATACCTCGATTCCAGCGCACGCGTGATGCCCTCCGCTTGCTTGCTCGAGCCGTCTACTACCTCTGGAATCACCAGCCCGACAGTTTCGACCGCCACTGGATTCGGATTTACGACCTCACAGTCGCTGATGACGATCCTGGCGGTGGGATTCAGACGATCCTTCGTGAGCGCCTATTCGACTTCGTCGATCTCGGCCCCGCAGTGACCGCCGACATCTACGACGACGATGGTACCGCGCACGCCCAGCTTGAGGATCGGAAATGGACCGAAAACGGTCTCCCGCCCCTCGGAACCCATCTGACAACGACAGTTCTCTGGCACAGCCTCGCATATGGTGAACAGGCCGCTGGCCTAACTCACGCCGACTTGAACCTCGCCATCGGTCATCCCGATCTGAACTTCGACGACTACGATGCCGCACTATCCGCACTCCGGGGCGACGATATGGACGTCGCGTGTTACTTCCTCTACGAGGAAGAGCGCCTCCGATTCAAGCAAGAACCAAATCTGATCCGGATCATCGACCAGCGGATTGAGTCTACCCCCGAAGCGAGCGCTCATTCGCGTTTCCAGAACCGTCTCACCTCGAAGGAAATCGGCGATGGTGGCTTCCAGTCGGTGGAGTTCCCTGAATCGCCGGCGGACTTACCGGATACACCTGATACGCCGAAGCTCGCGGTGATGCATCCAGACACCGCTGCTGTCGAAGACGGCGGCGATACGCCGCCGAACCGGGTGACTCAGCTCTACGAGCAGCAAGCCGCAAAACACGAGGGAGAGACTGAGACACGAATCTACAAGAACTACGCTCTGTTCCTCGCCCCTGACGCTGATCGAATGGATGCAGCGATCGACGAGGCTCGGCGTCTCGAGGCTATCGAGGCTCTGCTTGATAGCCCTGAGCAGAAAGCCGACCTCTCCTCGGAACAAATCGAGGAGCTCCGAGAGCGGAGCGACGAAGCACAGCTGATGTTGGGTGAACTCGTGCGGAACGTTTACCGCCATCTATACTACCCAGATGAAGATGAGCTCACCCACCTCACAATAAGTGCGACCGAGTCCAACGGCGGGACCACGTTAGTCGATGCCGTCCAGACGACTCTCGAAGGCAAGGTGATCAAGCGAGATGCCGGCGCTCGGGGGGTTCACCACATTAAACAGAAGCTGTGGCAGCAGACGCAAGACTCGATGTCCACCGAGGCGCTGGTCAATCAATACGCGAAGAAACCTGGTCTGGACTATCTCTTCAGCACGAAGCCGATTCGCGAGACTGTCGAGTCTCTCGTTACAGATCACGGATACGCATACTGGGATGGTGAGTCCGGAACGGTCTACTGGACAGGGTCTACGGACCCTTACTCGTGGCCCTACCCGGAGCCGCTGGCAGACTCCCCAGATGTCGAGACCTCGATTCGTGACAGTGATGTCCAGATTGGTGGGGCATTCCACGTCTATCTGGATATCGACGCACTCGTTGAGGACCATCTGGACGAGATCGAACGGCCAGAACGGACTATTGCCACCTGTGCTGAGTGCGGTACGGAGGTTGAAAACCCAGAAGGCAGCGAACCCTACTACTGTGAGGAACACCAGTCCGATACGACCTGTAGTTCCTGCGGTAAAGAGGTCGCTAGCGAGCAGCTGCTGGACGAACGCGGTCGATGCCAGAAGTGCCAGCCCGACGAGTCCTGGGAGGCAAGCAAGAAGATGATGTCTGCCTCACGGGCGTTCTCGGAGGTCCGTCGTGATGCAGAATCAAAGGCTGGCACTGACCGGACGCCGCTGCTCGAAGAGGTGACTATCCAGGTCGGTGGGGACGAACCTTTCCAAGCGGCCAAGTTCGTCAGTCAGCGACCCGGATTCAAAGCCCGCGAAGACGCGGTGACGGTCCGAATGGAGTACGAAACTCGGACTGACGACGGGACGTACAGCGCGGAATTCACGGGGTCCCCAAGTCGATTCCGGGACGTTATCGACCAGCCCGGCTCGTTCGGCGATGATCGAGAAACGATCCAGTTCCGCTTCCAGTTTGACGAGCCCGAGCCGATCACCGATGCGAGCGATGATCTCCTCGCCGCGCTCGACAACGACCTCGATGCGGGCAACATCGACGTTCGGGTCGAAGGGCGTGGCCCGATTCGGGCGAGTTCGGAGGTGACGGTCTGATGGCGAGTCGCGGTTCGGAATTTGAGGCTGCCCCGGCAGAGGGAACAGAGGAGGATCGGCTGGTCCGCTACGGGACGAGTATGTTTGGTGGCCGCCCAACGTTCACCCTCGTCCGGCGAGAAACAGACGGTGGCGGAGAGTGGACGCTTCACGAACTCCTTCCCCGCGAACAGGCTGAAGCCCGGCGTGATCGCCTGGAGCGGGATGGTCGTTCCCTAAGTATCACTCCAGTCGAGGATCTCATTTCGGATGTCGCCGGCGATGACCTCCTCTCCAAACTCGACGGCTGGACGTGGGATGAGTGGCTCGGTGCGAAGGTCGCACGGCTTGACCCGACCCGTGTCCGTGCGCTCCAAGATGTCGTCCAAGAGGCCGTCGAGGGCACGCCAGGAGATTCATCGGAAGTCCTCACTGGCGGGGCTGGATTCGTGTTCCTACCTGAGACGGCAGGCGTTCGACTTGCTGTTGCCTTTCGTGGCGTGAAGCCGATCCAGCGTGTCGACCGGATGCGGTCGCTGGCTCGAGGCGTTGCACGGATGAGTGATGAGGAGTGCTACTACTGGTACGCGAAGTGTCGATCCCCGTCGAGTCCGAACGGTGAAAAGGCGCTTCGAGTGTTGCTGACGGACCACATCAAGTGAATTTCCATGGCTCAAAATAACCCTGATATCGATGAGAAATCCGAATTAGATCAGCTTGCTATTGAGGGGAAGCTCCCGCTCAAAGCAGTTGGAATCGAGAATCTAAAAGAGGCCAACCCACAACATATGCCGCCTCACCGGTATCTCCATCCTTGGTTCGCACGGCGACCAACTCCTGCCTCCAGACTTGCTGTCCTAGCTTCTGTCCTACCTTTGGGGGTTGATGCTGACGACCTGCTCCGATGGATGAAGATTGGTCCTTCTCAAGGAACAGACGGCGAGAGTATTGTAGAATACGTCGCACGAAAGAAGAGTACTGAGGATGAACGGGATGGAACACTACAAGATCACTACGATTACCCCCGTCCATTCACTCAGTCACCGAGCGAGAACGACCGAAATGAGATTCATCAGCTTCTTCGGAATCAATGGGACGGCGAACTACCTACCGTTCTAGATCCAACAGCCGGTGGCGGTGTAATTCCATTTGAAGCACTCCGGTACGATCTCCCAACGATTGCAAATGAATTGAATCCCATCCCATCGCTAATGCTCAAGGTTATGAACGAGTACGCACCGGAGGTGGGTTCTCTGCAGAGCGAATTGAACCGATGGAGTGACAAAGTTGATGAGCTCGCTTCAGAGCGGCTTGAAGAGTACTTCCCTAGTGAGAACGACCGCCGTAGTCCATCCCATTATGCTTGTACATATACCGTTACTTGTCCTGACTGCGGGTTCGAAATACCTCTAGTGAAGAAGTGGTGGCTCCAGAAACAGTCGTCGACAAGCGGTGTTGCTGCCCGCCCGCATCTAAATGAAGAAACGAAAAGTGTCGAGTACGACTGTGTACGGCTTCCTGATGAGGTGTCGAAAAACGAGTTCAACCCTCAAAATGGCCCACATTCCCGAAGTGGCGCAGAATGTCTGAATTGTCCTGTCGTGATGGAGTCAGATGATATCCGTACAGCGTTTAAGAATGGGGAGTATGACACGACGATATACGGTGTCAAGTACGTCAACGATGGCTCTGGCTCTGGATGGCGGGCTCCGACTGAGGAAGATTACAAAGCCTGTGAAAAAGCCTCTGAGCGCACGGAATCTGATTTCCGACTGAATACAATTCTCACTCAAGATCGGTACATCGGTGATGAGGATCGAGCTGGCCCGTACGGGGTCAATAAATGGCGAGATGCGTTTACTGATCGGCAACTCGTCACTCATTATGAGTACCTTCGAGCCTTTGAGGAAGTGGAAGACGAAATCCGCGAAAACCACGCGGAGAAGGAGGCAGAAGCTATCCTCACGATTCTCTCTCTGGTATCCAGTAAGGCAATTGACCGAAATACACGGTTTGCGCCACTCGATACTGGAAAAGGATACCCCGCAAATGCTCTTGGCGGGAAGCACTTCACACTCCAGTGGTCGTTTGTTGACAACAACCTGTGCGCAGGAAATCAATCATGGGGAGATAACTTCAATCGTGTCCGTGACTCCTACGAGGAGCTTGTTTCATACCTTCAAGACATCGAAGATCCCGAGTCGGAGGTTCTAGTCGGTGACGCAGCCGACTTGGATATTGAAACTAACACCGTCCAGGCTGTTGTTATTGACCCGCCATACTACGACAGCATCATCTATTCCGAACTCTCTGATATTTGCTACGTTTGGCTGAAAGAATACCTTGGGGACACCTTCACCGAAATGTTCACTGGTGAACTCTCGGATAAAGACGACGAGGCTGTGGCGAATGTCGCTGAATACGAGGAAGTCGCAGATGGCTCTAAGTCCAAAAAGGAGTTCGCCTCTGAAGATTACGAAGACAAAATGGCGGAGATTTTCCAGGAACTCTACAGAGTGCTTGAGCCTGGTGGAGTAATGACCGTCATGTTCACGCATAAGGAGTCCAGCGCGTGGGACACTCTCACTAAATCCCTCATCAGATCTGGATTTACTGTCACTTCGACACATCCCATCACGAGTGAAATGCCACAGAGGACCGATACCCGGGGTGGCGGGTCAGCCGACAGCACATTACTCCTCACGGGCCGCAAACCAGTTGATGCGAATCAGCGCGAGACGGACTCGACCCCGACCCTCTGGAGTGAAGTCCGTACAGATACACGAGACGTTGCTAAGGATGCTGCGCGCGAACTGCTTAATTCGGGTCTTTCACTTACAAAAACGGACGTGATTATCTCTGCATTCGGACCAACGCTGAAAGTCTACGCTGACGCCTATCCCGTTGTTGATGACCAAGATAATGAGGTTCCTCCCCGTCGCGCTCTTGAAGAAGCCCGTGAAGCAGTGACGCGGGTACTTGTTGAGGAGTATCTTGAAGGTGAAGGACTCGAGGACTTGGACGACATTACAGAGTGGTATATTCTCTCTTGGCTGGTTCACGAATCCGACACCTTCCACTACGACGACGGCCACCAACTGGGCCTCGGCGTTGGTGTAGATATCGACGAAATCAAACGCTCTACGAAAATCTGGGGGAAGAAGCGTGGTGACATTCAGCTGAAGACCCACGAGGACCGCGTTCAAGATATCACACTACCACCCGAAGAGAGATCCAATCGGACGCCGGTCGATCCCGAAGCACTGTCCTACACTATCGCCCTCGATGCGGTTCACGTTGCGATGCACGTTTACGAGAAACAGGGCGAGGACGTCACGATCGATTGGCTCAAAGAACGCAACTTCGACACCGACGCGGGGTTCAAGGCGACGTTGAAAGCTCTCCTGCAAGTTCTCCCCCAGAACAGTTCGGAATGGGAGGCTGCTCGCGACCTCGCCATTGGTCGGACCCACGACGCTCTCGGTCTTGAGTTCACTCCCACCGATTTCACTAACATATCCAAAGGCAGGCCCGAACAGACCGAACTCGGTGACCACGCCTAACTCGAAATCTCCCCAGCATGACTAATCTACGTGACCGCGAGTGGCAGTCCATCTACGAGAGCAAACCCGAGCAGGTACGCGCCCATCTCGTCAAGGACTTCTACGAGCCCGCATTGGAACGCAGTCAGCAATACGACCGGATTGCGGGCTACTTCTCCAGTACGGCACTCGCGGCTGCTGCTAACGGCATTCACGCCCTCGTCGAGAACGATGGTGAAATGCGTCTCATCGTCGGCACCGAACTCTACGAGTCAGACCGTCCAGTTCTAGAGACGCTCACCGACCGTCTCGAGGAAAATCTCGAGGACCTGGACGACGAACGCTTGGATGCGAACCTCCGCATTTTGGCGCGTCTCCTCCGCGAAGGCCGAATCCACATCAAAGTCGCCTATCCTCGCTCTCCCTCTCACGATTGGGAGATTTTCCATCCGAAAGTCGGACTCTTCCACGATAGCGATGGCAACACGATTTCGTTCGAGGGCAGCGTCAACGAGACTGTCGGCGGCTGGGCTCGCAACTACGAGCGGTTCAAAGTTCATCGGTCGTGGGTTCCTGAACAGGCGGACTACGTCGCCGGCGACGAGGAGACCTTCGAGCGACTGTGGAGTGATGAGCACCCCTTCGTCGAAGTGTATGACCTCCCCGAGGCGATCGAAGAGGACATCATCGACTGGAAAGCTCCCGATACCGAGAGCGATCTCCAGGAAGCGATCCAGATTGCGAACGGTACAGCTCCGCCGACGGAGCGCGACAAAGCGAGCATCATTCAGGATGGACCGCTCTCGCCCGGTGGGCTCGCACTGGCCGAGGAAGCGAGCACGATCACGCCGTGGCCTCATCAACGAGTCGTCTCGGACACACTCGTCAATACGTATCCACAGAGCTTCTTGCTGTGTGACGAGGTGGGACTCGGGAAGACGATCGAGGCCGGTCTTACACTCTCCCGGCTCGGACTTACCGGCGAGCTGGAAACCGGGTTATTGCTGGTTCCGGCGAGTTTGCAGCGGCAGTGGCAGGAAGAGCTCTGGGAGAAGTTCAACATCAACGCCGTCCGATTCGACCGGGATACAGCGGGCGATCACGTATTCCGGGACGTCCGCGGTCGCGACCACTATCCACCATCGGCAACGGACCTCGACCTCACCGGAGAGCGCGAATGGGCGGACAGCCCCATCTGGCGGTTCCTCTACGAACAGCAATCGACTGATGCCGATGCATCGTCGCCGCTGGATGGGCCGACTGTCGTCATTATGTCCTGGCACACGGCTCGTCTCGACGACCGGTGGGATCAGGTCGCTCCCTTAGACCGGGTATCCGACCGGACTCGGAACGCCATCCCGGCAAGCTGTCGCGGACGCGACCACGATACGGAAGACCGGATGGGCGTGTGGGACGCCGTCATCGTCGACGAGGCGCACAACGCCCGGCGTGGCAGTAATTTCTACGCACTTCTCGAACAGCTTCGCGATTATACGCACGCCTACTACCTCTTGACGGCTACCCCGATGCAATTGCACTCTGGCGAACTCTACGATTTGATGCAGTTGCTGGATCTTCCGGGTGGTTGGGATAACCGGGATTCCTTCATGGAGTTCTTTGAAACCCGAGACGGGCTGTCGCAGGCCCTCAACGAGGTTCTGGACAACCCTAGTTCAGAGTCCGACGAAGCGGAGGCTTCCTGGGACACGCAAGCCACGCTCGATGGACTGGAACACCAAGACCGGCTCCCGACGGACCGACCATCTTCCTCAAAAGTCTTCCAGCACCTTGCAGACGAACTCGAGACCAATGAGGACAGACAGGACCGTGCCATTGCCAAAGAGCGTGTGCTGACCGCGTGCCGGCTCGCACGAGCCTATGGAGACGCCTACGACGGCTATCTCGACCATGTCGACGACGCGATGGCAGATTATGACATCGACCGCTTCGAGGCGAGCGAGGATACGAAACTCAAACGACTCCTCTATCCTGAAGACGCCGACGAGTGGTTGATGGCGTCCCGCAGCGACCGACAGGACGCACTTGACGAACTTTCCCCGGGTGGTTGGCGAGTCATCCGCGATGTTCTCGCGGAGTCCACACCCGTCGACGCGCTCATCCATCGGAATACACGGGATACACTCCGGAAGTACGAGGCGGTCGGACTCCTCGATACGACCGTTCCGAACCGGAATCCCGAACAACGGAAAATCGAACTCACCGAGGAGACACGGGCGGTCTACGACCAGATCGACGAGTACACACGTGAGTTCTACAAGCGAGCCCAACAGACTGACGAAGCCCAAACACGCGCCATCGGGTTCGTGATGACCACGTACCGACAGCGACTCACGTCGAGTGTCTATGCGATCAGTCAGAGCCTGAAACACCGGCTTGAGACACTTCGGGCTCAACGAACCGTGCTTGCCGGCCGGGAGCGTGCTCGTGATCGGGACTATGGTGATGCGGAGCAGGTCGTCCTCGAAACGCTACAAAACGCCGATCTCGACGACGGGGACGTTCTGGATGAACTCGACGCTAGTAGCGACGACCTGGACCTCTCTGAACTCATCCCGAGCGTAACTGAAGAGGGGAAACAGCTTATCGAGGAAGAAATCGAGGCTCTGGAAGCGTTCGTCAACGACCTAGACTTGGTTGATACAGACCCGAAGATTCAGCAGCTGTACAACGACCTCGACGAGTTGGACCGGGCTGGTCACAACCGGGTGATTGTCTTCACGCAGTACGCGGACACAATGGACTTCATCCGGGACAGTCTCGCGGACCTTCTTGGAGCAACAATCGCGACGTACTCCGGTCGTGGCGGCGAGCTGTACGACCCCGATTCTGAAACGTGGAAGCACGTCGGGAAAGAACGCGTGAAGCGTGAATTCTCACGAGATGATGGACAGGTCGATATCCTCGTCTGTACCGACTCCGCGAGTGAGGGGCTAAACCTCCAGGAGTGTGGGGCGCTCATCAACTACGACCTGCCGTGGAACCCGATGAGGGTTGAACAGCGTATCGGCCGGATTGACCGTATCGGCCAACGATTCGACGAGATTCGCATTCTCAACTACAGCTACGAGGATACGGTTGAGACGGACATCTATGATCGCCTCGACGACCGAATTGGCCTCTTCGAAAACGTCGTCGGTGAGATGCAACCCATACTCTCCGGCGTCAGCCAACAGATTCGGAATGCGACCTTGAACGCCGACAGCGCTGACGACCAGTCTGCGGTCGAATCAGCTGACCGCGAGTTCTCTGAAGAACTCGAAGAACGCGATCAGGGCGACCGGGTCGATGTCGGAGAGTCACTCGAGGACGTCGACGACCTCGTCGCTCAGGACGTCGTCGACGAAGCAAAACTTGATGCGTGGCAGTCCTACAGTCATCCAGATCTCGTCGATGTCGGCGAGGAGGAATACGAGTATCAACCTCCGTTCGAGACACCAAGCCTCCAGTCAGTGTTGGTCGATAACGACGCTCTCGCCGAGGCCGGTGTCGAATTTACCTCGGTTCACGAGATTGACTTCGAGTACGATGACGGGGACTTCGACTTTGCGGACAGTACATATCGCCTCTCAGTAGGTGACGCACCGATTGAGGTCCCAGCCGGGGATGGGGAACAGACGATTGCACAGGCAATTGCGACTGCTGCTGATGAAGTGGCGGTGACGTTCTCGGCTGTATGTGCTGACGAGTTCCCATCGGTTCAGCATCTTGCGCCAGGTCATCCACTTCTCGTGCAGCTCCTCACAGTACTGCAGGATGTGAGTGAGGAGCCGTCGCGATTCCAACAGCGAATCGTGACCCGACCTGATCAAGACCGGGAGCCAGTAGTGTGTGCGTGGGGGCGGGACGGCGTGTTTACCCGGATTGCAGGCGATGGGACAGTGACTGAAAATGGACCGATGGATTCCCTTCCGACGTGGTGTGATCAATTCCTCGACAACCGAGAGAAGTCAACAAAGCAGCCACAGTAGCTGGGTAGTTTTGTAAGCATGAACTTCCCAGATGAACCAATAGATGCCACACACTGCTCTTGAAGCAGATCTCCGCGCTATCGGGGACGGTGCGAGACTGGATCAGTTAGCTGTTGACTTGCTTGGTCGAGAAGGATACGACGTCGATCCAACCGGCGTGAGGGGGTCCGGATGGTAGGAGAGATGCACTTTTTGAACGCTCGGGAAAACCTGGCGTGCTCCCTTAGCTATCTCTTTGTGGCTCCGATTAGACTCGGACAATATGCCGAAGCCGGATATTGAAGTCCTCGATGACGGCGACGCCTATCCATATTCGTCGCATATCAGCGTAGAAAGTACAGAACTCCAGCTGGGCGATCTTCTCCTCGTGTTTGAATCCCCCGACGATAATGGTGTCAGCTTCTTTGAGCGCGTCTTTGGGTTCACTTGGCCGGGAATCATCACTCATGTGGTCGATGGGCCGGTTCCTGCTGAGTTCCACAATTTCGAGGACTTTGCCGCAGATCTCGATAGCGGGAAGTTAGCGGTCGCCAGCAAACGCGAACAAACGAGCTTCTTCGTCGACGATCACACCGTTCGCACTATCACCCTTTACCGATACCAGTACCAGGGTGGGTGGCAGCCGATCCTGATTGATGAGCAACGAGATCCACTTGAGAACACCCCCTTCAATGAATCAATTACTCTCTGTGAGGATGGAGAGCAGGTAATTGAAGAACTACTCGGGACGAGTTCCCCTGAGGAGAAGCAGGAGGTTGAGCATATCCGCGAATTTCTGCGGTCTGCTGGTTATCAACTAGATTCGATCTCTGATTCAGACGATTAAGACTCTCACTTACCGATTCACATATAGTAGAAATACTGTGGCCGAACCTCTGAAATGGACTCTGTATCTACTTCGGAGAGGATTGTGCCAACACGCTTTGCAACACTCACGGTTGCTGGCATCCGAATTGCGTAGTCCGATGTATTCCAGTCGAGTTTTGTGAAAAAGAGAATCTCCTTACAGATCTCTAACGAGGGTGTCTCACAAATCTCGTCAGGTCGGATCTCAATCGGTGATGGTACTCCACTTCCCTGATAGGTCGTCTCTTCCGGGACATATCCGGATGTGTAGAGATAGTGGACGTCGTCATCAGGGACGCTCAAGAGGGTTCCCCGCATGGCGGGGTAATCCGTAGGTGGGAACAACCTGATCTTTGGCCGCCTACGAACCCATACTAGATCTAAATCGCGAACACCGTCTGTGGCATCAAGTAGCCCTTCACGTTCTTCTTCCCAGAAGACAGATGGCTTATGAAGGACGAACCGGCTGGGACGTGTCCCTTTCTGAGCTTCGTAGTATTCCAGAATCTGCTCACCTACCTGTCTAGCCGCCTCATATGAGAGGTGGGGAGATCCATTTTCGTCCTCGGTGATATCCGGGAGTGGATCGCTCTGAAGGATAATATGGTCCCGTCCGTGAAAGACGTGAGCAAGAGCAGCTCGGATTACATCATCTCCTTCGTCTCGCTCCCTGTAGAACGAGAGCCCTGCGTAGCAGTGCCCATCTTCGATCTGCCGAGTTTTCCAGGGATGGCCTCGTTGAGACTTGTATAGAAGTCCGACTGTGAGATTCCAGGCCCGAGATGCTCGCTGTCGGTCAGTACGGATCGCAAGTGTGGACGGCTTAATCAGCTGTGTGGGGATTCGAGCCTCCATCCCGATCAGTTTGATTCGATTTCGTAGGTCAGAACCTTCCGACTGGATTCGCGCATGGTCCTGGTTCTCTGGAGTACACGCGTCCATTACTTCTTGCGGAATACAGACGATGATTGCATTCGGCTGAACGGAATCCCGTTCGATTATCTCGATGTCTTTCCGCACTAGCTTCAGGAATCGCTCCATCCGGTCTCTTGGGGTTGATTTACTCGTAACAGATTGGATGTCCCGTCGACGAATCTGGCGTCTCCAGCCCTTTTTTGCATTAATAGAAAGATTGAGCGGGGAACTCTTACCTAGGCCGGGATACGGAACTTGCCACGGATTATCACTTGTTCCTGGATGGATCCCGACCTCCATATCGTGAAGTAGTTCGGTCAACCGGCGGATCGAATCTCGATCGCCGATAATCCCGAGTTTGATTGTGTGGTGTCCTTCCTCATAGAGCCGTGGACCATATCTGATGAGGCCTCGTTTGGGAGAGGTTTCAGTACCCCCTTCAAACTGAATCTCTGGCTCCTCGATGTGACGAAGCGTGAACGGAGTATCTTCAGGCGTCATTGTTCAATTCCACCTGTGTTTTCGAGATCAGAAGCTGACTCGATGAGCTCGTCACGTTCCTCTCCGTCTTTGGGTGGGCGGACATTGAGGGAAAGGGAGTCAACCCTGGTTACTTCGAGTTCCTTTATCACGGGTATCTTTTCGCCAATAAATCGGTCAAGCTGGGTCTGATCGGACATCAGCAGCTCTTCCCAGACACGCAGCTGGCGGTCGTATTTACTATTCTGGGCGTGGAAGCGATTTGGTGAGAAGTCGTTTTGGAGCCGCGATTTACGCTCGCCTTTTACAGGCCGACGACCGTCAGAAGTAAAGACCTGTGTGGGTAGCAGAACGTAGTAGTACTCTCCTGCATAGCGCCGCACTCGTACTTTGACACCACGATGGATGACATCGGGGTAGGAGTCTAACTCCTTTGCAACCCAAGATCGACCTAGTTTTCGCTCGGTACCGTGCTGTTTGCGGTCGAGTTCTGGGTATACCGTTGTTCCTTTCTCACGGTCGATGAGACAATCGTTATCTCTAGCAACGAGGGTGAATATTCCTCTGAGAAGCGATCTTACGATGTTTTCGCGCTCTTCCTCTTGAGCACCCGTTCGAAGGAACTCCTCGAAATCTCGGGTTTCGAAACGGTCCTCGTGGAGGTAATGACGAGTAGACCCCGGAAGATGGTCCGGATGAACCAGAGAATATAACTTCCGCTCGTGAAGCTTGATGGGAAACGCCTCGTTGTTGTAATTATAGACGCGAGCCGACTCGGCTTCCTCCGTCGTCTCTATGATGTACAGTGTCTCAGGGTAGTGGGTTACCTGAAACAGATTTGTCGCATATTCTGTTTCCTCCGTAACTGGTTCGTACGAGTGAAGATATGGTTCGTACTGGAACCGTTCTGTTTTCTCGAGTTGATGAGCTTGTTGACGGAGATCATCATATGTACCTACGAAAACATGGGTATCGATAGCAAAATCTCGGAACTCATCTACCTCAGTATCCTCTAGCCGATCTACGACCTCATCGTTGACGCTGTCTTTGAGTTTTTCGTAGAAGTCGACCAGTTTCTGATTATCGGTGACATCTCGATCGAATAGGGCTTTCCAGAGCTGGTCATTAGAGAGTGTCTCCGTAAAAATATAGAAATCAAAACGGTGGGGTTGGGGCTGTTTGATGTATTCGAGGAAATACCGGGCGAGTTCGTCTCTAAAATCGTTCGGGCTGAGGCCTGTGGAATACGCTTTCGCTTCGGCTACCACTTTATCGCCCGTAGCTTTGTTCACAAACTGAATATCGTCAAGCGTGGAGTGGAAGGCTGAATCCAGCTCAACCATGTAATTTAGCCCTTCCATGTACTCGATGACGACTTCCTTATAGTCCTCCCCGCGTCGCGCCGTCCCTTCCCGCTCTTTATATAGATTGTAGATGGGCACGTTGTATCTCGTTACAAGGAAGTCTCGTGTGAATTACTTTTCCCTCAGTCGTTGGATAGTCTACTGGGATCCGACGGTACTTCTATAAAACGAGCGGTAGATATTGGATATAATGAACCGCGAGGCCCTGGGAACGACTCTGCGTCTCCTCAATCGCGAGCGTGGGGCCGCAGATACGTTACCGAAAAAGTCGCTTCACAAGCTCCTCTATCGTATTGACGTCAAATCTGCCGAACAAGATTTGGACATCGAGATTCCGTATTACTGGTATCTCTTTGGTACTGTCTCTCCAGCTACGCCCTCGACTGTCCCCTCAGCCAGTATTAATGAGCCCGGAGTTGAAGATTGCCTGCGTACTGTTGTCTCAGAGGCTCTCTCTGAATATTACGAACATGGGTTAGAATGGCTCACAGACAGAATGTATGATGATGCGCCGTATCAGGTTCAGCGGGATTTTCGGGAGTTAGATAAGAAAATACGAACGTTACATACGGAGTATCACGATTTCTTTGAGGTTGACCCAAGCAGAGAATCGGTACTCAGCTCGGTTCACGAAACTTTTGAATCATTTCCAAACGACCGATTTCCGGAGTACGATCGACCAATAATCAAGTGGTATAATGCGGTCGCTCGAGAACTCCATTCGCATTCTCCTGATCCCTCCAGATTGATGACTGTGAATGTAACGTTCTGGCGTATATTTGCTCTCGAACTTGCTCAACGGCATGCCCAGGGAATGACTCAGGAAGAGGTCTGTGGGAACCTCGGTATAACTTCATTTGAGCAGGCTCGTAGTTCTGCGATCCAGAAACTTGACGAATTTGAAGAGGAAGACCTTGATGCGAAATTTTCTGGATTAGCGACCGAACTCGAATCTGAGCGGAGCGCAGCTGACGAACTTGTTGCTCCGATTCTTGAACGCCGGGGGATTCCGCACGAAGATTTTCATCCGGGCCAATGACTAGATACTTCGTAGACACTAACGTCCTCATTGGACTCACGTTTTCTCACGACCGGTGGGCCGTAGAAGCAGAGCGTATCCTAGACGGTCATAACACGCTCTTCACGAGTGATTTTGTAATCTATGAGTATTGTAGCCGTCCGCAAGGAGCGCCTCGAGTTGTTTCCGACCCCGATCAGCTACAGGTTGATCCTGACGGTACAGGTGGCGTGTTCGGAACCGTTCTTGAAGACTTTCAAGAGAATGTCGAGGATAATATCCCAATGTACAATCGGGAAATCGATTTACAGCGCTACGATGGGCTTTCGTTTGAGAGGATCTTAGAGATTTTCTTCGATAATATTGAGGTTCGAAGTCAGGCCAAGCCACACTTTGTTCGGCACTTCCAGAACTACTTCTCCTCGCGGGAAATCACCCCGCGAAATGCGAAACGGTGTGTCGAAGATCTTCGAGATCGCGTTCTCCACGACGCAAAGGAGCGGAAAGACGCTCTAATGGATGCTGTCCACATCATGTCTTCAACTTATGACGATCAGGAGCGCGCTCGCGGTCTAGTCCAGGAGCACATCGGAATTCGAGAGTCCCGAATTCCTCCAGTAGACTCGCAGTGGCTTCTTGACGCAATAGGGCTTGCAGAACGCGATATGCTTCAGCGTGTTGTGACCGGAGATAAGAAAGACATCGTCCGATATCAGCAACAACTGGCGTCATTATTTGATGTTTCAATCCTGTATATTTTAGATGAGTTTCATAGTCACTCCCAAGCCGGTCAGGGTTCACGTGAGGTCTTCTGATTACGCAACGACTGTATAGAAGGTACACTGTCGCCAGAGCTGAGGTCCACTATGACAGGAAGTACTTATGGGTGCCCTCCGGACGACGTGTATGGGACTCTTTGAGACCTTATTTAGCTCATCCACCGGGGATACTGTCCCTCAGGCACAGCAACCGAGTCAGCACGAAATCTTCCCCGAGGACAAGTACAATGTCGCATACGCTGTAGCCGCTCGGCATGAAGAAATTAGGGCGTTAGAACACCTTCTAGAAGCGGATCAGACCTCACCTACTGCCTTGGAGGCTGAGCCCTTCTTTCAGGATATAATCGAAGATATGGAGCGGGATCGGGAATACTCCCTCCGCCTTCGCACCTCCGGGGAGGAGCTCGTCGACGATATCCGCGAACTCATAGAGCATTGGGACAATCAGGTAGATGAGCAGATAGGGACGATTTGGTGGCCTATCGGAGCAGATACGACGTTCAGGCTGTACCTCCATTATCTGGAACTCCGTGCTGACGCGGGGGATGACCAATTTTCGTTCCCGGAGTCCGCTGGACAGGTTCACACTCTCGTCCAGCGGGGTCTTAGTGCAATGGAAGATGATGACGACTCGAAGCTCGCTGTAGTCCACAAGCGAGACATTCCTTGGGAAGAACCAGATGAGGACAGCTGATCCAGTTCGCTCCTTCTCAAAGAGACCGATTAATTGTATCCAGTATCAAACCCAGTTATGGTAGAAATCTCAGACTCCCTGTGTTCGCTGTTCACTGCGAAAATTAAGGAGGAGGATGGCACATTCGTCATCGAGATTCCTTCGAGTGAGATCAAGCACGGGGCGCTGACTGGTGATGAGATGTACCGCATCGCTCTTCTTGATTCATCCTCCGAAGCTGAATCAACATCTCCACAGGCCCCACGGCATCCCGCCTCTCAGGGGAGCACGAGCCACGATTCATCTGGTCCTCCTGTTGATGAGGGAGAAGTGCGCGACGTGACAATCGAAACCGTCGGTGATCAGGGCGACGGTATTGCGAAAGTCGAACGTGGGTACGTCGTGATCGTTCCTGGCGCTCACCCCGGCGACGAACCAACAGTCGAAATCGAACAAGTTCAGGAGAACGTCGCGTTTGCGAGCATCGCCGATAGCGATCCGCGAGCACTCTAACCCATTGTCCCTTCTGTGGATAGGTCTTCTTCTCGGTAAACCATCGGTGTGAGAAGGCTCCGTTCGCGTTTGTCTGATGGAGGTGATTCTGAAAGCCACGTCACGTTTTCTTCACGCGTTCGCGATGGCACAACCTTCCAAGGCCGAAATTCAATCTATGACAAAGGAACCGATTGAGGTACTCGACGACCTGGCCGACCAGGTCGCCGATGAGTTCGGGCGTATAGACAGCCAAACGAATTCAAGGATGTCTCGCTCGTGATTGAGAACAGCGACAAGGAGCGTCCGACGCTGATCGTCCACGTTGATAGGGAGGATGCGGAGTCCCTTGCCGACCGTATTGATGAATTCCTCCGCGAGCACGGTGCTTGTACTGAACGGGAACGACACTCCGCTACGGATGTCCGTGTGTTAGCGACGGTCGACTGATATCGACCCTCCAATTTTTTGACTGACTGCAAGCACCGCTGAAGGCCCCTATCTTGACTTCCAATTAAGGTGGTCCCGACCGCTTCAGCTCAGGTGGTCAATCTGAGCAGACAGATACTCTTGGAGAGCGGTGACCGTTTCTTCTGAGACAGCTGAGGCCCCGAAGTCACTCCGATATCCGTGCTTGAGTTCGTCGCTCTCCAAGATTTCCAGTCCACGCTTAAGCTGCTCCCGCAGCGCATCGTCGTCCCCTCGTCGCAGGTGTGGCGTGACAGCGTCGAGATCGATTTCTTCTGCCACTGCCAGGACATCCCGAAGGTCTGTTTCACGGCCGCTATGGAGCTTTGCCGCGACGAGGACTGCCCCATCGATGACTCTGGCCGTCGTCGTCACCGTGCCTCCGCTCACCTCCTGTTGGTGGCTGTGGTCGTACAGGTAGTCGAACGACCACTGTGCCTCCGTCTGGCGACACCCGAGTCCGTTTACCAGGAGATCGAAGCCGATCGGCTGCTGCGGCGTGAGCCGCTTCTCGTACTCGATTACCTCGGTATCGTAGAACCACTCCTTGGCGTGGCTGTCCGTTTCTTCGAAGCCCCGCTGTTCGAGGAACTCGACGAAGTCAGCCTTGGAGTCTGGCGCGACGACGATATCGAGATCCGTGGAGAAGCGAGCATTGAACGCTGAGACAGCGTAGCCGCCAACAAGAACGTACTCGTGACCCTGTTGGGTGAGCTCTTCGAGCAGTTCGATGAGCGCGTCACTTCGATTGTTGAAGCTCATGGCTGTGCCCGTTCGGTCTCTCGATACGTGACGCCGAGGTCGAGGTCCTCGTACATCCGGTCGAGCATCGCCAGCCCCGACTGGAATTGGGCGTAGTTCTCGCGCATATACTCGATTGTCTCTGCTCTCGGGATCACCGGGTACCCTTCGACGTGCTCGATG
>Ga0306868_1000321_pt1 | contig 33284 bp, 29 predicted proteins | sample AntRauTorckE6832_FD_190411 | JGI IMG/M metagenome (GOLD analysis project Ga0306868, IMG submission 190411) | Saline lake microbial communities from Rauer Islands, Antarctica - Metagenome Torckler E6 #832 (v2) (version 2) | ecosystem: Environmental > Aquatic > Non-marine Saline and Alkaline >... | reverse complement strand
ATACAAACGAGCATAAGATTTATTTTTGCAATCAGCATATTCGAACCATTATTTTAAACTAAAATCATGAACCAAAGTGTAAACCATCTCCCCGAACAGGTGTTAACCATGTCCCCGGTCTATACAAAGGGGGTGAGGGGGATGACAATTACGTTAATTCAGCTATAAATCTAAATTACTAAGGAATCATTTATTTAACATTGCATTTTCTCACAGCCTCCTTGGAGGGGTACGGTTGTCCCGATGATAATCGGAACGGGGTGGGTTGGTAGAATCGAGTGCATCTCATTCAATAAAGGTTTCGGCTTAAGTGACACACCCCGCTTCCGCCCGAAAAGTATGGTCGGAACCACCCCTCCTTTTAGAGGGGAATTTTTTGCCGGATTAAACCAGCCCTCTGACGGCTTATTTTAAGGCCTCTGCAAAACTCGGGGTCTGTTCTGCGATTAAAATTCGCATTAGTCAGGTAGCGAAGGACTTAAGTCCCTCGCTATTTTATATCCAAATCTAACGGCTGCTCCGCAAACATAAATTCTTCCACCGGCTGTCCTCCAATAAGATGTTCTTGAATAATGCGTTCCAGGACATCCGGGGTGCAGGAATGATACCAGATGCCCTCGGGATAAACAACCGCTACCGGCCCTTTTTTGCATATCCGCAGGCAGTTGGCCTTGGTGCGATAGACGCCACCGGCTCCATCTAAGCCTAATTCTTTAAGCCTTTTTTTGAGAAATTTCCAGGCTTCAAGGCCGATCTCTTTTTTGCAGCATTTGGGCTTGGTTTGGTCGGCACAAAGAAATATATGCCGTTCTATCTTATCGACGTTCAGTTCGGTTGCCTTTTTGTGAAGACGTTTGTTCATGGTTAAAGTTATAAATAACCTGAGTTCGAGATAAATTTAATTAATGATATTATAAAGATGGTCATAACGTTCGTAAAGAGCGTTATCTCCGAAGCTTACCCACCCCACTCCTTCGGAGCACCCCTCCCTAAATCATTAGGGAGGGGCCGGGGGTGGGTAAAAAAAATAAAATCGAAAATTATAGGCACTCGAGGCCTAATAAATTGACCTTCTTATGCCTGCCAAAAGCACGCCCAGGGCGGAACTGACGTTAAATAGAGTGATGGTATTTACCGAAGCTGCCAGCGTGGACCATCAAACTGCAATTTCCTCATCTTCAGTATGCTCCCGTTTTTTCCGGTGCTTTCGTTTACGGTGGGCCAGGTTTTTCCTGTTTTGCCACTTGGCAAAATAGGGGATGCAGAAAAGATAAATGCCGGTAATCCATAAAATAGTTACCACAATAGCGGTGGGTAAAAATAACCACAATTTAGCCTCGTCGTGGAACCACGAGCCATCGTGCAGTGATTCTATAACATCAGATCGTCGTTTGGCGATGGATAGCACATCCGCGGAGTGACCGTCAATTTGGGCTTCCCAGCCGTTGGTACCGCGTATTTTAATGATTCCGTCATCCGGTCGAATATCCAACCGATCAATATCTTCCCATGTTGAGGTTTCTAATTCGGGAATACCCCGTGCTGTGGAGAGAATCTCATCAAAAGAAAGTGAAGCCCCGGCTTTTGTTCCGTCCTGTGTGGGCGGTTGAATCCAGTTAAATTCTTTTTTTACCTGTAAAAATAGTCCGGATAAAAGTACAATTAAAAAAGGCAGGGCAATGAGAATGGCACCCCAGCGATGTATTTTTCGAAGATCGCGCCGTGCGTACCAGTTCCAGTTCATGGGTATAAATTTTTAAAAATGGTTTAAATCTAATTTCATCCTGTGTTTGAAAAGATGATCCTGGTTTTGTGGTCAGCTTTTCATTTCAAACCCAAATGTGTCATCCCGACGAATACTTTCGGGATGCCTTGTTACTTCGGGCCTCGGCATGACAGTCGTTTTTCCCTTTCATCATTCTGCAGCGGAACTACGGAATGAGAGGATTAAGAAAACATACTGGCGCCAGCGTCCGCTGGTGCCAAAGTTGGCAGGATGACTTAATGGTTGAATTTTCAATCTGAAACGGACATCCCGCAACCTGCCCCATAGGAACAAAAATAAATCAATCTCACGGCCTCAGCCACTGGTCCAAGCGGACGCTTGAACCAGGGTTATTGACTTTCTACGCGGCGCCCTCATCCGGTCGCGCTGCCGCTTGACATCCTTCTCCCTCGGGAGAAGGAACGAGGTTGAGGGGGATGATGCATTGCTATCCTGGTCCAAGTTGCAAACTTGAACCAGGCGTACCAGTTCCAGTTCATCGTTTAATTTTCAATTTCTTATAAAGTTTAAGTGTCATCCCCAACTTGTTTCAGGATCTTAATAATTAATAATCCAGCCCGGGTTGGGTGATTTGATAATCCTTTTCCTGTTTTGATTTCTCGACCATTTCAGCAACATCTTGCAGCAGTTTTTTGGCATTGTAAACAATGCCGTCTTTAATGGTGTATTCTATGCCTCCGGCACGTACGGGTTCATTATTTTTATTCACTTTAATGGCACCGGTGCCGTAAAGCACTTTTAGGTTGGCCAGCGGATTCGCATCCACCAGCACCATGTCGGCTTGTTTGCCCACCTCAATGGTGCCCAGTTCGTCATCCACATTCAAAACTTTGGCCGCTTCAAGCGATGCCGAGCGAAATATTTCGAGCGGGTGGAATCCGGCTTCGCGGAACAGCTCCATTTCCTGGATGTAGCCAAAGCCGTAGAGCTTATAAATGTAGCCGGCGTCAGAACCCAGTGTTACCAGCCCACCGTGGTTTTTATACTCATTGACGAACTGCATCCACAGGCGGAAGTTTTCTTTCCAGGCTACTTCCTGTTCGGTGCCCCAGTTGATCCAATACGAACCGTGTGATTTTTTACTGGGCTTGTAGAATTCCCAGAGCGAGGGCAGTGTGTATTTTTCATGCCATTCGGCCCGTCGTTGGGCCGATAGATCGCGACTGGCCTCATAAATGGTGAAGGTTGGGTTGAGGGCCACTCCGGTTTCAAGCATGGCGTTCATCACCTCATTCCACTTTTCGCTGCCGGGTTCGGCCGCTTGTTTCCACAGTTTGCCGGCTTCCTCAAAACGGTGCTGCTCGTTGTTGTAATTATAGTCCAGCGGATAATTTTGAATAATTTGTCCGGTAAACATGGATTCCGGAATACCGTACCAGTGCGTGATGCTGGTGAGCCCCAGCTTGGCCGACTGCAAGGCGTTGTTATAGACCACACGCGTTTGGGCGTGATGGGTCATGGTACTCAGGCCAAGTTTGTTGGCTTCATCAATAGCGGCGGAATAAATAGGTCGGGGGGCTCCAAAAAATTTGATGCCGTCCGCGCCCTGTTCGTTAATCATTTGTACCCACTTTCGTGCATCTTCGGGTGATTGAATGGGTCCATCGTGGCCCATGCCAAAACCGATATATGAATGGATACGGGGCGCGGCAATGGTATTGGATTTGCTGCGCTCTTTCTGTCGCAACGTCCAGTCCATACCGTTGAATGAACCCGGTTCGCGAACCGAGGTGATGCCGTGGGCCAGCCATAGTTTATACACATATTCGGCGGGCGTTCCTTGTGCTGACCCGCCGGTGTGGCCGTGCATGTCAAAAAAACCGGGCAGCAGGTACATGCCTTCAGCCTCAATCACTTCATCATTATCTTCGGCTTTTGGGCGGCGGTTTTTATTGATAGGCAAGCCGGGATAGCCGACCGTTTGGATGGAGGCGATTTGGTCATCTTCAACCACAATGTCAACCGGGCCGCGGGGCGGGGAACCGGTGCCGTCTACCAGCATCACGCCCCGAATGATCAGCCGCTCAAACGGGCCTTCACCGGTGGTACGCTCCGGAGCCTCCTGCACTTGGGCGTTGGCGGTGGAGGTGAATAGGATGGTCATTGAGATAGCCAGGAAAACGGAGAAAATGTACTTCATAATAAGTGAATTGGATTATTTTTTAAGGGCTCAATGTAATAACTACAAAACTCAGAGGCAGTAAAAGTTTATAAACGACCTTATTGATGCCATCACTCCAAGTGATGGCATCAACAGAATATTGCTACAAAAGTAATACCCCTTCGTGTTGCAGCAGCCAGCGCTTACGTTCGATACCGCCGGCGTAGCCTGTCAGTTTATTGTTGGTGCCAATTACCCGGTGACAAGGATTAATAATGGGTAGCGGATTCTGCCCATTGGCTCGACCTACCGCCCTTACTTTATTGGCATCACCAAGCCGTTTGGCAAGGGTCGAATAAGTTATGGTGGAGCCATATTCAATGTTGGAAAGTTCATTCCAAACTTCTTTTTGAAAAGCTGTGCCTGCGGGCTGAAGCGGAAGACCAAATATTTTACGTTGGCCGTTAAAATATTCGTTTAACTGATTTTGGGTTTCCTTAAGGATAGGATTTGTGGTCGATTCAAAATGTAATGCAGCGTCCGTTTCCACAAATTCAATAGCTGTCAGCGTATCATCATTGGCATTCAGCCTGAGCATACCGATGGGTGAGTGGATGGTAAGAACGCCTGCATTTTGGCTCATAATTGTTGTTATCGAACAAGCGGTAAATCGCCGGCTTCATCAAATGAAAAGGTGGTATTCATATTTTGGAACAGCGGATGATCGGCGCCAAAATCAATATCGCCGTTGAGACTAAAATTCACATCATTCGAATTATTGAGCAGCTGTATAACAGAGGTGCCTATCTGCGCAATATTCAGCGATATTGGGATGGAAAGCTGACCATTGTCATTCTGGCCGATGGTCATATTCGGGCGGTCACGGCCGTCAATCCAGTTTTTTCCGTTTACGTTTAGATCGTACGAAAGGGCATTCAGCAGCAGCCCAAATCCGTTGGGGTTGCCTACATCCAGATTGAGCGTGAGATTGGCTTCAGAAAAATTCACCTCATTAAGTTCAAGATTGGAAACGTTAATTTTGGGGAGTTTAAGCATAGGGATATCCCCACTTTTTTTGAGCGGAATCGTCGTTTTACCCAGTGCCGGCAAGTCAAAATCAAGATTGGCAGCCAAATTATAGCTGGCCTCATCTTGCCCGCTCAATCCGTTGAACAAATTATAAAGCTCCTGAAAATTAATACGTACGGGGATTTGGAACGTACTTTGTCCGGACGATTCAATACGCAACTGTTGATTCTGGTCGCCTTCAAGAAAATCATTATTGTTGATATCAAAATCGTAATCATACGAAAGCATCTGCAGGGCCACCGGGTTGGGGTTATCTACGGCTACATCATAGGTAAGTTCAATTTCATCAAAAGCAAAATCGGTCACGCGTACATTACTTACCGATAGCGAAGGCTTGCTGATGTCACTCAGATTCTGCAAGGCCTGGCAGCCAGTAAAAACCAAAACAGAAAGGAGCAGGGCACATATTTTTTTCATAACGGGTAGGTATTTATTTAACTTAATTGATGAATTTTAAAACTACAATTAAGAGAACTTTGTAGAACCATTTTAAAAGTCTTCTTCCAAAGGAATTCCTTCGGCCGATGTAAAATTGGCACTCATTGCGCTCAGACTGACGTCATATTGTCCGAAGGACTCCTACGGAGAGCGCAACGGAGTGAAGTCGAAATGGACGTCAGTAATGCAAAGGACTCTTTAAGATAGATAATTTTGAATTTTAAACTACATCATATATGAGCGATGAACAAACAAACCGCGTGATTGAATTAGCCGAACGCCCACAGGGTGTTCCCACAAAAAACACCTTCCGCTTTAACGATATAGCGGTGCCCGAGCCAAAGGAAAAGGAAGTGCTATTAAAAAGTATTTATGTATCGGTTGATCCGTACATGCGTGGCCGTATGCGTGATGTGAAATCATACGTGGAACCTTTTGCGGTTGACGAACCCATTACCGGCGGTATTGTAGCTGAAGTGCTTGAGTCAAATAATAAAGCTTTTTCAGCCGGTGATATTGTGCAGGGACAGCTGGAGTGGAAAAAATATCAAACGGTTGAGCCCAAAGAGTTACAGCAGATTGATCCAGACCTGGCGCCCACCAGCACCTCGCTGAGTACGCTGGGCATGACGGGGCTCACCGCCTATTTCGGTTTGCTTGAAATAGGGGAGCCCGAACAGGGAGAAACGGTGGTTGTTTCCGGCGCGGCCGGAGCCGTGGGCAGCGTGGTGGCGCAGATAGCTAAAATTAAAGGATGCCGCGTGGTAGGCACGGCCGGTTCGGATGAAAAGATTGATTACCTCGAAAATGAACTTGGGGTGGACAAAGCCATTAACTATAAAAGTACGGATGATATGATGCAAGCCCTTGCCGGTGCCTGTCCGAATGGGGTGGACGTGTATTTTGATAACGTGGGCGGCGAGCTATCGGATATGGTATTGCGATTGATCAACAAAAATGCGCGCATTGTTTTATGCGGACAAATTGCGCTTTACAATAAGAATGAAATGCCCCAAGGGCCTCGGCCTCAGCTTATGTTGATAACCAAAAGTGCCCGCATGGAAGGGTTTATCGTATCCGATTTTGCCAGCAAATTTAAAATTGCCATCAAGCAGCTGGCCACCTGGTTCAACACCGGTGAAATCACCCATAGAGAGACCGTTACCGAAGGGTTTGAAAATATTCCTGAGGCCTTTTTGGGGCTTTTTTCGGGTGATAATATCGGCAAACAAATTGTAAAAGTGGCCGAGCCCGAAAATTAATCTGCTTTTTTTGTAACAAAACACATTGACATGTTCTTAACAGTAGGGGAAAGAACTTAACCTATTCTTTACTCTGCCTGAGCGCATTTCTTCAGGCACCCCTAAAATGCAGAAACCTAAAGACAAAAAGCCCGCCCCGAGTGATGTCGGGACGGGCTTCTTTATTTTCAGAGGCCTTTGCATTACTGACGCCATTTCGACTACGCTCTGCTGCGCTCTCCGTGGGAGTCCTTCGGACAATATGACGTCAGTTTGAGCGTGCCTCCCAAAGGGATGCCTGTGGCAAAAGGCATACCTGCGGTGCAATGAGGAGCCACGACGAATGAAGTCGAAAACAAAGTCATGGTTCTGCAAAGCCCCCTTTCAATAAGTTGGTGTTTGATTAGAGTATCCCAAATGGAATTTTAATGCGCATTGAAATGCTTCGCCCGGGATTTAATGCATACCCTTTATAGGTATCAAGAAAATCGCGATACGCTTCATCCAGCAGATTATCAGCGTTTAGGTTGACTGATATAGGGCGACTCCACAAGCCCAGCTTAAAGCCCAGACTTGCATTTACCAAGGTATAGGCATCGGTTGATGCGCGCCCGAACGGAAAGGCCGGCCCAAATTGCCAGAATGGTTCGTAGCGTCCGGCCGCTTCTTTTTCAAACGAATGTTCAACACCAATTCTCAGCGACGGATTTTGCAGGGGCCCGATATCGTCCTGTATAAATCTGATGGCGCCTGCAATTTTTGTAGCCGGTAACAGGGGCAGTTCATCCACCTGTTCAATGTCATCATCAACATTTTCACCTTGTACGGTTTCGAAGGTTCCGTCAATTTGTAGCCAAGAAGCTACCTGAGCCTGCATACTGGCGTCGAAACCGATAAGGCGAGCATCACCCTGTGTGCTTTGCAAAATAGGAGGGCCGTTGCCGTTTGGTCCGGCAAATTGGCCGGTGTTCACCAAAAAGATGTAATTTTCGATGGCATTACGGTAGCCGGTTATTTTTGCCGTTACCTTGGATGAACGCCAGCGTAGCGAGAGGTCGGTATTGAGCGAACGCTCGGCTTCCAGATTGGGGTCGCCCACCTGAAATGCGGCTACACCGCCGTGAACGCCGTCCACATGAAGATCAAAGAGGCTGGGCGCTCGAAAACCACGGCCGATATTTGCAGCAACTGCAAACTGATTTGTAAATTGGTACGAGCCACCGATAGAACCGGAAAATTCGGTGTAATTTTGTTCCAGGACATCCGTAGTTTCACCGGCTGAGGCATCCGGTAAATTCAAGTCAGCATTGGGTTCGGCCTCTTGGGTGCGGGTATCAACACGGGTACCTATTGAAAGGGTGAAATCACCTAACTCTGCTTTTTCAAAAACAAAGGCACTAACATTACTTACAGTGCCGGAAGGGACCAATGGCTCACCCGTGCCGCGTGTGGTTTGATCCTGATATTTATACTCAACCCCGATGGTACCTGCAAAAGGGCCCACGGCTGGGTGTTCTACTTCCAGTTTGCTGGTATAGCTGTCCAGCAGAATATCCAAAAAAGCAGGGCCGTCATCTGGAAGTTCGCTGCGCGGTACCGCATTTCCTCCGCCCGGGCTCGACTGACGCAGATTTCGGAAATAGGTAAACTGCGGCTTTAAAATGAAGCTGTTGCCCAGCGGAAAATTTCCTCTCAACTGGTAGGTATCATTTTCAAGATTCTGCCCGAGCCCACGACCGTTTGGTAGCAAAAAATTATGTTCATTTTGCCAGCGTGTGTATTCGCCGGTTATTTTCCCAAAATCTCCTTGGTACCCAATGCCAACGCTTCCATTGAGCTGATCATAATCGGTATTATCAAGTTCTCCGGTAAATTTTGGATCGGTGCTTACACCCGACTCCTGGAAGTTGGGGACATCTGCTGCTGTTATATTTCCGGCAGAGCGACGGATAAGCGTGCCGGTAAAACCCAATCCGCCCGATGCACCATCTACGTGAATACCACCGGTCATTTCTTGATTGTTGGCCCGATATTCGCCCAAAAGCTGGGCATCAACAAAAGCATCCTGACCAATAGCATTTGGAATAGAATTGGAAATCACGTTCACGGCCCCGCCCAAGGCGTCCGATCCGTACTGTACGCTGGCTGCTCCGCGCACTACTTCTATGCGTTCGGATGTAAACGGATCAATATTGGGTCCGTGGCGTACGCCGTACTGCTGAAAATCCAGGGCCGAACCGTCATCAAGCACGCGCACACGATTTCCGCTAAGGCCGCGAATGACCGGTTTGCCAATCTGTGAGCCGGTGGAAATGGTTGATACCCCGGCCAGCTTATCGAGTGAAGCACCGAGCGAGGTTTGCTGGGTGGCAAATTTCTCATCCCCGGAAATGATATCGATATCAGCCGGGGTGGTCAACGGGTCGGATGCATACGCCGTACCGGTAACCGTAAGCGTTTCAATATTAAGGGTCTGCTCTTGCAGTGATACATTCACTTCCGTGGTTTCATTCTCACGGATGGTTACACGCTGCGTTTTGCTTCCAAAACCGATAAAAGAGTACGAGACCACGTAGGTACCGGTAGGAAGATTCTGAATAGCATAGGTGCCATCAGCCTTAGTGAATGCACCGCGATTTAGCTGTGGAAAAGAAATATTAACGCCGGCAAGGGGTTCTCCCGCAGCATCGGTTACAGTGCCTTCAAAGGCTTTTTGTTCATTATTTGTTTGAGCGTGGGCCGTTGTATGTATTGAAAGAGTAAAGCCCATAAGAATCATGCACATAAAGCATGATAGTAGTTGTTTGATATTCATAATAAGTAAGTTAATCAGTTGAATTTTTAAAAATGAATTGGGTCAAAATAAATCACTAAAAAAGCACAGAATGGTCGTAATTCTGATGCCGTATCACACAATTTTGAACAAAGCTGATTAACCGATGGGAGGGGAGCGGCCGGCCGGTTCACCGGAAAAGGGATTCAGGTATTGCGAAGTAGAACGAAAAGATACTGCAACGGGGCGTTCAGTTAACACAAAGCGGGTAGGCGTGTCGACTATATTTGCATTAAATAAATATCCGCAAATGGGGCACACATTACTGGTTTCGGTAATGCATTGATCACTCTGGATGGTATTCGTGGAGTGGCTCCACTCCACATCGTGATGGGAGTGTAAGGTCGAAAAGGTGATGCTCATGCCCACGAATAAGAGCACAAACCACCGCGAAGCAATATTTTTATTTCGAAAACTCATTAGGTCAAACTATTCATGGCCAACATTAATAGCAATGCAAAAGTTGTAAAAGTAATATTCAGCGTGATCACTCCAGGTGAATGAATATTTTCTTTTATATAAAAAACGGTCAGCAGACCACCGCCCTTTAAAAGAAGAAATAAGCTGCCCAGCCACATGGCCCAATCCGTATGGACCTCGGGAGCGATGCCCCAGAAGCCATGGGTTTGGAGCTCTGTAAGTGCCGACGGATAAAAAGATTCACCAACAACGACAATCATGTTGGTGATAGCAATAGCTTTTGTTGTAACAATCAGTGTTATACCCGCAACATTTTTATTTCTAATTACTTTATTTTTGGTTGCAAGATTTTTATGGATTGAAGAACAACTGTTTGTATTATTGTAATTTCTTTTTAGTATAAATCCATATCATTGCAACTTTTTTAAGTTTGGTCAAACTCAATTAATATTAAGACCTTGCATTGTATAATTTAATGACTCAAGAAACTGATCCTTGAAATTCTTTACCTCACAACTTACACAAATAATATCAAGTCGGGATACTCAGTATAATCTGAAGCGCCTGGGAAAGTTTGTGGGTATACTTATGCTGATCATATTTTTGTGTTCAGTTCTGTTTCATTACATAATGGAATACGAGGGGCAAGATCACAGCTGGATTACAGGATTCTACTGGACCCTTACAGTGATGTCAACGCTTGGATTTGGCGATATTACTTTTACAAGTGATTTGGGACGCTCATTTTCAGTGTTGGTTCTTATAACCGGGATGATTTCACTGCTTATTTTGCTTCCCTTCACCTTCATCCAATTTTTTTATGCTCCCTGGCTTGAAGCGCAGTCCAAGGCGCGGGCCCCGAGAGCGTTACCTGGGGATACCCATGACCATATCATTATTACCCATTACAATCCTATTACCAGGACTTTAATGAACAAGTTGGAACAGTATAACTACAGCTACGTATTGCTGGTTGATGAACTGTCCAAAGCCCTGGAATATCATGATCAAGGATACAGTGTTGTGTTTGGAGACCTTGATGATCCAAGCACCTACACCAATCTCCGGCTAACACAAGCCGCCTTGGTAGTAGCGATAGGCTCTGATATGGTAAATTCCAATATTGCCAATACCGTGCGGGAACTGGATGAGGATATTGCTATCGTAGCTACGGCCAATTCTCCGGATTCTATCGATCTGCTTAAGATGGCGGGTTGTACTCACGTTTTTCGCATTGGAGATATGACGGGCAAGGCCCTTTCCCGCAGAACAATCGGCCAGGATAGCCGCGTGCATGTAATCGGCCGTTTCGATCAACTGGTGATTGCTGAAGCAATGGCATACCAAACGCCTCTGGTTGGTAAAACGCTGAAGGAAAGTAAATTGAGAGAACAGATGGGTATTAACCTGGTTGGAATCTGGGAAAGAGGGGATTTTTTTAAGCCCCATCCCGACCTTGCCATCAATAATGAAAGTGTTCTTATTATGGCTGGATCAACCAGGCAGCTCAGAACCTATGACGAAAATATGGCCATTTATAGGTCCACCGATAAACCGGTCATCATTGTAGGTGGGGGACGTGTGGGGAGGGGCGTTGCAGAAGCCTTTGACAAACGCGGACTGGATTACCGGATCATTGATAAAAACCCTGAGCGGATAAAAAAAGATGATCGATTTATACTTGGATCGGCCGAAGATTTTAGTGTGCTGGAAAAGGTGGGTATTCGTGAGGCTCCCTGCATTTTGATAACCACGCATGATGATGATATGAATATTTACCTGACCATATATGCACGGAAATTGCGACCCAACATACAAATCATCAGCCGCTCTACCTTGCAGCGAAATGTCTCTACGATGCACCGAGCCGGCGCCGATTTTGTACTTTCTTATGCCACTATGGGAGCAAATGCAATCTTTAATATTTTAGAACGGAACGACATTGTCACTTTGGCGGAAGGCCTGAATGTTTTCACAACTAAAACGCCTCCAGAATTAGTTGGAAAAAATCTTATGGAGTCCCAAATACGTCAAAAAACCGGCTGTAATATTATTTCTATACGAAGTGACAGTGAGCAGACGATTAATCCTGATCCTGAATTTGAGATACCCCAAAATAGCGAATTAGTATTAGTAGGTACAACCGAGGATGAAAAAAAATTCATGGAAACCTTTAAATAGTAACCAGAAAATATTTACTTTTATTTCTGAATTATAGTTATGCCTAATTCTGTTTGAAGAATCAAAGCTGGCTGTAATTTTCCTCATCTGTAGAGTTATAGCCAAATAAGTAAAGCATTTTTTCATCATGGCAGAGCAATCTGGGTTTAAGCGGAACATTGGCTTGTTTATGGCCGTGATGATAGGTATTGGTGCCATGATGGGCCCGGGTGTATTTGCTCTTCCCAGCTTGGTCGCGGGTTCGGCCGGTCCGCTCGGTATATTGGCGTATTTACTGATGGGTTTGCTCACCCTATTTACGGCACTTAGCTATAGTGAGCTTGGAGCTGCCATTCCTATTGCAGGGGGCGGATACTCTTTTACAAACCGCACACTGCCGCGACCGGTAGCCTTTCTTACGGGTTGGTTTTTCTGGATAGGAAATACACTGGCCTGCTCGCTGTATGCAGTTATTTTCGCTTACACCATAAAAAATTATTTCTTCCCCGAAATAAGTGTGATGCTAATAGTATTGGCCACAACCATCTTGTTTACCATTACAAATCTTCGCGGGCAGGCGGAGGCGTTATTTTTCATCACGATTATGAATGTTGTAGAACTTATCGTGCTGGTTGGAGTTGGTGTGTTGGGCGCCTTTCAAGTGGAACCTGCTAATCTCGAACCTTTCGCCCCCATGGGTTATGCGCCGTTGATACCTACTATGGGATTGATTTATATTTCTTATGTGGGATTTGATCTGATTACGGTTGCTGCAGAAGAGATCATTGAGCCGGCAAAAACTATTCCCCGTGCTATCTTTATTACCCTGGGGGTGGGAATCGCCATTTATGTACTGTTGCTTTGGGTAATGATGGGAGTTGTTAACTATACCGAACTGGCCCAGACAAGCACCCCTTTTATCTTCGTTGCTGATCACCTGTTTGGCACATGGGGGCGTTGGGCCGGTATCGTTGCGACTATTATGGCAAGTTTATCTGCCTTTAGCGTTACACTCGGGGCCAGTTCTCGCGTGTTGTTTGCGTTGGGCCGTGATGGTCATTTTCCCTCAATTTTTGCACGGCTGCATTCCACTTACAAAACTCCTCATATAGCTTTATTTGTATGCGCGGGATTGGTTACTGTGCTTGGAGCATCAGGAATTGTAAGTTTGCTGGCGTCCGCGAGTAGTTTCGGATACCTTATTGCAATTGGTATAGTAAATTATGCCGTCCTTGCTCTACATCAAAAAATGCCCAATCTTAGGCGTCCCTTTAAGATTATGATGTATCCGGTTGTTCCCATCATGGGCATCATTTCTTGCTGGTTCTTTGTCCCTACATTAGAGCCTCAGAGTTTACTCCTTGGAGGTGGACTAACAGTTGTTGGTGGTATACTTTATCTTTTTCAACCGGGCAACCGTGCAAGTTTGCGCGGATTACCGGAATTTTTACAACGCATAAAAATTAAAATTCAAGCTTATTGGAGGCCTCATATGAATGTATTAATTATTGGAGGGGGCAATCTTGGCAGTAACATCGCCGACCGATTGCTCAAACAAGATGAATTTCGAATGGTTTTCCGTTCGTCAGAATATCAAATAACCTTTATTGAACAGGACAAAGATCGGTGTGAAAAGCTGGGGCAACGATATAACGTGCCAATTTTTCAGGGTGATGGTACAAAACAGGAACTCCTCGAACAGGTTGAACCTCACAAAATGGATGTAGCTATTGCCGCTACAAACGATGATGAGCGAAATTCCATCGTTGCTTTACAGGTTAAACGGCTGGGAATAAAGAATGTTATAGCAGTAGCGAGAGATCCGTCCTATATTTCTTTATTGGAAGATAGCGGTGTGGTGTGTATCAGTGCTCCCTATGCCACTGCTGCGATGGTCGAAAACTATCTGGATCGGCCCAGCGTAGCCGATCTCTTTGAGATTGAAGGCGGAATAGCCAGTCTAATCGACATGGAAGTCCCTGAAAATGCAAAGGTTGTTGGGAGTGTGATTCATGAAATAAATATACCTAATCAGTGTGTAGTGGCAGCAGTAATACGAGATGATAAGTTTGAGGTCCCTCGTGGGAAAACCGAGATTCGGGCCGGGGATCATGTAGTTTTTGTAGGTCCAAGTGAGGCAATCCAGGCTGCACACAAACTATTTTCAGCTTCATAGATATATAGAAACGCGGCTCCCCAAAGCTTTTTTTATCCTGTTTGGGGGGTAGAAAGAGTGTATTTTATTGACATAATATGAAGGATTTATTTGATAAGTGGTTTAATACCCCGACCCTTTGGGTCGGATAGATTACAGAATAAGATACGCTAAAATATCCTTTGCCGAAGGCATCCCTTTGGGAAAATCTCCTCTTGAGGGGTGCAGGGGTGGGTTATAATGGAAGAAAATTATTTTAGTGTATCTTATTTCCTTTGATACCCCGATGGCTCTGCCTCGGGGTTGTTCATTCAATAAGCGCTATTGAGAAGTTGAGTCTAAAGTATGAACTGCTCTTCCCTCACTAATAAAAGAAATCCCTTGCTGCTGGAAGGTACTAATCATTACTGCTTCAAAAATAGGTTTATTTACATTTCGTGTAGCTTCCCAGAGCACTAAATAGTTGGCCCCAACTCCACCTCTTAAATCTTCTTCTTCAATTACGAAAGAAGTTAATGACAAGGGATTTACTGTTCGAGGATCATCAAGGTACTTGTGGACTAATTTTCCATATAGTGAGACGATTGCTAAACAGAAGGTCAAGAATATTCAATTTATTGATTTCCTATAAGTATATCTTTTGTCTACTATTAGTTTTTTCCGGGCCAGCTAAATGAATAGTTTCTCTTGTATATAAATCTGTCGGCTGACCATCGGCCGCCGCCTTTGAGCAGCAAAAATAAACTTCCCAGCCACATGCCCCAATCCGTATGGACCTCGGGAGCGATGCCCCAGAAGCCATGGGTTTGGAGCTCTGTAAGTGCCGACGGATAAAAAGATTCACCAACAACCACAATCATATTGGTGATTATAATAGCTGTCGTCGTAATAACCAGTGTTATCAGTGCTCCTCCTCGCGTAAACAATCCCATAAGGATGAGGATGCCGGCCAAAACTTCAAAGACGCCCACATAATGAGCCATTATTTCTGCTTCCGCAAAGCCCAATATCTCAAATTGGTCGGTGCTTCGCTGCTGCGGAAAGATAAATTTCTGGATGCCCTCTGAAAAGAATACCGCGCCAACCATCAGGCGAATTAATATTGTAGTTGATGCGCGATCTGTTTTAATTAATTTCTGCATAATTGTTCGGCCTTGGTGTTTGGGATTGTCTGGAACAATAGAAATTTATAATGGGCAAATTATCTAATAAGTTAGGCATTCTAAAATTTTCTTCTTCATTAACACAATTGTAGCATACAGGCTGCCCGTATATTCGGTGCAGACGTCGAATAGATTAAGCCGTTTAGGGGGTGAAAAAATAATAGACGAGCTGATTCCGTATTGTAAAGCTCGGTTCACGAATTGCCATCCCCCTATCCCCCTTCTGCCGAAGGCACTCCTTTGGAGGAAGGGGGAAAATTCACGGTGTTTTTCCGGTGAAAAGGGGGATGACCTCGCATTGTATGGAGTTGCTATTCCAGTATTGAGTTATATCCATAAGAATAAAGCATCTATCATCTCATTTACATATATCTTAAAAGCCTTAGATTAAAATCTTTATATAAATTTTCAATTATTAATTACAGAAACTTTTCAAATGAAAGCATACGAATATGATGCTATTATAATAGGCGGCGGTGCAGCGGGGTTGACGGCCTCGGGACTGGCGGTACACCTTGGTGCTAAAACGATGCTTGTTGAAGCCGACAAACTTGGCGGCGATTGTACGTGGACGGGCTGCGTGCCCAGCAAAATTTTGCTTAAAGCGGCAAAAGTGGCTCAGCAAATGCGGCAGGCCGGTAAATACGGGCTGACTGACACCGAGCCGGAAATTAATTTTCAAAAAGTAATGCAACATGTGCAATCCATCCGGCAGGATATTTACCAAGAAGCCGATGCGCCCGAAAATTTCGAAGCCATGGGCATTAATGTGGTACAGGGTAAGGCTTCTTTTGTGGATGATCACATCATAAAAATTTTTCAGAAAAACGGAAAAACACAAACTGTCTCTTCGCGCTATTTCTTTATTTGTGCCGGGGCATCTGCTTTGGTGCCGCCCATCGACGGGTTGGATTCGGTTGATTACCTCACGAGCGAGTCGATCTTTGAAATCGATAAACTCCCTGAAAATCTTGTTGTCATTGGGGCAGGACCCATTGGCACGGAGATGGCACAGGCAATGAACCGCTTGGGAGCAGAAGTTACCGTTATTGATCAAGCCGACCGTATTATGACCAATGATGATTCCGAATTAGCAGAGATATTATATCAAAAAATGAAAGGTGAAGGCGTTGAGTATGTGCTTGGAGCCAAGGTAAACCGTATTGATCGTAAAGATGGGAATATTCAGGTTGAGGTAGAGGTTGAGGGGAAGAAGAAAATAGTCAATGGTACGGATTTACTGTTGGCTACCGGGCGCAGCCCTAGTTTGGAAGAACTCAATCTGCAAGCGGCCGGCATTGAATATACTGAAAGGGGAGTGAGCGTAAACGAAAAATGCCGTACAAATAAGTCCCATATTTATGCTTGCGGTGATATCACCGGAGAATACCAGTTTACCCATATGAGCGAGCACATGGCGAAGGTGGCGGTGCAAAATGCGCTGCTTAAAATACCCAAAAAGATGGATAGCAGTCACGTTCCGTGGTGCACCTATGCCGATCCCGAGCTGGCCCATGTGGGCGCTACCGAAAGGCAGTTGAAAGAGGAGGGAAAAAGCTATGAAGTGTTTAAATTTCCCTATTCGAAAGTAGATCGCGCGGTTATGGAATCGGAATCGGAGGGAATGATTAAAATATTTGCAACCAAATGGCGCGGCAAAATACTGGGTGCAAGCGTAACGGGGGCTCATGCCGGTGAATTAATTAGCGAATATGCGGTGGCCATGAAAAATGGCGTGTCACTGGGGAACTTGGCCGATACCATCCACCCGTATCCTACCTATGCGTTAGGTGCCCGTCGTGCGGCTGACCAGTGGTATATTAATCTTCTCAAGAAGTGGCACATCAAGTTTATTAAAAGGCTATTTGGCTATAGGGGAGAGATACCGGATTTGAGGAATCTGTAATAAATAGTTTATATGAGGTATTCTTTCTCCCAACAGCAGTCGGTGCAGGATGAGGGCGTAAATTATGTAGAGCGATTTGCTTAATCGCTCACGGCCGGCTCAACTATGACCCATTTTTTGTGCATCCGGGGTATAGATCATACCAGCCGATTAGGCAAATCGGCCTATATTTATTTTGTCTTTTGTGGGCCTCTTTCATGCCGGAGCGGACCTGCTAATCGAAGCCAGCTTATGCATAAAATTATGGTAAGCAATATTTTGGCGTAGTTTAGGCGCCGGCATGAGGGTTAATAACAATATAGATCTACTTGCTTCTGTCGCTCCGCTGCGGAAGCGGGGCGGCACCGAACATCTGCTTAATTACCCCTCAACCACCAGTACGCCAAGGGCCTGCCGAAGCTTTATTATGCTTCAACGTTCCTTAGCCGAGCCCACAAATTCGAAATCCGGCAAGAACAAATTCCCCTCTATCAAGAGGGGCGGGCTTCCGTGGTTTTCGGAAGGTCGGGGTGTGTGATCATGGAGTATATACTGGGAAATGCCCCCTCAACCTCGGTCCTTCTCCCTCGGGGAGAAGGATGTACCGACAAGAGTCGGTGCAGGATGAGGGTGTGGCATGGCCTATACAAACAGGCTGGAAATGGATAAGGGGGCGTAAGTGCTGGTTACATCACAATCCAAAATGATCGGGCAGGATGCCCGATCTACGTAAAGCCGTATGTAGCTCGGTCAGCCTGACCGAGTGGGTAAACATATTATACGGGCCGATTAAGCAAATCGGCCTACAATCGTTTAATCTTTTAACCGACGTGCGGAAGCAGATAACAGCTACATTCCTCAACCCACCCCGCCTTATTTCATTCGGCACCCCTCCGGCGGAGGGGAATTCAACCGTCACTTTTGCATACATTTTTGCCTGGCCTGTAAACTAAAAAGACAGCAAGGATAATTCCCCTCTAAAAAGAGGGGTGGGCTCCGCGGGTTTTTCGCGGAGCCCAGGGTGTGTTATTTATCTATTAGGCAGCTTGCCCCAGTAGATAAGTTATACGGGCCGATTAGGCAAATCGGCCTACATTTGTTTTGTCTTTTTATCTCGTTCCGTATCTCCGGTGCGGAACGAGATAGATGCTATAAGTCGTGGCTAACCAGAGGTCAGCCACGGGATATGGTTATAAACTTACGGCATCGGCGGGTTATTGGTCACAAGCGGACGCTTGCGCCAGCATCTGGAAAAAAAATCACCACGTTGTGAGGAGGTTGTGCTTGCATTCCTTGGGAGTACCTCCGAACAATATTATGCATTTGAGAACTTACACCACAACTACTGTCGGTATCCCTCACTGCGTTCGGGATGACAATATTAATCGGGCAGGCGGCCCGATCTACGTAAAGCCGTATGTAGCTCGGTCAGCTTGACCGAGTGGACAGGCAGATCAAGATATGTAGAGCGATTTGCTTAATCGCTCACGGCCGGCTCAACTATGACCCATTTTTTGTGCAGGTGGAAAAAAAATCACACCGGCCGATTAAGCAGATCGGACTACAATGATTTGACTAAAAAAGGTGCAGGCCACTTGAAAAGTGGACCGCACCGCGGCAATGCCCAATTTACATAAAATGCACGTAGCTTGGGTTGCTTAAATCTTAATATTGAGTTAACAATACTCTGCCCTTTTTCTGCTACATTATCGCATCAAATAATCAGCACTCAAATGCCCTGCATTTGTCCAATCATACATTCACATCATGATTAATAAAAATATTGTTATGGCCGTACTTTGCGGCCTGTTCTTTTCTGCATGCGGTTCAGGTGGCGATTCCGGTGATATTAAAATTGACGGTTCCAGTACGGTCTTTCCAATCACTGAAGCTGTGGCCGAAGAATATCGGTCGGAAACCCCAAACGTACGCGTTACCATAGGGGTATCAGGTACCGGCGGGGGGTTCAAAAAATTTCTGCGCGGCGAAACAGATATCAACGATGCTTCACGCAAAATACAGCCCATAGAAATTCAACAAGCCGAAGAAAGCGGCATGAATTATTTGCGGCTTTCGGTGGCCTTTGATGGTCTGGCCGTGGTGGTTAATCCCCAAAACGATTGGGTGGATTATTTTACCGTAAAAGAACTCAAAAAAATATGGGAACCGGATGCGCAGGGCAGTCTCACGAAATGGAGTCAGATTCGCGACGGCTGGCCCAATGAAGAAATTCACCTGTACGGACCCGGCGTTGCCTCCGGCACGTACGATTACTTTACCGAGGCCATCGTAGGGGAAAGCGGTTCAAGCCGGGGTGATTTTACCGCCAGCGAAGACGATAATGTGTTGGTACAGGGCGTGGCGACCGACAAATATGCGCTCGGTTTTTTTGGACTGGCCTATTATGAGGAAAACCAGCAAAAGCTTAAAGTGGTAGGGGTAAAAGACGGGGAAAAGCAACCGGTTAAGCCATCGCTTGAAACAGTTTCAAACAGTACGTACACTCCGCTTTCGCGGCCGTTGTTTATCTACGTATCAAAAAAGGCGGCACAAAAGAAAAGTGTGCAAAAATTCGTGAATTTTTACCTGAATAATGCCCCGCAACTGGCCCAAGAAATTGGATACGTGCCCATGCCTGATTCTCTGTATGAGGTGCAAAAACGGAAGTTTGAGGCTTTTTACAGTTCCGGTGATTCTGTATCAACCCAGTAAGCAGTAACGTAACTTTAAGCCAAGCATAGGAATAGGTAATGGGCCGAAAACTGAAAGAAAAAATCATTGAAAAAGCGCTCGCATTTTGTGCTTTGCTCACCATTCTGACCACCATTGGCATTGTGCTGGTGCTGCTGGTAGAAGCAGTGGGTTTTTTCCGCGAGGTCTCGATCATTGATTTCTTAACCCAAACGCAGTGGACCCCGCTTTTTTCTCAAAAAAGCTACGGCATTTTGCCGCTGCTGGCCGGCACGTTTTTAACCACCCTTATTGCTATTGCCGTTGCGCTGCCGGTGGGGCTGACTATTGCCGTGTATCTTAACGAGTATGCGTCCCGTCGTTTTCGCAAAATTGTAAAACCACTGCTCGAAGTCCTTGCCGTGGTGCCCACTGTAGTGTACGGCTTTTTTGCCTTGCTGATTGTTACCCCTTTTTTGAAAAGCTTTATTCCCGGTTTGTCCGGTTTCAACGCCTTATCCCCGGGCATTGTAATGGGCATAATGATCATCCCTTTTGTATCATCGCTGAGTGAAGATGCGCTTAGCTCCGTGCCCGACTCTCTGCGGCAAGCCTCCTTTGGTATGGGCTCCACAAAATTTCAGACCGCCTTTCGGGTGATGGTTCCCGCTGCCTCATCCGGCATTATTGTGTCGGCCATATTGGCTGTTTCGCGGGCCATCGGGGAAACCATGATTGTGGCTATCGCCGCCGGTATGCGTCCGCAATTTACCTTCGACCCAACGGTGCCCATTCAAACAATAACCGCTTACATAGTACAAATTAGCATGGGTGATGTCCCTTATGGAACACTGGCTTATAAAACGATATTTGCCGCCGGTATTACGCTGTTCATTTTCACCTTTATTTTGAACAACATAAGCTACTGGATTAAAACCCGATACCAGGAGAAATATGAGTAAAGGAGGAACGAGCATAACAAAAGACAAAATTTTTAAAGGCATAGGCCTGACGGCCACCTTTTCGTGCTTGTTGATTCTTGCTATTTTTCTCGGTTTCATTGTTTATCAGGGGGTTGAGCGGCTCAGCCTGGACTTTTTAATGGCGCTGCCGTCGCGCTTTGCTGATCAATCGGGTATTTATACCGCCTGGATCGGCACGCTTTGGGTAATGGTGCTCACCACGCTTATTTCATTTCCGGTGGGCGTGGGTGCGGGTATTTATTTAGAGGAATACAGTAGAAAAAATAAATGGAGCACTTTTTTAGAGATTAATATAGCGAACCTGGCCGGGGTGCCGTCCATTATTTACGGCCTGTTAGGTCTTGAAGTATTTGTGCGGCTTGCCCAAATGGGCAACAGCATTTTAGCAGGCTCAATGACGCTCTCGCTGCTAATTTTGCCCATCATTATCGTATCAACGCGAGAAGCTATTCGAGCGGTGCCCAAAACCATCAAAGATGCATCGCGGGGGCTTGGCGCTTCGAAATGGCAAACCATATGGCATCAAATTTTACCGGCCTCATTTGGCGGTATTTTAACAGGGGTGATACTGGCCATCTCCCGTGCGGTAGGCGAAACGGCTCCCCTTATTGTTATCGGCGCGCTGGCGTACGTACCCTTTGCGCCGCAGGGTCCGCTGGATGAGTTTACCGTACTGCCCATCCAGATATTTAACTGGGTTTCGCGTCCGCAGCATGAATTTATGATCAATGCCGCTGCCGCGATTATTGTTCTGCTGGGCATCACCTTTTTGATGAACGGTATTGCCGTGTATCTGCGTAACCGCTGGCAGAATAAACTTAACTGCTAAGTCTGAGCTAATAGCGATTAATTAATTGAATTATGGAAACTGAACAGCAAAATCCGAAAGCGACAAGTGAAAAAACTAAACCGAAGCTGAATCCCGATAACAAGGATTTTAAACTTCAGGCCAAGAATATTGACGTCTTTTATGGCGATTTCCAGGCCATTGATGACATCAGCCTGGATATTGTGGATAATTCCATTACGGCATTTATTGGTCCCTCGGGCTGCGGTAAATCAACCTTTCTGCGCCTTTTTAACCGCATGAATGATTACATTGACGGCTTTAGCATGAATGGTGAAATTTTGCTGAATCAAAAAAGCGTGTACGATGAATCGGTGAAAGTGGAGGAACTGCGAAAAACCATCGGCATGGTTTTTCAGGCCCCGAATCCCTTTCCGAAATCGGTGTACGAAAATGTAGCCTACGGCCTGCGTATCCAAGGCATAAAAGACGAAGATCTTATTGAGGAGCGAGTGGTAACATCACTCAAACAAGCCACGCTGTTTGATGAGGTTGAAAGTTTGGAAAAGCAGGCGCTGGCCCTTTCCGGTGGCCAACAGCAGCGGCTTTGCATTGCCCGGGCTTTGGCGGTAAAGCCTTCAGTTATTCTTATGGATGAACCGACGGCCTCGCTGGATCCCATTTCCACGGCTAAAATTGAGGAGCTGATCCGCGAGCTGCGTGAAGACTATACCATTGTGGTGGTAACGCATAATATGCAGCAGGCCGGGCGTATAAGTGATAATACGGCGTTTTTATACATGGGCCGGTTGATTGAATACGGTGATACGCAGAAAATTTTCACCAATCCCGAAAAAGACCGCACACAGAATTATATTACCGGACGGTTTGGGTAAAAATAAAAGATTTAACAGGCGTTGACTGATTAATAATACCAACTTGTAATGCTGAACCAACCTACGCTAAAGGTCTACTACGCCGAAGTAGCGAAGCTACGTAGGCCGTGCTTCGGCAGGCATGGCTTGTTTCAGGATCTTTTTATAACGAAGTGCATCGACGAAGATACAGGCAAGGTGAAAGTATAATTCCTGCGAGATTCCGGATCGGGCTCCGGGATGACAAGAATAGGTTTTTGGGTTTATTTTCAGAGGCCTTTGAAATACTATCCAAGAGTCTTCTCCCAAAGGGATTCCTTCGGAAGACTACATTCGGCCGATGAAATAATCGGCACTCATTGCACCGCAGGTATGCCTTTTGCCATAGGCATCCCTTTGGGAGGCACGCTCAGACTGACGTCATATTGTCCGAAGGACTCCTACGGAGAGCGCAGCGTAGCGAAGTCTCCCGAAGGGATCCCTTTGGGAGAAATAAACGTAGGTTATGCAAAATGCTTCTTTCAATAAAATTTATTCAAAAGTTTAGCAGTCATGGCTATATTTAAGTTTATAAATAATAAATAACTCAGCACTTATGTCACAATTAGACACAGAAATCGGCTTACTCAATGATGATATTCTTGAGCTGATGTATTTGGTTAAAACACAGCTCGAAAAAGGACAGAAAGCCTTCATGAATTTTGATGAAGAGCTGGCTATTGAAATTATGGTAAACGAAAAACGGGTGGATGCCCTGGAGCTTAAAATTGATCGCGATTGCGAAAATGTCTTGGCACTTTTTAACCCGGTAGCGGTTGACCTCCGGTTTGTAATAGCTTCCTTTAAAATCAACTCTGACCTGGAGCGGCTGGGTGATCATGCCGACAGCATTGCCAAATACATTATGGATTTTGGCGAACCCATAGATGAGGAAGTCATCAAAAAAATGCGCATTGATGAAATGTTCGATACCGCCATTCAAATGATGAGTCATATTTTTAACGCATTTATATCTGAAGATACTGATCTTGCACGAAAAGTATTTGCCAAGGATAAAATACTGAACAAAATTAATGCCGAAATTTCCGGCATAACGGCTGAACTCATTGAACAGAATGGACAGGATATTCAACAGTATTTGTACTTGTTTTCCATCATCCGAAAGCTGGAGCGGGTGGGTGATTTAACCAAAAACGCAGCCGAGGAAATCATTTTTTATATCGAAGCAAAGGTACTAAAGCATAAAAAAGACAAGTCTAAAAGTAAAGACGAAGAGTCCGATTCTTAGCGATTTGCCACTATTTTGGCATACAAAATATACGCAAGTAGTATGAGATAATATCTCATAAAAAAAGATCAGCGCACGTAAAATTCATATAAAAATCAGCACACCTATGAAACGCATCGCATTGCTATGCCTTGTGTTTACTATAGCCATGGCAGCACCTGCTATGGCACAAATAAATACGGGAGAAAAAGGAACATTAAGGGTATTGGCATTTGGTGATTATTATTGGATTGCCGCTAACCACGACGCGGAAATTGAGGGCAATAATGGCTTTTGGTTTCGGCGCATTTACTTTACGTATGACCACCAATTGAGTACGTCCTTTTCGGGTCGGTTGCGCCTTGAGATGAACAGTGAAGGCGATTTTGAAACATCTTCGGAACTTGCCCCAACATTAAAAGATGCCTGGCTGCAATGGTCGAATGAAAATCATGCCATCAAAGCAGGTATTTCATCAACCCCAACCTGGGGACTGGTAGAAGATGTGTGGGGCTATCGGTCGGTGGAAAAATCACCCCTTGATTTATATGACTTTGGCAGCTCGCGCGACTTTGGTCTGTCTTTTAAAGGAAATCTTGATGCCGGTGACCGTCTCAATTATCACTTCATGTTTGCCAATGGCAACAGTAATAGCACAGAGTTAAATAAAGGTAAAAAATTCTCTTTGGCGTTAAGTTATAATCTTACCAATCATTTGGTACTTCAGGGCTATGGCGATTGGAATGACAACCCCGGCAACAGTGATGTTTATACCGCGCAGGGGTTTCTGGGATATGAAAGTGACACATTTAACGCAGGTGCTTTATATGCGTATCAGCTTCGCAATAATGCCACAGTTTCAGGTGATCTCAACCTCGATCTTGTATCTTTATTTGCCAATACCCGGCTTTCCGAAAAAGTTAAAATATTTGCACGGGCTGATCATCTTTTTGATCGAAACCCCACCGGACCGGGTAACGATTATATTCCCTTCAGCGACCAGGTCGAATCAACTTTTATGACCGCCGGCGTTGATGTTGCGCTGGATAAAAAGGTGCACCTGATGCCCAATGTAGAAGCTATTGTTTACGGAGAAAATGAGACGGGTGTTCGCCCGGACAGCGACCTAATTCCGCGGCTGACATTCTTTTTTAAGCTTTAGTGTATGTATTGAGTGCAATGACAGGGCGTTAATTGAAGGCGAAATTATACCGATAATTTATAGCGCCCCTTATTTTTTGGCCTCTATACTAAAGCGTGCATGCGGTATGGCTTCCAGCCGTTCTTTTTGAATTTTCTCACCCGTACTTTCACAGACCCCATAGGTGCCCAGCTCAATGCGGTCGAGAGCAGCTTTAATTTCAGCCATCGTTTTCTTCTTTTTCTCAATCATAATTAAAAACTTTTCCCGTTCATCTTCACCGCTGGCAATATCGCCCTGGTGATGGGCCGCCCCTGACTGTTTATCTTTCTGGTTAGAGGTCAAATCTTCAAGGCGTTCTTTAAGGGTCTCGATTTCCTGCCGCGTTTCGCGCTTTTTATTTTTGAGTAGATCTTTAAAATGATCCAGCTCTTCGTCGCTGTAGGGAGTGTTATTTACAGGCGCATCTAAATTAGACATACGAAAAATAGTTTTATTAAGTGAATAATGATGAAGTTTTAAAACTAACGAACCAATGAAATGATTTCATCATTCAAAAATGAGAAGTGCTACTTTTTGTTTCGGATTAACGCGTTGACCGATTGCACCGAAAGTACTCCTTTGGAGGATTTAACTCAAAGAAAGCTTGATTCAGTACGTTGAGTTTTTAAATCTAATGGACCCAGCCCTAATCCCCTCGAAAGAAAATCGGGACAGGCAAGGGGGGATTTAAAGTCCCCCTTCCTCCAAAGGAGTGCCTTCGGCAGAAGGGGGGTGCTCCGCCAGTTGGCGGAGCGGGGGATGTAATGGTGAGAAGCAGCTTAGGAGTTATAAAAGCAGATTACACAATTTTTTTAAAAGGTCAACGTGTTCAGGTTTTAAAATTGGCTGCATTTTTTGCCGAAGCTACTGCGCCTTCCATGTATCCGCCATGCACCGATGAGGTTTCACTGCCCGAAAACAGTAATTTCCCGTTCATATAGGGCTGTTTCCAAACGTTACTTCCATAGGTAGGATGCATATAAATCGACTCGGTCAGCTCGGTGGCAGTAAATGGGTCGGCCTGCCAGTCTTTTTCAATATAAGCGCTGTGGTTTTTGATAAATTTGCCCATATGTTCCGCCAGAAAATTGATGATTATTTTTTGTCGTTGCTGGGGTGATTTACCTCGAAGCGCCTCATTGGTAAAACCCATGAGCGAAATTTTTTCATCATTTTGAGTGCTATGGTCGTACAGCTCCATCACCGGTCCGTTGGGAGCAATAAGCGTTCCGGACAGACCCTTTTCCCGCCAATAGGGTTTATCAAAAAGCAATCCAATTTTGATGGCATTGCTCATCCATGTGGGGGTGGAGCGCATTTCAGTAAGCAGTTCCTCCGGCAGGGAAGGCGTAAACTGAATAGTTTGGGAAGCAAGTTGTGGAGGGATGGTGAGAATTACTTTTTCGGCGCTGAAGGAATGATTTGGAGTGATTATTTGAAGCTCACCATCTTTCTCGCTGATGGATTGAACTGTTTTACCACAGTTTATTTTGGCTTTAGTCTGCTCTTTTAATCGGGTAAAAAGCCGGGTTGATCCGCCGGTGATACGATAGGTGGAATTTTGATCGGCATCAAAATAATGGGGAGGATTGGCGGCTCCATGAATAAACACACTTTTTCCGGCTTTATACTGGGGAAAGGTAGCGATGTTCAGTTCATCAAGTAACTCAAGCAGATGACTATGCTCGGGCCCCAGCCAGGTGGCGCCGAGCTCAATTGAGGAGTCCGATTGCATGCGCCCGCCCGGCGCCTCCCGTGCTTCCAGGATAAGCGGTGAGATATTATGCTTTTTTTCTAAAAAATAGGCGGTTGCCAGCCCCGACAAACCGGCCCCAATAATAACGATATTTTTATCAAAATTTATACTTTTATCCATTATTTGTAATCAACGTTAAGAGGCTGTTTAAATATAATGTTTATTTTATGAGACCTTTGCATCGAAGATATGCCCTTGGCATAAAAACCTTCTAAATGCATGCTTTATTGATTTAACGCGTATACCGATTAAACCTCAGGGCAAGATCATTTTAAAAGCTAAATAACTGATCTTGTCATCCCGCACCCCGATCCGGGATCTCAAAGAGACATAAAACGTTGTTCATATTACGTATCTATTTCAACGTATCGTAATTTACGAGATCCTGAAACAAGCCATGCCTGCCGAAGCACGGCCTACGTAGCTTCGCAATACTTTACCATCCGGACGCTGAAGTTGCGGTCGGGTGGGTTAATGTAGCCTAATGCTACCCGCCGGGTTTTGGGTGATACGAGGAGTGATTACTCGCTTATTGCTTTGGCAGGCTGCCATAATCATCAACGCAATAAGGGCTATTATTTTTTTCAACATACGTCAAGCAATGATCATAACCGTAGCGGTAATAATAGCAGCAAGCCCGGCCCAGAAAAAAGGCGCGCTACTTATCCAGGGATCATCATTCCAGCGATGATTTACAAAGCTGTACATCCAGCACCCCACGCCTATACCTAAAACAATAAAAGGCATCATAACAAATTAATGGTTTAAGAAAACTGCTTCTTTAATATAAAAATAAATTGATAGGTATATCTCAAAGGGAGAACATTATAACCCAACTTATAAACAAGCCTTTTTAACATACCCAGTGGATTCGCTGATGAAAATACCTTCGTTCTTTTAGCAGGCCAAGAGTCTTGATATATAGTTGAAATTTCAAGTCCTTCGCTGTCAAATAGCTTTTTCCATTCATCCAATAATAATAAATGTTCGTTAATCTGCTGCTGTTTGGTGCCTTGTGAACCTTTTAATCTCCAATATAGGTAGCTTTTGTTGGGTACAAGAATACAAAATGAGGCATTTTGGTTGCCCACACGTATCATTTCCCTTAGGCCTTTGCGCAAATCCATGAAGTGCTCCAAGGCGCCTAAACAAACGACATAATCAAAAAAATGATCAGGAAAGGGTAAATTTTCAGCCTTGCCAAGCATGATTTGAGAGGAGGGAGAAACCTCGCGGGCAATTTCCACTCCACGCGCAGATATGTCGATTCCGTAAGTTTGAAGTTCTTTCCCGGCAGCAGCTTTAAGCAGATGGCCGGTGCCACAGCCTATATCTAATAGCTTTTTTCCACTTTTTATATTCAGGTGATCCAAAAAAATAGGATACGCTTCAAGCGGTCGCCATGTATCTACACCCTCAGAGCGATGTTTTTGATTATACCAGGCTTTAATGTCTTTTTCATCTACCATGGCTGCTGTTTTTATGATGAAGAGGCTTTTGAAACACTACCCAAGCGTCTTCTCCCAAAGGGATCCCTTTGGGAGAAGACATTTGCCCGATGAAGTAATCGGGGCTCGTTATATATGCGGTATTTCAAAGCCCCCTTAGTAAATAATAAAGCCTTCTCTCCAAATTGGAAAGAAGGCCTGGACATTCATTTAAGTTGTTATTTTGACCGATATGGAGAGATCTTGACTTACGTTTATGCCGTAGCCGACAGTAATTCTTTAAGCGTAACGCCAATTTCGGCAGGGCTGTCCACCACTTTAACACCCGAGTTACGGAGTGATTTTTTCTTGTCTTCCGCGCCGCCTTCGCCGCCCGAAATAATAGCTCCGGCATGGCCCATGCGTCGCCCGGGAGGGGCCGTGCTGCCTGCAATAAATGCCACCACCGGCTTATCTACATGATTTTGAATATATTTTCCGGCTTCTTCTTCAGCCGTGCCGCCAATTTCACCGATTAGCACAATCGATTCCGTGTCAGGATCATCTTGAAAAAGCTTAACCGCGTCGGTGTGATTGGTACCAATCACCGGATCGCCGCCAATGCCAATAGCAGTACTTTGTCCCAAGCCGGCTTTGGTGAGCTGGTCAACCGCTTCGTAAGTGAGCGTGCCCGAGCGGGAAATGAGTCCCACCTTACCGGGCGTAAAAATGCTGCCGGGCATAATGCCAATTTTCGCCTCATCGGGCGTAATTACCCCGGGGCAGTTGGGCCCGATAAGGGTGGCGCCCTGGTTATTCACAATCTTTTTGGCCACAATCATATCGTTAACGGGAATCCCTTCAGTGATACAAATAATAACTTCGACGCCTGCAAAAGCCGCCTCAGAGATAGCATCACCCGCAAAAGCAGGGGGCACAAAGATTACTGAAGTATTAGCATTTTCGTGTTTAACGGCTTGCGCTACCGAATTGTACACCGGCAGATCGTGATGGGTTTGTCCGCCTTTTCCGGGCGTAACGCCGGCCACCACCTTGGTGCCGTATGCCATCATTTGCTCGGCATGAAAACTGCCTTCACTTCCGGTTATACCCTGTACGAGTAATCGAGTATCGTTTCCAACAAGAACGCTCATTGTTTGTAATTTATATATTAAACTTATGCTTAAATTCGATTTGAATATAGAGAGTTAACACTGAATTGACAAAATGAATTAAGAATTTGGAATTAAGAATGAAAAATAAAAAATCATTGCCAATTCTTAATTTTTTGTTCCTATTTTTTAATTTTAATAAGATGATTCTCTTGCCAAATTCTGTTATCATTATTGCGCTATGGCTCCGATGATTCCCGACGAAAAAAAAGAAGAAATTCGCGACACCGCCGACCTGGTGGAAGTAGCCGAAGACTATGTGAAGCTCAAACGCTCGGGCCGCAGCTGGAAAGGGCTCTGTCCGTTCCACGATGAGAAAACGCCCTCCTTCCACGTAACCCCGGAGCTGGGTATTTACAAATGTTTCGGCTGCGGCGAATCGGGTGATGTATTCAATTTTGTGATGGAGATGGAGGGCATTGGATTTATTGAGGCCATGCGCACGCTGGCCGACCGTTTTGGTATTTCGTTGCCTGAAATGGATGATCCGGAAGAAAATAAAGAACACCATCTGCGCGAGGGCATTTACCATGCGCTTAAATATGCCGGTGTTTTCTATCACAGCCGGCTCACGGAAACCGATGAAGCCGAAAAGGCGCGTCAGTATTTGCAAAAAAGGGGATATAATCGTGCCATCAGCCGAAAATATGGGCTGGGTTATGCGCCGAATGACGGCAATGCGCTCTACAGAGCCGCTACTGATTCTGGGCTGAATGAAGAATATCTGCTGGAGGCGGGACTGATAAAACCCAGCAACCGCGGGGAGGGTTTTTATGATGCATTCCGCGGCCGCCTGATGTTTCCCATCTTCAACCCCTCGGGAAAAGTGATAGCCTTTGCGGGGCGTGTTTTGGGCGACCAAAAGACCGCGAAATATATCAACTCTCCGCAGACCAAGGTGTACAACAAAAGTGAAGTGCTGTACGGGGTAAATTTTGCCAAGAACGACATCCGTAAGCGCAATGAAGTTCTTTTAGTCGAGGGTTATACCGATGTCATTTCCCTGCAGCAGCACGAAGTGCAAAATGTAGTGGCTTCCAGCGGCACCTCGCTGACGCCCGCTCAGCTGAAACTGCTGCAGCGTTACGGCGATACTATCACCATGATCTATGATTCCGATGCCGCCGGCCAAAAAGCCATGAAACGCGGCATTAATCTGGCGCTTACCGAGGGGATGGACGTGAAACTGCTGGAACTGCCCGAGGGAGATGATCCGGATTCGTTTATTCGTCAGTTTGGGAAAGATTCATTTCTTGAGATGAAGAAAGAAGGCGCCGAAAATTTTGTGAATTATCTAATTCATAAAGCACAAAAAGAAGGAGAATGGGATGCGGATGGAGCCAAAGACCGGGTAATTTCGGAAATTTTGGACTCGATTGCCCACATTCCTAACAAAATTAAGCGTGAAGTGAAAGTTCAGGCATTGAATAAATTATCTGAGGTAGGTGATCGGGCATTATTTGAGGAGCTTGGTAAAAAGCTGCAAGATATTGAACAAGAGCGTCAGCGCGCCAAACGGCGTAAAAAGCGGCAGGCTAAACGCGAGGCTCAACGCAACATTGAGCCGCCCGAATCGCATACCCAATCTTTTACAGAACAACAGGCATCAAGCCGACCGAAACGCCAGCCGGCCCCGCCGCAAAAACGACCGAGCTATGAGAAAGAGCTCATCCGCCTGATGCTGGTTTACGACAGCGATATGATTGCCTACATTGGCTCGCATTGCAGTGAGCGCCATTTTGAAGATGAGCAGATTAGCACATTTTATGCTGACATTATAGAACGGCATAAAGCAAAAAAGGAAGTTTCGGTGAAGCACTATGCCGCAAAAGATCATCCGTATCCGAAATTGGTGGGCGAAATTACGTTTGATGAACACGCGGTGAGCGAACGACGCAATGAAAAAGTTGAACAGCCCAACCGGCGCGATAAAAATCCGTATAAAACGGCTAAAGGAGCCCTCAAATCACTGCAATATAATTATTTAGTACGCATGCTGAATGATTTAACGGACGATCTTAAAACCTCTGATGAAGAGCATCGCAAAGAAACGCACAAGAAAAAAATGGAAATCCAGCGCCGAAAAACGCGACTTGAACGCTATAATGCCGATGATTTATTTCCCGATCCGGATTCTGACGAGGCGGCTAAAGTAAGTGACAAAATTTTTCGCTACAAGATGAAGGGTGAGAAATGAAGCTTTCAACTTTCGGCGGTCAGGAATCAGCTTTTTTAAATTTCGGAAGTGCTAATCTTGAAAGCTAAACTGTATTGATGTCTGATTTTACTGAGGAATTACACATTGCCAAAAAAGCTGCGAAAAAAGCAGCGGAAGTAATCCGGAATTTCAGGCAAAACCAAAGCTTTGAAATCAATTTCAAGGGGCGCAACGATCTGGTTACCGATGCCGACCTGGCCGCCGAAGAAAAGATCATAGCAATTATTAAGGAGCATTATCCTGATGATGAAATATTAGCTGAAGAATCTTCCAATGAACAGTTCTTGTCGGCCGAGCGCACCTGGTTGATTGACCCCATCGATGGAACCACTAATTTTGCCCACGGCTTTCCGGTTTACTGTGTGTCTATCGGCCTTTGGGAAAATAGGCAACCTAAAATGGGTGTTGTGCTGGAGGTCAACAGCGGCGAATGTTTTCACGCCATCCGTGGAGGCGACGCCTATCTCAACAACAAGCCGATCAGCGTTTCTTCTGTTGGTGAAGCTTCAAAATCGATGATTGGTACCGGCTTCCCCTACAATAATTTACAACTGATCGATAATTATCTTCGATTTTTTAAATGGCTGTTGGCACAAACGCAGGCCGTTCGTCGCCCGGGCGCCGCTTCGTATGATTTATGCTGCGTAGCCGCAGGACGATTTGACGGTTTTTACGAATACTCACTGAACCCCTGGGATGTTGGAGCGGCAGCTTTGATTGTTCAAGAAGCCGGCGGAATGATTTCTGATTGGGCCGGCGGCGATGAATGGCTTTTCGGAGAGCGCATTATTGCCGGTAATCCTGATATTCATGCCTTTTTACTGGATGCTATTCAGGAGCATTTTTTGGAAGAAGAATTACGGTTGTAGAGCGATTTGATTAATCGCTCCTGTAAATTTCTAATACTGGCGCAAGCGCCGGCCCTTCGAAGCTCTAGCGTAGTAGGGTCCGCTTGTGCCTCATTAACTTCGGGAGTGCAAATCGTTCAGAACAGGGAAGGTGAAAGTTTTTTGTCTGATTCCGTTGCTCCGCTGCGGAACCACAAATTTTCCTATTGACTAATTTTGTTCCAGAATCTTTTTACTTCATCCATTTTTTGAACGACCAACGCCGAAGGCATCCCTTTGGGAAAAACGGATGTAAAAAAGTCGCGAAGAAAAGAACTCAAATGGCGGACGTAAATTATAAGCTTTGAAGCACTCTTAGCCCGCCATTTTTCGAACAACTTTTCTTCGATAAAAACCATTTCATTGATCAGCGTTGACGGAAAAGTCCCAATGTAAGTCTTGCATTTAAGTAACTAAAAGTTGTACGCCGGATAACAGATTTTGGGGACGGAAAAGGGTTCATTCCTTGCTTTTCACTTCTCGCTTCTACCTCTGCACCTTCGTCTCAAACAGCATATCAAACGACCCCATCGGAACAGGCCCGTTGTAATATTTGAACGGTTCACCGTAGGTGGCACTAATAAGATGACCGTAATGTCGGGCACGCGCTTCGATATTCTTAAAAAATCGCTTCCCTGAAATATAGGTTTCGGGCTCCTCACCGGGATTATCCACATCAAATTGGGTGCTGAACGCTTTTATGGCTTTTTTCTTGGTGGCAAAAGTGTCGGTAATATCAAAGACCATATCTGGTTCAAACGGGCGGTCCTGCATGTAATGTAAAATGT
>Ga0306868_1000315_pt1 | contig 33818 bp, 28 predicted proteins | sample AntRauTorckE6832_FD_190411 | JGI IMG/M metagenome (GOLD analysis project Ga0306868, IMG submission 190411) | Saline lake microbial communities from Rauer Islands, Antarctica - Metagenome Torckler E6 #832 (v2) (version 2) | ecosystem: Environmental > Aquatic > Non-marine Saline and Alkaline >... | reverse complement strand
TCCCGCACGCGAACGCCGGTCAAGGAAAAGTCGGCTCCGGGCAGGTCTCCCGAACGGCCTTCCGCGTTCCCGAGGGAACTTTGGACTACTGGGAGTCCCGGTTCGACGAGTACGGCGTCGAGTACGACGAGCGCATCGAGCGCTTCGGCGAGACCGTCCTCCAGTTCGAGGACCCCGACGGTCTCCCAGTCGAACTGGTGGAAGTCGAGGTGTCAGAGGACGACCCGACGGTGCCGTGGACCGAGTTCGTCCCCGAAGAACACGCGATCCGCGGCTTCCACTCCGTAACGCTTTGGCTGGCCGATCCCGAGCCGACCCACGAACTCCTCGAGAAGATGGGACTCGAGAACGTTGGCACCGAGCAGGCACAGGGTGACACTCCCGGCGACCAGCGAACGCGGTTCGAAGCGAGCGGACCGGTCGGGAAGTACGTCGACGTGCTCCCCACGGTCAGCGGCGGCCGGCAGGGCGCTGGTACGGTCCATCACGTTGCGTTCCAGACGCCGACCGACGAGGAACAGGAGGCGATGCGGACGATGGTCAGCCGCGAGGGGCTGCGTCCCAGTGGCCAGATCGATCGCCACTGGTTCCGCTCGGTCTACTTCCGTGAACACAGCGGCGTACTCTTCGAGCTCGCGACGAAGGAGCCGGGGTACACCACCGATGAGCCACTCGAGGACCTCGGCGGTCACCTCGTGCTCCCGGGCAAGTTTGAGTCCCGACGCGAGCAGATCGAGGCCGGCCTGCCCGACGTGACGGTTCCAGAGCCCGAAACCGCAGAAGCCGACGACTGAGCAGTTCCCGAGGGGTCTCCACCATCTATTCCACTGAAGCGGTCGAAGGGCGGGTATGCGACGCCTCGCTCTCGTGCTGCTCGTCCTCCTCGCCGGCTGTGCCAGCGCTGTCCCGGTGACGGACGCACCGGCGAACGGCACCGATACTGCCGCGCCTGGGGTCGACACCACCGCTCGCACCGTCGACGCCCCGCCCTCCGCGACACCGAAGGAAGGAGCGCTCACTGCAGAAGTCGTCGAAGTCGTCGACGGCGATACGATGAAGGTGGTGTTCGAGAACGGGAGCCGTGAGACAATCCGCCTGCTCGGCGTCGACACGCCGGAAGTCCACACCGAGAACAGTCCCGACGAGTTCGAGGGAGTCCCCGAGACGGAGGCGGGACGGAACTGCCTCCGAAAATGGGGCGAACAGGCCAGTTCCGTTGCGAAGGAGCGCCTGCTCGGGGAGACGGTCACGCTGAGTTTCGACGCAAACGAGCCACGGCGAGGCTACTACGGCCGGCTCCTGGTCTACCTCCACGTCGACGGCGGCTCGTTCAACTACGCGCTCATCACCAACGGCCTCGCACGAGTCTACGACTCCCAGTTCGAGTACCGTGACCGGTACGACACCGCGGAGTCGGCCGCGATGGATGCAAATGTCGGGCTCTGGGCCTGCCGTGAGGGTGGAGCGGGGTCGACGCCGACAGCCACCGGAACCGAGCTCATCGCTGACGGCGGCATTCCGCTGCGCATCAGCGAAATCCACGCCGATGCCGAGGGTGACGACCGGGAGAACCTCAACGACGAGTACGTCGTTCTGAAGAACACCGGCGACGAGCAACTGGACCTCTCGAGGTTCACTGTGACCGACGAGGCTGACAAACGGTACACGTTCCCCGACGGGACCACGCTCGCTGCGGGCGAGACACTCACGCTCCACACGGGAAGCGGGACGGATGGCGATGGCGACTACTACTGGAGCGCGGGCAGCCCTGTGTGGAACAATGGCGGCGACACCGTGACTGTTCGGACTGCGAGCGGTGAACTGGTCGCCGAGAAATCGTACTGATGGGTGTTCTGCGTGGCTACCTCCGGTTTCAGGTCGCCGTCGTTGCCGCGGTAGCGATAGCCGTGGGGGCGCTCGCGGTGGTCACGTCCACGGGCGGCGGCCTGACGGGACTGTTGGCGCTGATGGGACTCCTACTGGGGAGTTTCGCGGTTCTCGCGGTGCTGCTGGCGCTGCGCTGAGATAGGAAAGCGGCTCAGTCGTCGCCGACAGCGCCGTCTTCCTCCGCAGGGTGCTCGTCGGGTGCAGGGGGGTCGCCGTGGTCTCCCGCCGGCCGGACGCGCACGCTCGCGACTTTGTACTCCGGAATCCCGCTCGTCGGGTCGAAGGACTCCTGGGTCAGCGTGTTGACAGCGCCGGCGGCGAAATGCATCGGGACGAACACCACGCCCTCGCCGGGACGGTCCGTGACCGTCGCCTTGACCGTAATCTCGCCGCGGCGGGACTCGACAGTGACGTACTCGCCGTCAACGATGCCGAGCGTCGCCGCAGTTTTCGGGTGAATCTCGACGAATGACTCACCCACGTGGCTCATCAGCCCCTCGACGCGTCGGGTGATGGTGCCGGTGTGCCAGTGATAGAGCACGCGGCCGGAGGTCATCGTGAGCGGGTATTCCTCGTCGGTGAGTTCGGTGGGTCGGCCCATGTCGGCGGGAACGAACCGCGCTTTTCCGTCCTCGAAGTTGAAGCCGTCCTCGTAGAGGAATCTGGTGCCGGGGTCGTCCTCGTCACGGCAGGGCCACTGGAGCCCGCCCGCTTCCTCGAGCCTACCGTGGCTGATACCGCCGTAGATTGGGGTGAGTTCCGCGATCTCGTCCATGATTTCGGCCGGGTCGTCGTACGCCCATGACTCACCCATGCGGTTGGCGAGCGACTGGACGATTTCCCAGTCCTGTCGCGCCTTGCCCGGCGGGTCGCGCGCCTGCCCGACAAGTTGGACGCGGCGCTCGGTGTTGGTGAAAGTCCCCTCCTTCTCGACGAACGTCGCTGCCGGCAGCACCACGTCGGCGTACTCCGCCGTCTCAGTGAGGAATATGTCCTGCACCGCGAGGAAGTCGAGTGACTCCAAGGCCTGTTCGGCGTGGGCGATATCCGGCTCCGAGAGCGCCGGGTTCTCGCCCATGACGAACATCCCTCTGATGCCGTCGCCGGCCTCCGCGAACATCTCGGGGACCTTCAGCCCGGGTTCGTCGGGCGGGCGGGTGCCCCATGCCTCCTCGAAGGTGTCGAGCACCTCGGGGTCCGTGAGGTCCTGATAGCCCGGGAGACTGCCCGGGAGGGTGCCCATGTCACCGCCGCCGCCCTGCACGTTGTTGTGGCCGCGGAACGGCGAGAGTCCCGAATTTGGCGTGCCGAGTTGGCCCGTCACGAGCGCGAGATTCGCCATCGCGAGCACGTTCGCCGTGCCGTGAGAATGCTGAGTCAGCCCCATTGCCCAGCCGAACACCACGCTGTCGGCAGTCGCGATCCGCTCGGCAGTCGCTTTGAGGTCCTCGGGAGCGACACCCGCCAAGCGTTCGACCTCCTTGGGCGTGAACGGCTGGACCTTCTCCACCAGCGCCTCGAAATTCTTGGTGTGGTCCGCGATGAACGCCTCGTTGTGGAGGTCGTGCTCGATGATGTAGCGCGTCAGTCCGTTGAGCCACGCGATGTCGTAGCCCGGCTCCGTGCGGACGTAGCGGTTGGCGTGCTCGGCGATGCCGGTCTTCCGGGGGTCGTAGACAAAGAGGTCCGCGCCGTCGTCGACGTTACGCTTGATGCGCGTCGCGAGCACGGGGTGGCTCTCGGTCGTGTTCGAGCCGGTGATGAGGTAGCAGTCGGTGTTGGCCACGTCGTCGCCGCTGTTGGACATGGCGCCGTATCCGACTGTCTGCTGGAGCGCCGCCACCGTCGAGGAGTGACAGAGCCGCGCGCAGTTGTCGACGTTCTTCGTTCCCAGCGCCGTGCGTGCGAACTTCTGGAGCAGGTAATCTTCCTCGTTCGTACATTTCGAGGAGGCCAGCGTGCCCACCGCGTCCGTGCCGTACTCGGCCTGAATTCCCGAAAGCTCCGACGCGACTCGGTCGAGCGCCTTGTCCCACGATGTGGGCTTGAGTTCGCCGTTTTTCCGGACGAGCGGCCTCCTGAGGCGCCCCTCGCTGTCGAGGAAGTCGTAGGCGAACTTCCCCTTCACACAGGTAGAGAAGTCGTTCATCGGCGCGGACTCCTCGTCCGTGGGCCGGACCCCAAGCACCTCGTCGTCCTTGGTGTGGACTTCGAACCGGCAGCCGACCGAGCAGTAGCCGCAGGTGGTCTCGGTCTTCTCGACGTCTTTCAGCCGGTAGTCTGCGACGCGTTCGGCGACGTCGAAGAGCATCCCCTCGGGCATCGTCGAGGCCGCCACGTCCTCGGCCATATGTTCGGCCTGCTTGAGCGCGCGCTCGCTCCCCTCGCGGGCGGCGCGGCGGGCCTTGGCCATGAACCGGGCGACGCCGCTCTTGCCGTTCGTTTCCGTATCCGGTGCGTCCGCGCCGCCACCGGCGCCAACTCCGCGGTTCGGTGTCTCGCTGTCGTCGGCCGTCTCGGCCTTCGGCTTCGTGAGCACCTCGCCGATGGAGTTGCGTTGATTGAACCCCGGGATAGGGAGGGTTCCGGCCTCGGTCATTCCCGTCTCCACGATGGAGCCGGTCGGGCAGACCGTCGCACAGTGACCACAGGAAACACACGTCGAGTCGGCCATCGTTTCGGCGTCGGACTGGAAACCGATGCGCGGGCCGTCCTCGCCGTCCTCGATTCGGAGCACACCCTCGACCTGCACGTCGTTGCAGGCCTCGACACAGCGGTTACAGAGGATGCATTTGTTGCGGTCGATCTGCATGAACGAGGAGGTCGCGTCGAGCGATTCGTACTCGTCACGCTCGTCGAAGACGCCGTAGCGGGGCTCCCACACGTCGTTCTCAATGGCTGCGTCCTGGAGCTCACAGCGGCCGTTTTGGCCGCACGTCGTACACCGGAGGTTGTGGTCAGAGAGCACCAGGTCGAGGTTCACGTCGCGTGCCTCCGCAGCAGCCTCGGCGTCAGTGCTGACCGCCATCCCCGCTTCTGCAGGGGTCGAACAGGAGGGAACAAGCCCGTCGTGAGTCTCGACCATGCAGGTCCGGCACTCGCTGCGCTGGCCGATATCCTCGCCGCGGCCGTAGTGACAGAGGGCGGGTACCTCCTCCCCCGCACCCGCGGCTTCGACGGCGTCGAGTACCGTCCCGCCGGGGCGGACTGCGACCTGCTGGCCGTCGACGGTGACAGTGGTCATCTCCTCGCTCCCGGCGTGGGGCGGGTCGTCGGCGGTGCCGGGGCGGAACGTCTCCGTCAGCGGGGTGCTTGGGCGGGGGTCGTCGAGGTCGGGAACGCCCGGGAGCGGGCCCTCGCCCTCGGCTGACGGCGTGCCGTCCGGGCTGTCGGTGCTCATGTGTCCACCTCACAGGTGCCTGCGGGACAGCGACCCTCGGCGTGGGCTGCCACCTCCGACTCGAAACCGTCGAGCGTCGTGAGCACCGGCCTGGCTGCCTCGCGTCCAAACGCACAGAGACTCGTGTTCTGTATCACACGTGCGAGTTCACGGATGCCGCCGGCGTCGTACTCTCCCTGGTAGATGTCGCGGAGGAGGCCGGCCAACTGGTCGGAGCCTTCCCGGCAGGGGACACAGCGGCCGCAGTTGTCCGCTTCAGCGAACGCGGCCACCTTCCCGACCAGTGCGAGCAGACAGTCGTCGTCCGCGAAGCGTTCGACGCCACCAGCGGTTCCGAGGCCGGCCGCTGCGAGCGCGTCGGCAGCCACCGAGTGATCTGCGCGAGCCGAAACTCCACCGAATCGCCCGCCGATGCGGTACGCCTTCGCATCTCCGGCGTCTCGCTCGACCGCCCCAAACGCGGTCGAAAGGGTCGTATCGGTCGGGAGTTCGACTGTCGCGGGCGCGGCGACGTTGCCAGAGACAGTGATGAGCCGGGTTCCGGGGTCCGACGTCGCACCGCCCAGTTCTGCTCCCGCGAGCAGCGCCCGCACGTGTGCGAACGTTCGGGCAGAGTGAACCAGCGTCGGGCGGCCGTAGAGGCCGTGCTCCGCCGGGCCGGGCGGGCGCCGGCGCGCCTCGATTCGTTCCTTGCCGGCGAGGCTTTCGATGGCCATCGTGGCCTCGGCAGCGGCAAACCGGTCCGGTCCCGCGGCGACCTGTACCCGCGGTGGGTCCGAGAATTCCTCGACCAACGCTGCGCCAGCGGTCTCGGCTCGCTCGGCAAGGTGCTGCTGGCTTGCGCCCACGTAAACGACGAGGTCCGGCGCGTCGACAGCCGCTGCGGCCGCAAGCGCACCGTCGAGCACGGCGAAGGGGTCGCTCCCGAGCAGTAGTTCGTCGCCGGCGACGGCGTCGTCAGCCTCGTTTGCGTTGACGATGACGACCGGTTCACCCTCTGCGCTGCGAGCGGTCTCCCACGCTTCGACAATCGGTTCGTCAGCGAAATCGTCCGTACGCCCGCGGCCGAGGAGGCCTGCGTCGCGGACGCGTTCGAGCGGGTCTGGCTCCGCGGCGACGGTCCCCCACTCCCTGTAGGCAGCTGCATCACCCGGGTCGGCCCAGCCACAGCGCGCGCTGGCTGTGCGAGTCCCGACGGCGAGCGGTCCTGAATCGGGAATTGGCAACGTCGTCGGGTTGGGGTCGTGTTCGGCGCTCCACTCTCCGTCTGGGAGCGTGTCGATGTCCACAGCCGCTGCGGCCTCTCGAAGGTCCGCCACGGTCGCGTTGGGGAGGAAGCGCGACTCTCCGTCCTGAGTGGCGACCACGAGGGGTTCGATACCGGGATAGCCGGTGGTGCCGGTCGTGACCACTGGCGTATCGACGGTGTCGGCGAGAATCTGTGACTCTCGTCTGCCAGCAGGAAGGCTCTTCCTTCCTGCGACGTTGGCGAGGGTCGGGTCACCAGCGACCCGGAGGGTGGGCTCGGCACGGTCGATCATAGACATAGTTCGGCGTGGTATCTGTTAAGCGTTCGCGCCGCCGACGGCTCGACCACCACACCGCAACGCACTTTCCCACCTCACCCGTCGGTCACACAAATGCGTTCAGGCGTCATCATCGCCGGCGGCCGCTCGACCCGGTTCGGCGACACCGACAAGGCAGTCGCGCCGCTCGCTGGCGTCCCGATGACCCGGCGGGTGGCCGACCGGCTCGAACCGGTCGTCGACGAACTCGTGGTGAACTGCCGAGAAGACCAGCGTGACGCCATCGACGACGCGCTCACGGGCTACGGCCTTCCCACGTCGTTCGCGCTGGACCGAGAGCCCGACCAGGGGCCGATGGCGGGTATCCGCGACGGGCTCCGCGGCGCCGACGGCGAACACGCCGTCGTCGTCGCCTGCGACATGCCATTCGTGGACCCCGAGGCAGTGAGCTACCTCTTTGGCCGTTGTACCGGAGCAATCGAGCCGCCGTCCGGGACCGACGATGTTGGCGAGCCACCGTACGACGCCGCGGTCCCGCGACTCGGCGACGGCTGGTATCAGACAACGCAGGCGGTCTACCGCCCAGAACCCATGGCTGACGCCTGCGACGCCGCGCTGGAGCGTGGCGACCGGAAGATCCTCGCGCCGCTGGAGGCGCTTTCCTACGCCGTCGTCGGCGAGGACGAACTCCTCGACAACACCGCGGTTTCGACGTTCGACAACGTCAACACGCAGGAAGAGCTTGCCGCCGCCGAACAGCGGCTCACGGAGTAACTACTCGAGGGCGTCGACGAGTTCGGCGTCGGCCATCCTCGCAAGGACGACCCGCGGGACCACCGAGCGGTCGGCCTGCTCGAGCGTCGCTTCGGCGATTTTTCGGGCGACCTGCTCGTCTTCCTCGTCGTCGACCTTGTTGATTAGCGGAATCGCCGTCGTGTCGTGTGGAACCCCCCGCAGTCCACCGTCCGGGTGGGCCAGCACCGTCCCGACCATTTCGGGGGTTACGTCCGAACCAACGTCGACACCAGTGAGCGCGGCGACGCGTTCCGGCCGGTGGACCAGCTCCTCGTCCAACGGCTCACCGACGATGTGGGCGCTGGCGACCGGAATCACCGTATCCGCCGTCTCGGGGATTTGGGGTTCGTTCGCTGCGGGTGCCTTGAACTCCCGCATGCGCGCCCCGTCGGCTTTGACGAACACCGGGCCGTCGTGAGCCCGCGCGAGGTCTGTAACGGTGTCGGGGTCGTACCCCGCGTAGCGGTCTTCGAACTCCTGTTCGGGGACGAGTCCCAGTGGCCACGTCTCCCGCAGCATCAGTTCCCCAATTGGGTCCTCGGTGACCACGACGTCGGCGACGTGCGGGTCGAAAATCGGGATTCGCACAGTTGCAGTGACGATAGCTCGGTCGGCCTGTGCTGCGAGTGCGTAGATGGTCGTCTTCTTGCCGCCGGCGCCGACCAGACAGACGAGACCATCGGCCTGTAAGGCGGATGCGAGTTGGGTCATATTCTGAGGTCGGACGCGAGGCCCCAAACCGTTTCGACCCGCGGCCGGCGTGAGCCAGGCCGCTCAGACCATGTCACCGACGCGGGCGAACTCCACGCCGGGCTTGCCCGCTGCATGTTCGATGAGTTCCCCAAGCATCCCGGTGCGTGGGGCGCGGCCGATGACCTGCGGGTGAACCGTCATCACGTAGATGCCGCCGTCGACGTGTTCGTACATCCAGTCGAACTGCCGCCGCCAGTGGTCGAACACCGCGGCCTCATCCGAGAACGCGCGGTTCCCCGAGAACGCCAGCGCGGGGTAGTCGTCGCGCTGCCACGAGACCGGAACCTCGGTGATGCCGACCGGGTCGCCCACCTCATAGGGACCGTCGTGGGGTGCGACCTCCTCAGTGAGTTCGTACGGTTCGAACTCTCGGGCCATTCCGGACGATGACCATTCGAAGCCGAGTTCCGAGAGCAGCGAGACGGTGTGGGCCGAGAAGTCCCAGGAGGGCGAACGGTAGCCCTCGGGGGCTGACCCGGTGAGTCCCTCGATGCTCTCGATGCCACGGACGATGTCGGCGCGCTCGTCCTCGCGGCTTTCGTAGTCGCTGGGCCGGGTGTGGCTCCAGCCGTGGTGGGCGACCTCGTGGCCGTCGTCGACGATACGCTCGCAGGGTTCGGGGAACGAGTCGATGGTGTGACCAGGAATGAACCACGTCGCAGGAACGTCATGACGCTCGAACAGGTCGAGCAAGCGTGGTGCGCCCACATCGGCGCCAAAGCGGCCACGGGAGCAGTTGACGGGCGAGTCGCCGTCGAACGCGTGGAGCCACGGCGAGACCGCGTCGAAGTCCGCGGTCAGGCAGACGGTAGCATGAGCCATACCGAGGATCCGGGGCGCCGAGGCGATAAAGACGAGCATCCCAGCGAGCGCTCCGGCTGAGACGGTCGAAATCCGCCGCCGCTACTGGCCGCACCTTATGACTCCCATACGGTCTCTATGTGGGCCTACCAAAACATGAAGGGCCATTTCTACGGTGCCCTTGTGACGATATAGCACGCCAATCCGACTCAGATTGGAGTGCCTGCATGGACAGCACGTCGCGGAGGGATCTGCCCGGCTCGCGCCGCCACTCCCACCCCATCCCCCCCCAATCGGCGAGCGACTCATCATCGGTTGCAGAGCCACCGTCACGTTGATACAGCCGTCCGTGTAACTCCGGGCCGATGGGGAGGCTTCCAGAGATCGACGTGGAACCGGACGTCCTTCGGCCGGTGGGGATGGGACTGGCGTTTCTCGTTGGCCTGGCGCTCAATCTGGACCCGCAGCGGCGCGTGCTCGCCCTCGCCGTGTTCGGCGGTGGCGCCGTCGCCTTCTTCGGCTTGGCGGTGCTCGCGGCGCTCGACGACGAGTACGCTGGCCCACAGCTTCGCTGGTACGTCTTCGCCGCGTGGGGCGTGTTGCTGTTTACGGTCGGTGTCTGGACCGAAAGCGCGGTGAGTGGTGTCGGTGGCATCGTCATCACCGTCTACGCGGCCGTGCGTTCGTGGCTGTTCGACGCGCTCGACGACGGCAGCGAGGACAACCCCGAGTTCGAAGTCGGCGACGGTGCCGCGGCCCGCCAACCAGTTCAACAGGGGTCGACGGCACACGAGACGAACGATGACGGGCACAAGGAGGAGTAACGAGGCCGGTGCCGTCCCCCGACGAGAGGATACCGTTTAGACAGGGTTTTTCAGTTGGGGGGACGTAGCATATCGCGATGACTGACAGCGAAGCCGTCCATGTGGCAGGGGTCACCCGATGAGAGGAAACGACCAGCAGGCCTACGACCGCGGGACGTCGCTGTTCTCCCCGGACGGTCGCATCTACCAGGTGGAGTACGCCCGTGAGGCCGTCTCCCGTGGCGCGCCCAGCGTCGGCGTCCGAACCGAGAACGCCGTCGTGCTGGCCGCGAAGGCCCAGGCGAGCTCCGAGCTGATGGAGTCTGAGAGTATCGAGAAGATTCACAAGCTTGACGACCACGTGGGCGCCGCCTCAGCGGGCCACGTCGCCGACGCACGCCAGCTGATCGACTTCGCGCGCCGGATGGCCCAGGGGAACCACCTGCGCTTCGGCGAACCCGTCGGCGTCGAGACCCTGACGAAGTATATCACCGACCACATTCAGGAGAACACCCAGTTGGGTGGCACCCGGCCCTACGGCGCGGCACTGCTCATCGGTGGCATCGAGGGTGGCGCCGACGGCGACGCCGGCCAGCCCCGTCTGTTCAGCGCCGACCCCTCGGGGACGCCCCACGAGTGGAAGGCCACCATCATCGGCGGTGGCCGTGAGCAGATTCAAGAAGTGCTCGAGGACGGCTGGAGTGACGACCTCTCCCTCGACAAGGGGCTCGACCTCGTGCTTTCGAGCCTGTGCGAGCACGACGAAGAGCTCGAAGCCGACTCCCTCTCCGTGGCGGCGATCACCGCCGAGGGCGGCTACGAGCAGTACGAGACCGAGGAGATTGCGGAGTTGCTGGACGCGATCGAAACCGACACCGACGACGAAGAAGACGAAGAGTAACTCCGGCGTCGCGCGACGCTGGTCGCGGTTCTTCAGCTTTCAAGCGCCCTGAGCCGCCGGCATCCGACTCTTTAGGTAGCCGGCGGTGCCATCCACAGCCATGCATCTCCTCGAAGGCGGGCAGATCGCTGATGCGGATGGCACCCTCGAAGCCGATGTGGCAATCGAAAACGGCCACATTGGGGCTGTCGGCGACGTCCCCGAAAGCGACGTGGACGAACGGACGGACGTGTCTGGGAAGTTCGTCGTGCCGGGCCTCATCGACACGCACGTCCACCTGATGATGGACGGGCGCCCGAACGCAGAGACAGTACAGGGCGACACCGAAGCAGCCTATGCTTACCGAACCGCCGACAATCTCCGGAAGGCGCTGGAAGCCGGCGTCACCACCATCCGGGACCTCGGCGCGCCTGCGAGCGTGGCTATCGACGCCCGCAAGGCCGTTGCCGACGGGACCATCGCCGGTCCTCGCGTGCAGGCGTGTGGCCAGAACGTCACGATGACCGGCGGGCACGGCCACTGGTTCGGCCGTGAGGCTGACGGCCCTCACGAAGTCCGGAAGGCAGTTCGCGAACAGCTGAAGAAGGGTGCGGACGCGGTCAAATGTATGGCCACGGGCGGCGTGCTCACCACGGGCGCAAAGACCGGTGCCCCGGAACTGGGCCCGGACGAACTCGAGGCGCTGGTCGACGCCGCCCACGCGAAAGACGTCCCGACGGCCGCTCACTGTCACGGCACGCAGGGTATCAAGAACGCCGTGCTGGCGGGTATCGACAGCGTCGAACATGGGACGTTCATGGACGCGGAGGCCGCCGAACTGATGGTCGAAGAGGGAACCTACTGGGTGCCGACCATCTCCGCACTGAAAGGCATCGTCGAGAACCGCGAGGCCGGCATCCCTGGGGAGGCGATGGCGAAAGCCGACGACGCCACAGAGCGGATGGCCGTCGCGTGGGAGCACGCGCTCGAAGCGGGCGTCGATATCGCGATGGGCACCGACGCGGGGACGCCGTTCAACAACCACGAGGACGCGGCCCAGGAGCTTGCGTCCATGGTCGAGTACGGACTCTCTCTTGAGGGCGCGCTGGAGGCGGCGACGGTCAACGCCGCAGACCTGCTGGGCCTGGACGACACCGGGATGGTGGAGCAAGGCTACCGCGCGGACCTGCTCGTGCTGCCAGAGAACCCTCGTGAGGAGGTGCTCGCGTGGCAGTCTCCCGAGCAGGTGTACGCCGCTGGTGAGCGCGTTCAGTAAGGCCTCCGAGCGCTGCGTTTGGGGCCCCAACAAGTGCGAATCCGCAACACGGCGCGGAGGAAACACAACGGTTTTACGTATCTCCCCGCTACCGTTGCTTGCACGCGCTCTGGTGGTGTAGTCCGGCCAATCATATCACCCTCTCACGGTGATGACCGGGGTTCGAATCCCCGCCGGAGCATTCTGCGAGGAACAACGTGACGAGCGAATGCTCTTCGCGGGGATTCCTGAGCCCAGAGGGCGAGCGAGAGCGAAGTCCTCGTGGTTCGAATCCCCGCCGGAGCATTTCTGTCGACGCCATTGTCCGAGCGGTGAGCAGAGCGAACCGCGAGTCGGAGTCGACGAACGCGGGCGGATTCGAACCCTGTCAGTCGCGCGCAGCGAACAAAGTGAGTGAGCACGTCTGACTCCGGTTCGAATCCCCGCCGGAGCATTCTGCGAGGAACAACGTGATGAGCGAATGCTCTTCGCGGGGATTCCGAATCAGGGAGTGGAGCGAACGCGGAACGACCGTGGTTCGAATCCCCGCCGGAGCATTTTTGTCGACGCCATTGCCCGAGCGGTGAGCAGAGCGAACCGCGAGTCGGCGTCGACGAACGCGGGCGGATTCGAACCCTGTCAGTCGCGCGCAGCGAACGAAGTGAGTGAGCACGTCTGACTCCGGTTCGAATCCCCGCCGGAGCATTCTGCGAGGAACAACGTGACGAGCGAATGCTCGTCGCAGGGATTCCTGAGCCCAGAGGGCGAGCGAGAGCGAAGTCCTCGTGGTTCGAATCCCCGCCGGAGCATTTCTATCGACGCCATTGCCCGAGCGGTGAGTATCGCGAACTGTGAGCCAACCTCGCTGCAACCTTCTCTGTTCAGCCCTCGCATGCGCGCGCAGCGAAGGGCGAACACGGTTTCCCCGACACCAATGGTGACCGTGAGACGAACGATGAACCAGCTGTAGAACTCCCCTCTGTCACCCTATTCTACTGAGCTGTCAGTTCCGAACCAGCCGTCTTGTCGATATATCGACCCACCCACGTCTAGCGATTTCGGTTGAATTTGGGAGAGAATTCCCCCTCGGTTCGGCTCTAGTTTTGTCAGAGTTCGGAAAATACGTATTAAGGGGTCACCCTTGTGTTTAGTTGGAAATGTTCCCCCCGAATTCCGACGACGACGATTCGCGACAGACCCGACGTAAGTTCATCGGCACCGCGGCAGCGCTCTCAGGAGTCGGCCTGGCCGGCTGTTCCGGCAGCGATTCGACGCCGACGGAAACCGACGAGCCGATGATGACCGATACGCCGACCGAGGAGCCGACCGAGGAGCCGACTGACACGCCGACCGAGACGGCGACGCCCAAGTCCCCGGCACCGGACGTCCCCATCCTGAACTACGCGCTCACGCTGGAGCACCTCGAGAACGCGTTCTACCGCGACGGCCTCGATGAGTTCAGCGACGACGAGCTGATGAACGCCGATACGCTCTCGAAGTTCGACGAGACCGTCCGGATGCAGGTGCCCGACTACCTGCGGACCGTCGGCGCTCACGAGAAGGCCCACGTCGACGCGCTCTCGGCAACCATTCAGGACCTCAACGGCGAGGCAGTGATGGAAGGCGAGTATGACTTCGGCTACAACACGCCCTCGGAGTTCCTCGCCATCGGTGAGGCACTCGAGGACACCGGCGTCTCCGCCTACGCGGGCGCCGCGCCGAAAGTCGTCAACAACGACCTGTTGGCCGTGGCCGCGGGTATCCACTCTGTGGAAGCCCGCCACGCTGCGTTCCTGCGACTGGTCAACGACGACAATCCGTTCCCCAAGGCCGTCGACAAGGCTCGATCCGTCAACGATGTGCTCGAGATCGCTGGGCAGTTCGTCACCAGTGAGGTCGACCCGAGTGTCTACGAGCTCGAAGATGACCGCCCCAAGCACGACCGGAAGATGGAGGACGACACCACCGACCTGAACGTCCTCAACTACGCGCTCACCCTGGAGCACCTCGAGAACGCCTTCTACCGTGACGGCCTCGAGAACTTCAGCGACTCCGAGCTGATGAACGCCGACGTCCTCATGGACTACGGCAGCGGCATCCGCGAGAAGGTGCCGGGCCACCTCCAACTCGTCGGCGACCACGAGGCCGCTCACGTGAGTGCCATCACCGACACCATCGAACAGCTCGGTGGCGACCCCGTGCAGGAGGCGAACTACGACTTCGGCTACAGCAACGCCTCGGAGTTCCTGGGTGTCGCGAAGGCCCTCGAGAACACCGGCGTCGCCGCCTACGCGGGCGCCGCTGGGACCGTGAAGGCCGACGCGGTGTTCAACGCCGCGATCAGCATCCACTCCGTTGAGGCACGCCACGCCAGCTTCCTGAACGAGCTCAACGTCGTGTCACCGTTCCCCGCAGGCGTCGACGAGTCGATGACGATGGCCGAGGTCACGGAGATCGCCGGCCAGTTCATCGTCGAGGAATAACCGCCTCGGTCGGTGGCCTTAGGTAGGCCCGCATCCTCGACGGAACTAATGGAGGCTGCCCTCTGGTTCGTGCTCTCGGGTACCCGTGGCGGCGCCAACCGTGCGCGCATCCTACGCGCGGTAGACCAGCGTCCTCGGAACCCGAACCAGCTCGCGGAGGCGCTCGACCTCAACTACGACACAGTGAGACACCACCTTGACGTGCTGTCTGAGAACGACGTGGTGCGTGCCAGCGGCGACGACTACGGCGCAATCTACCTGCCAACAGACCGCGTCCGCACCCACTGGGGGGGTCGTCGAGTCGATTACGGAGCAACTGGAGTCCAATGAACGAGAACACGCACGGAGCAACGTGGAGAACTGACAGCCGCCCAATGGGGGCGCCATGAGCGTCGCCATCGCCCAAACCGACCCGCAGCAGCTGTTCACGGTGGCGAAAGTGGCCGTCGGTCTCAACGTCGTCCTGCTGGCCGTGCTGGGGTGGGTCTGGGTCCGGAACTACGTCGACCTCCGCTCGAAGCACACGCTCGGGATGCTGGTGTTCGCGGCGCTCCTGTTCGTGGAGAACGCCTTCGCGCTCTACACCTACCAGTTCGACTCGCTGCTCTCGGGCTGGTTCAACACGGCTGTTCCCGCCGAAGCGTGGACGGCGATGCTGTTGTTCCACGTCCTCGAGACCGTGGCGCTGGCGTTCCTGACCTGGGTTACGCTGGACTGATCTCGACTCGGCAGTTCGCGCCCACCTCCAGGCCGGGCGTCCTCCCCGACCGGCGTGTGGCCGTGCGCTTCGACGAGGAAACGAATCTTTATACGGAAGCCACGGTCATTTTCACCTAACAGACCACCCTATGGCATCATCGATATATCTCGCGAGCATGGCGTTGATGGCTCTGTTCCTGCTCGCCATCGTTGGCGCAATCGTGGGCCGGGACTGGAAAGCGTACACGCCGACCCTCCAGTCGGAGGGCTCGCCACTGTCGTCGGCTGCAAACGACGAATCGGTATGGGTACTCGTGTTCGTCGTCACCGCGCTCGCGCTCGGTGGCGGTGCGACCCTCTTCGTCAGCGGCGACTCCTACTCGGCCTCGCTGGTCACTGCCGGGGGAATCGTCGTCGTCGTCGCACTGGCGCTTGCGTTCCTGTTCTATCTCTTCTACGGCACGTACAGTGCCGCGAAGGCTCGCGGCTTCCAGCGCGCGGCCGCAGTGATGGCCGGGTCGTGGATCCTCGGCCTCCTCGTCATCAGCGGGATCACGGCGAAACTGCTGCTGGGCTGACGCCGGGAGCGAAACGTTCCTGTAGCTCCCGCGTGGAGTTGTGAGAGACGTGAGCCTCTACTCTCGGCTCCGGCTGGTTGCGAGTCGTGCACTCGACTACAGACGGAGCGGCGTCAAAACCGTCTGCTCGCTGCTCGCGGCCGTGCTGTTCGCGAGCCCCGCACTCGCTCACGGCGGGCCCGGCATCGCGTCCGAGCCCGTCGAGACGCCCACGTGGCTCTTTCTCATGACCGGCGGCGGCGTCATCGCGGTCTCGTTCCTCCTCACCAGCTTCGTCACCGACCGTGGTGTGCTGGAGGCGTATCACGAACGGCGGTTCGACCTCCCCGGCGGCTCCACGCTCCGGAACTGGGGGGCCGCAATCGGCGGCGCCGTCGGCGTCGTCGGTCTCGCCGCAGTCATCGTCGTGGGGCTCGAGGGGCCCATAGCGGCCAACGCCAATCTCGCTGTCCTGCTCGTCTGGGTGATCTGGTGGGCAGGGTTCACCGCGAGTACGTACCTGCTGGGCAACAGTTGGCCTGCCTTGGACCCGTTCACCCGGCTTGGACGCTTGGTGCCCGAACGTGACCTGGCAGCGCTGCCCGCGTGGGTGGGTCGCTGGCCAGCGGTCGCGGGGCTCTTGCTCCTCGTCTGGCTTGAGGTCGTCAGTGAAGTCGCTTCAGATCCCACCCAGCTCGTCGCTGTCGTCGGCCTCTATCTGGTCGCGACCATGGCCAGCAGCGTCGTTCTCGGCGATTCGGTCTGGCGCCGGCAGGTCGACCCAATCTGGAGCGTTTTCCGGCTCTACGGGAAAATGGCGCCGGTCCAACGCACAGAGCGGGGTCTCGCACTCGCGTGGCCGGGCGCCGAACTCGCCGCCCACGACGAGACGGACACCGCCTACACCACACCCCAGAGTGAAACCGGGTTCGTTATCGCGCTGCTCTGGGTGACCAGCTACGACGGTTTCGTCGCCACACCCGGCTGGGAGGGGCTTGCGGGCCCGCTCGTTCGCGCGGGGATCCCTGCCGAACTCACCTACTTCGGCGCGCTTCTCGCGGGCTACGTGCTCTTCCTCGGTGCGTACTGGTGGGCCTCGAAGCTGGTTCGACGGGTCGGCCAGAGCTACCTCTCGACGGCGACCATCGCGACGGCGTTCGCCCCCGCGCTGGTCCCAATCGCAGCGGGCTACCATCTCGGGCACTATCTGCCCTACTTCCTGCGGCTGGCGCCGACGACGGCCGTCGTCGCGACGATGCCGCTCTCGCCGCCGCTGGACCTCCCCGTACTCAGTCTACCGGGCTGGTTCGGAAGCGTGGGCCCAGTTGCGGTCCTGCTGGGGCACGTTCTCGCTGTCTGGGTGGCCCACTCACGCGCGTTCGACCTGTTCACCGGCCAGCTGCAGCCCATCCGGAGCCAGTACCCCTACGTGCTCGTGATGGTGCTCTACACCATTACCGGGCTCTGGCTGCTCGCCCAGCCGACAATCCAGACGCCGTTCCTCTAACCATGTCCGAACAACTCACTCCCGACCAGTTCACCGTCGACGACAGCGAGGCCGAATACTGCCCCTACTGCGGGCGGCCGCTGGCCTCCGAGCACCTGTGGGCGCTACACGTCGGAGAGCATCACCCCGACGCCATGACCGAGGCCGAGACCGAGACCTACGAGGCTGCCAACGAACAAGAGAGCGACGACCTGTTCGTCTTCCACATCAAGGTGATGGCGATCATCACGCTGGTCACGTTCGTCTTCATCTACACATACACGTTCGTCTGGCTCTGAGTCACTCCCCGAACGGTTTCTGGACGAACTGGCCGTCCTGCTTCTCACGGCTGTTCGAGCCGCGCCGACTGGAGAACGCGCCCTTCGAGAGACAGTCCGGAGAGCGGTGGCTCACTCGGAGTACTGAGTCTGCAAGAAAACCGTGGGCGGCCGCCCTACAGGATTGAGTAGGAGGCCGCGACCGTTAGCGCGATGAATCCGACGAAGCCGATGAGCATCAGATAGCTCAGCGAGCGGGGCTCCCAGACCAGATGCTGGTAGTAGCCCGCGACGAACAGCGCCTTCACCATCGATAGCACCGCGATGACCGCGATTGCCGCCCAGTAGCCCAACAGGTCGACCTGCTCGACGGCGACCTGCGCCGTCGCGAGGACGAACAGTACCACGTAGATTATCGTGTAGAGTTTAGTTCGTGCCATTGTTCTTAGATGATGTAGAACAGCGGGAACAGGAACAGCCACACGATGTCCACGAAGTGCCAGTAGAGCCCGAAGTACTCCAGCGGCTCGTCGTTCCCGTCCGTGTAGGCGCCGCCCCAGGCCCGCCAGATGAGGTAGGCCGTGATGAGCAGTCCCGCGACCACGTGGCCCATGTGGAGGCCGGTCGTGAGGAAGTACGTCGAGGCGCGCACGTTCGTGCTCAACCAGACGCCCTCGTGGAACAGTTCGATCCACTCAATTGCCTTGTTGACCAGGAAGCCGATGCCCAGGAAGAACGTCGTCACCAGGCCGGCGAGCACGCCGTTACGGCTGCCTTTCTGTGCCGCGACCAGTGCAAGGATGACCGAGAACGAACTGGTCAGCAGTAGGTAGGTGTTCACCAAGCCGGGGATGGCCGTGTGGGGAACCGGTTGCCACTGCATCCAGCCGTAGTCGACGCGGATGAAGATCGCGGCGCCGATGAACGCACCGAACAGCACCACGTCAGAGGCCAGGAACACCCAGATCCCGAGCTTCGTGTTCTCGACACCCTCGAACGGCCAGGCCTCGCCTGCACCACCCTCGTGGGCGGTGAAGGACTCATAGCCCATGCCGGAGACAGCGCCAATGACGCCCAAACTGCCGATTAGCGAGGTCGCCATGTAGAACGTGCCCCCGAGCCCTTCGGGGTAACTCCCCAGTTGGAGGCCCGAGAGGCCAACTGCTGCGATGAAGGAGAACACCGCGATGACCAGCGGCCAGTAGCTGGCGTGGTCGATGTGGACCTCCTCCTCGTGGTCACCCTCGTGGACGACCATTCCGCCGTCGGTCGCGGTGCCGCCGTCGGCGGCAGCCGTGCCGGAACTGCTCTCACTACTCTCGTCGTCGCCGAGGAACTCCAGGACGCCCGACGTGTAGCTGGGCGTACCAGGGAAGTTCTCCATCGGCGGCGGCGAGGAGACGGCCCACTCGGCGGTCGTCGAGTAGGGCCACGGGTTGCCTGCGGCCTCCTCGCCGGAGAGGAGACTCTTTGTCAGGTTGTAGATGACCATCAGGAACGAAATCCCGAGAATGAGCCCACCCACGGAGGCGACCTGGTGCCACACCAGATACTCCGGCCGGTAGGCGAACACGCGCCGAGGCGTCCCCCACGCGAGGAACATCGGGAAGTAGAGCAGATTGAACCCGGTGAAGTACACCGCGAAGGTAATCTTTCCCAGGAACTCGTCGTACATCTTCCCAGTCATCTTCGGGAACCAGTAGTAGAGCCCACCGATCAGCGCCGTCACACCCGAGACCATCACGTAGTGGAAGTGGGCGACGACCCAGTAGGTGCCGCGGAACTCGTAGTCGAGCACGACCGCACCGAGGAAGACGCCGGTGATCCCACCGACGATGAACAGCACGAGCGAGCCGAACGCAAAGAGCATCGGCGTATCCCAGCGGATACGGCCCTTGATTAGCGTGTAGATGAGCGCGAACACCATCAGGTCGAACGGCAACGAGATACCGATGGTGGTCGCCATGAACAGCGTCTTCACCTGGAGGTTAATCGCGGTGAGGAACATGTGGTGCATCCAGACGATGAAGCTCTGGAGCGCCACCAGCACCATCGAGACGATGAACCACTTCCGGCCGACGATACGGCGCCCGCTGAACGTCTGGAAGATCTCCGCCATCGCCCCCAGCGCGGGGAAGAAGACGATGTACACCTCAGGGTGTCCAAAGAACCAGAAGAGGTGCGTCCAGAGCACCGAGCCGCCAGCGGTCGTCGCCGCGAAGTAGGTCGTCCCGAGCAGGCGGTCCGACAGCAGAATCATCAGTGCCGCCAGCAGCGCTGCGAACGCGAACAGCATCATCCACACCGTCAGCAGGATGGACCAGGTGAACAGCGGGAGGCTGCGCATCGTGAGCCCAGGCGCCCGCATCCGGTGTATCGTCGTGATGAAGTTGACACCACCGACGGTGACCGAGACGGTGAACATCAGCAGTGCGAGCACCGTCGTCGTCGCGCCGATACTGGGCATGAACGCCGGGATGTTCAGCGGCGCGTACATCGTCCAGCCGCCCGCGAACGAGGCCCCCTGGAAGAACGAGGTGAACACCAGCAGCCCCGAAGTCAGGTAGAGCCAGTAGCTGAGTGCGTTCAGCCGCGGGAACGCGAGGTCCTCAGCACCGATCTGGAGCGGGACGATGTAGTTCGCGAAGCCGAACGCGAGCGGTGAGAGGAACCAGAACACCATGATGAGCCCGTGCAGGGAGACGGCCTGGTTGTAGGCCATCGCCGACAGGGGGCCGGTCCCCGGCGCGCGCGGCGACAGCATCTGGGCCCGAATCAGCAGCGCCAGCACCCCACCGAAGAGGACGAAGAACATCGCCGTCACGGTGTAGAGGATGCCCACGTCCTTGTGGTTGGTCGTGACAAGCCATCGCTTCACCGAGCTCTTGGGGGGGAGGTGAGCGTCGTCGCCGTGACTCTCTCCTGGGAGCGCGCTCGCGGTACCGCCGTCGGTTTGTAGGTCGTCGTCACTCATGTGTTATGCACCTCCGGCCGCGACTGTGGAGCTGTTCTGGGTCGAGGTCTGGTTCTGCTGGCTCGCGTACCAGTCTTCGTACTCGTCCTGTTCCATCGCGACCACCGTCGCCTCCATGTAGGAGTGACCCTGCCCACACAGCTCGTAACAGTTTGCCGTGTAGTTCCCTGTCTGGGACGCTTCGAACCACGTCTTCGTGGTGTAACCCGGCAGGGCGTCGGTCTTCACCTTCAGCCCCGGGATGCCGAAGTTGTGGGACACGTCGCGAGACGTGACCTCTATGTTGACCCTCGTGTCGACTGGGACGCGCAGTGTGCCCGTCGTCTCCACCCCCGTTGAGTTGCCAGCATTATTCAGGTAGGTGAAGTCCCAGCCGAACTGGTAGCCTTCGACGTGGACGTCGACGCCCGCGTCAGGCTGTTCGGGTGCAGCTTCAACGTAAAGGAGCGTGCCGTACGTCCACGCGATGAGCGAAATGACGATGATGGCACTCAGGGTAAGCGAGGTGAAGAGCTTCTTGCCCTTCCCCCCGCCAGTGGGGATCTCGCCCAGCTTCGGACGGTCCTCATCCTTGTCCTCGCCGCCCTGATAGCGGTATTTGTACCCGTTGTACAGCATGTAGCCGATAACGACGGCTCCTACCAAGGTTCCCAACCCGAGGAACACCCAGTAGATCTCCTGGAACACTTGCACCCGGGTCCCCTCCGGGACGATCCCGCTCTGGAGGATGGATGCGGCTATGGCATCAAGTATCATCGGCGGTCTTGATAGTTGAACTCATCACGCTCGCACCTTAGTGGTTTCGAACGCTCCCGCACGCGCGCGTACCCATCCACACCTAATCGAGAGACAGGAATAAGTTACTCCACACGAAACTATCCGTATGCTCCACGCAGAAGGCCCCCTCCTCACGGTCGACGTCAGCGACCGGTCGGCGGAGCGGACCACCATCGACGATGTCCTCGAGGACACCATCGGCGGCCGTGCGACCGCGACAGCGCTCGCCCACGACCGCATCCCGTTCGACGCCGACCCGTTCGGCCCGGAGAACCGCGCGTACCTCTCGACAGGGCCGCTCCAGATGAGTCGGATGTCGTTCACCGGCCGGATGAACATGACCGGGCTCTCGCCGCTGACCGACGGCCTGGTCTCGACAAACGCCGGCGGCTATCTCTCGCGAAACTTCTCGGGCGCGGGGCTGTCGGTGTTCGAAGTCGTGGGCGAAAGCAATGAGCTGCTCGCTATCCACGTCACTGACAGCGACGACGGCCCAGAGGTGCGCTTCGAGGAAGTGCCGGAGCTCGAAGGCGCCCGTACCAGCGCCGTCTCGGAGTATATGGACGAACACCACGGACTCGGGCCGGAGAACTGCATCACCATCGGCCCCGCGGGCGAGAACCTCATACGCTACGCGTCGGTGATGACGTTCGACTCGCGCGCGTTCGGTCGCGGCGGCCTCGGCGCAGTGCTGGGCTCGAAGAACGTGAAATGTGTCACCTTTGAGGGTGAGTCTCACCCGGACATCGAGATCCCCAACCCGCCGTCGGCGGACATCCACCGCGAGGCAGCGACCAGCGACGACCAGATGAAGCGCCAGGGGACCACTGGTGGGACGGAGTTCATCAACGATAACTTCTCACTGCCCACGCGGTACTTTGACGAGTACCACTTCGAGAGCGCCGCCAACATCGGCGGCGACGCCGTCGAGGAGAAGAAGTACAAGAAAGGCGCCTGCTCGCAGTGTGCCTACGCCTGCAAACTCCCGACAAAGGACGAAGAACGTGGTGTCGAGACCGAGGGGCCGGAGTTCGAGACGGTCTACTCCTTCGGCTCCTGCCAGGGCGTCGGCGACATCGTCGACGTGATGATCTCGAACGAACTCTGTGACGAACTCGGGATGGACACCATCTCCGCCGGTGTCACGATTGCGGCCTACCTCAAGAGCGAAGACGAGTTCGGCAACGCGGAACTGGTCCACGAGACGCTCGAGAAGGTCGCCCGCCGCGAAGGTATTGGCGACCTGCTCGCGGAGGGCGTGGACCGCGCCCACGAGGAACTCGGTGTCGACAACTACTCGGTGAAGGGCATGGAGTTCGCCGCCCACGACGGTCGGATCCTCCACGGCCAAGGGCTCTCCTACGCCGTCGCCAACCGGGGCGGCGACCACATGTATGGCGGGATGCTCGGCCTCGAGTACTCCGGCGAACTCGACCCCGAGGGGACGCTGGGCAAGGCCGGCATCCTCGTCGAGAAGGAGAACCGCAACGTTGTGCGTGACTCCGGGGTCGTCTGTGCGTTCGCGGGCGACTACATTACTGACGACCGTCTCGCGACACTGCTCGAGACCGATTACGAACGCCTGCAGGAGATTGGCGCCGCCGGTATCGTGCGCGAGCGCCACTTCAACAACCAGCGCGGCAAGGACGTCAACGACGACACGCTGCCCTACGAGATCCCGGATCTCGCGGCGGCGGTCCAGGAGTACTACGACGAACGCGGCTGGAACGACGACGGCACGGTTTCGGGCGTCGACTCCGTTGCCCCCGCCTCTGCCAACGACTGAGCCAGTACGAACTCAGCCGCCGTAGACCGACGGGACGATACGTACCACGTCCCCGTCTTCGAGTTCCGTCTCGAGGCCCTCGCGATGCGTGATGTTCTTCTCGTTCAGCGAGACAACTGTCTGTCCCGCGGTTGTTTCCTCGCCCTCGTCGACGAGGCGTCCCTCGAGCTCGGAGTAGGTAGACTCCAGGTCACACAACAGGTCACCTGCGGTTGTTCCCACGGCGTACTCGCCGCCGACGTGTTCCTCTCCGACGTCGTCACGGAACGGCCCGAACAGCCTGCACTCGACATTCATGCCTGTGGGTACCGAGAGTCGAACCAAGTAAACGGCGGTCGAGCGGGGCTGCCCTGTTTAGCCGGTCGTGATGATTTCGACCACGTCCCGGTCCTCGAGCTTGTGGTCGGAGCCGACCTGTCGACCCGAGCGGCAGTCCAGCCCGTGGAGCAGGCCCTCGCCGATGTCGGAGTGGAGTGTGTAGGCGAAGTCTTCGACGGTCGAGTGCTCCGGCAGGACGAAACAGTCTCGGAAGACGCCTTTTTCGTCCGTTGAGCCGTTTGCACTCCCAGGGAACACGGCGACGCAGTCGAGCGTGTCGAACAGTGCGGTCTCGAGTACGTCCTGCACGCCGGTCCCGTCGAACGCCTCCATGAACTTCCGTATCTGTTCGAGTCCCCGCTCCTGCTCTCCGCTGATGTCGCCGACGATATCGAACGCCGCCTCGCCCGGCGTGTAGTCGACGACGCCGGCTTCTGCGGCCGTCTTCAGCGACTTCTCAGCGTGCGCACTCACCGAGACGAAATCAAGGTGGTCGTAGCGCTCCTCGGACGTTATCTCCTCCCAGTTCGTCTGGGCCGCGGGGGTGTCCATCTTGTTCGCCGCGATAACCACGGGCTTAGTTCGCTTGCGAATTTCGCGAGCCAGTTCCTCGCGTTCGTCGTCGTCCCACTCCTCTGGGTCGAAGCCGATTCCGTGTCCGAGAATGACCTGCTTGATCTCCTCTTCGACGATGCCGAAGGCGTCCATCTGTTCTGCGAGGGCTTTCTCCACGTCACCTTCACCACCGTGGTAGCCGCCGAGGTGGCGCTCGATGCCCTTGGTCAGCACGTCGAGATACCACATGTCGAGTTCGTTCTCGAGGAAGGCGATGTCCTCCCGTGGGTCGTGGCCCTCGGTGGCCTCACCTTCCAGGTCGGTCTCACCGGAGAAGTCGACGACGTGGACCAGGACGTCAGTCTCGTTCAGATCCGAGAGGAACTGGTTGCCCAGCCCCTTCCCCTCGTGGGCGCCCGGGATGAGTCCTGCCACGTCGACCAGTTTCACCGGAACGAACCGGGTGCCGTCGTCACAGTATCCCACACTCGGGGTACACGACTCCTCGAACTCTGGGGCCGCACACTCCACACGCACGTACGCCTCGCCGACAGTCGGGTCGATAGTCGTGAACGGGTAGGCCCCCTCGGGCACGTCGTTCATCGTCGCGGCGTTGAACAGCGTCGACTTCCCGACAGAGGGCTTGCCGACGAGACCGATCCGGTAACTCATTAGGAGTGCCGATGCGGTTGGCGCGGAAAAGCCGTGCCATCGCTTGCGCCCTCGACTGTGAACATCACACACGGCCAGAGCGACGTGGCTTTGGCCAACGGTGTGAAAGGATCCCTAATGACTGATGACGCTGTGGAGGGCCCAGACACGTTCGGCGTCGGGATTCACGTGACAGACGAGGAGCTCCGCGTTGTCGTCCGGGTTCCGTCGAGCATCAGTTCCGGATGGACGAGTCAGGAACAGTTTCAGTCGCTCGTCCAGCAGGTGGTCTGGGACCGGCTCGAGCAGGAACAGACGCTACGAGCCGTCGCCGCGACGACCTCGCCTGGCGAAACAGCGAATCTGGGTACTGTGACTCTCCAGCCGGATGGACGCGTCGTTGAGTCATCGCTCGAGGTTCCGGAGCCGAACTGACGTTACGACTCCGCTAGCGATTCCGCAGCGAGTCCCAGGCGGGCCGCGCGGTCGGGATCATAACTGCGGCAGGCGTAGCGGTTGGGGCCGTTCGTCTCTCCGCGGAGACTGAGTACGTCGAGGCAAGCCAGGCCGGAAAGGGTCATGCCGAGCATCCGCGGTGAGAGCTCTGTTTCGACAGCTCCGTGGAGCTGTTTGGCTTGGGGATAGTTTCGACTGGTCGCTTCGATGGCGCTGACCGCCTCACGCCAGTAGCGCTGGACGTATCCGAACGTCGCTGGGTCCTCGGCTCGAAGCCGCGAGACTGCAGCGATGGCACTGGCGGGCGGCTCTGGTCTGCCGACAGTCTCACCGAGGCAGTTCTGTAGTTCGACAACTGCCCGTGGGCCAGTCGTCTCCGGGTCGGCCGAGACAACAACGCCTGGCGAATTCGAACCATCGAGCATTTGCTCGAACAGGTCGATCACGCCAGCCAGACCCGCATCAGCGAGCATGGTTTCAATCGATTCGATGAAAATGACGGTGTCCGCGTTCTCTGCCGCCCAGCGATCGAGGTGTTCGGAGAGCATGTCGATGAGGGCTGTCACATCAACTGGGCGTTGGACAGTGGACAACGCTAACTCATCGCTGACGACATGCGTCTCGTGGGTATCCACAGCACTCCCTCGAACCATCTCGTAATACTCAATCAACCCGACCTGTCCACTGCCGGTGGTCGTGCGCTCCCACTGGGGATACCACTCGTCGACAGTCGAATCCGTCAACACTGCGAGCACGTTCCGGTCGGCCGCACGAGCGTGTAGCTCCTGCAGGCCGCGTTCCGCTCCGAACGCCAGAAATCCTGGCTCGTCGGACACGCAGTGCATGTTGTGAGTTACGTATAGCCACACGATAATAAAAATACTGAAGTCAGCAGTATGAAACGCCGCTCCGTGGAAATTACCCGCTTCCGGGTCGTTGGGAGTGTTATGCCACTGCTGTTTTCGCGAATCAGGGATGGCGCCCTCGACCGTGCGCTCGCCGAACCGGCGAACGCACGTATGCATCTGGCGTTTGCCGGTGCTGTCGACGCCGTCGAAGCAGGATCCGAGCGGCTGCCCGTGCCTTTGCTGCTCTCGATGGGTACTGCCCACCGCAGCGCGCCGAGCCGTCGACGAGCAGACTACCGAGCTCGTCCGTGGTGCGGCTCTCGCGGTTCAGTACCGGAACATGACCGTTGGTGAAGCAGCGGCTTTGGCTGATCTCCCGGTCACCGTCGTTTCGGATGCTGTAGAAACCGGGCGCTGTCGCTCCTCAGTCTGTAAATGAGTGTTCGACGAGCGAAGTGCTCGTCGAAGCTAATGGACCGCAATGAATGGAGAGACGGCGAATCAGGGTTTCCAGCGGCTCGCGCACGCCAGTACTGGCTGACACGTGGGTGAGCTTAACTTCCGTGTTCGGGATGGGTACGGGTGTTGCCTCACCACTCTGGCCGTCTCACGCCGAGTCGTGGAGTCGAACCACGATGACACCAATCTCGGTGTGGGTCGTTCTGACCGTGTGTATGTGTAGTCCAGTTCGCACCTGGACCCGTTCAATACGGGTGCAGTGCAGAGATATTCAATATCCGATTACCGGATGAATGATGGCTTCGGTCTGTTAGTGCTCGCGGACTCAACGCCTCGTTGCCTTGGCGCGTACATCCCGAGTCTATCTAACTCGTCTTCTACGAGTGACCTCAACGGTACTTCGTTTCCAAGTGGGTTTCGAGCTTAGATGCGTTCAGCTCTTACCCCGTGCGGCGTGGCTGCCCGGCAGTGCCTTCTCAGACAACCGGTACACCAGTGGCCACCAATCGTAGTTCCTCTCGTACTATACGATCGTTCTCGTCAAGTACCATAACACCCCCAATAGATAGCAGCCGACCTGTCTCACGACGGTCTAAACCCAGCTCACGACCTCCTTTAATAGGCGAACAACCTCACCCTTGCCCGCTTCTGCACGGGCAGGATGGAGGGAACCGACATCGAGGTAGCAAGCCACCCGGTCGATATGTGCTCTTGCGGGTGACGACTCTGTTATCCCTAAGGTAGCTTTTCTGTCATCTACGGGCCCCATTCCGGAGCCTCGTAGGTTCGCTAGACCACGCTTTCGCGTCAGCGTCACTCGTTGGGAATGACACTGTCAGACCATCTTGTGCTCTTGCGCTCTTCGCCGGATTTCCGACCCGGCTGAGATGATCTTCGGGCGCGCTCGATATCTTTTCGAGCGCGTACCGCCCCAGTCAAACTGCCCGGCTACCGGTGTACTCCTCCCGGAGTGAGAGTCGCAGTCACCGACGGGTAGTATTTCAATGTTGTCTCGGTGGCCCGCTGGCGCGGGTACCTGTGTAACGACTCCTACCTATGCTGCACATCGGCGACCACGTCTCAGCGACAGCCTGCAGTAAAGCTCTATAGGGTCTTCGCTTCCCCTTGGGGGTCTCCAGACTCCGCACTGGAACGTACAGTTCACCGGGTCCAACGTTGGGACAGTGGCGCTCTCGTTTATCCATTCATGCAAGCCGCTACTGAAGCGGCAAGGTACTACGCTACCTTAAGAGGGTCATAGTTACCCCCGCCGTTGACGGGTCCTTCGTCCTCTTGTACGAGGTGTTCAGATACCCGCACTGGGCAGGATTCAGTGACCGTACGAGTCCTTGCGGATTTGCGGTCACCTGTGTTGTTACTAGACAGTCGGAGCGCCCAAGACACTGCGACCTGCCCCGTGTGGGGCAGGCATTCCTTATTGCGAACGTACGGAACTAACTTGCCGAATTCCCTAACGTCGGTTGTCCCGACAGGCCGCGCCTTGCTCTGGCAGAGTACCTGTGTCGGATCTCGGTACGGATGCCATACTCCCTTTTCACGGACTCCTGGTAACACCATCTTTCGCTATCTCGAGCTTCGCTCGCTTCGTACCGTTACGGTTTCCACGAGCTTCCTCAATTTGACTGGGCGAAGGCCCAGCATGATGATTCCGGAAGTGTCGGTTTCACTGTATGGCAGTGCTGGAATATTAACCAGCTACCCTTTCGACTCCTTCGTCTTACGGGGAGCCTTAGGATCGACTAACCCTTGGCTGATTGACAGTGCCAAGGAACCCTTACTCTTCTGGCCGTCGGGGTTCGCACCCGACTTTCGCTGCTACTATGACTAGGATTTTCGTTACTGAACGGTCCACACGAACTCTCGCCCGTGCTTCCATCCGTCCAGAATGCCAACCTACAGGATCGCTGTTGTACACAGCGCCGCAGGGTCTCGGTGGTGGATTTGAGCCCCGATCATTTTCGGCGCCTCGAACCTCGGCCGGTAAGCTGTTACGCTTTTCTTAGAGGGTTGCTGCTTCTAAGCTCACCTCCCGGCTGTTTAGGGCTCGAGACTACCTTCGAATCGCACTTAATCCACACTTTGGGACCTTAACCCAGCTCTGGGTTGTTCCCCTCACGGTACCCAAGCTTACCCCGGGTACCGGACTCCTTTCGTCCATGGCGTTTGCACGTTCGGAGTTCGACAGAGAGGCCGACTCCTCTCGGAGGCGGATCTCTCAATCGGTCGCTCTACCGCGCAAACTACCTCGGAAAAGGTCATGCTTCGACATGTTTCGGTTGGAACCAGCTGTTGCCGAGCTCGATGGGCCTTTCACCCCTACTCTCGAGTCACGGGAGGGTATTGTAGGACACCAACCCTAACGGGCTTCCACGTGCCTTTCGGTACGCTTCACCCTGCTCCAGAGTAGATCGCTCGGTTCCGGGTCGTATCCCTTCGACTCCCCGCGCTTGAACACGGTGGGCCTGGCAATGCTGCGCCCCTATCGGTTTCCCTACGCCTTCCTGGATGATCCAGTTAGACTCGCCAAAGAGATACACTCCCTAGTTCGTTTTTCAAAACGTACGACGGAACTTCGGCTCTCCTTTCGTCCTACTGGAAGCTCGCGCTTCGGTCGTTTTGAAAGGAGCCTTGTAAGCCCCGTCGCTCTATCGCCGACTGGTTTCATGCCCTATTGCACCGCCCTTCTCGGGGTGCTTTTCAGCGTTCGCTCACGCTACTTGTTCACTATCGGTCTCGAGGAGTGTTTAGCCTTCGCGGTCGATGCCCGCGGTATTCACGAGGGATATCCAACCCCCGCTACTCAGGTACTGGCGCACACTCTACTGGTCTACGATACGGGACTGTCGCCCTGTTTCGTGCTTCGTTCCAGAAGACTTCTCGTAGATGGTCGAGTGCTGAATGCCAGCCCATACACCACATTTCCTTGCGGATTCGGTTTGGGCTTCATCGCGTTCACTCGCGGTTACTAACGACATCACGCTTGTTTTCTCTTCCTGCCCCTACTAAGATGTTTCAATTCGGGGCGTTCCTCATTGCGCATTGGCAATTGCTGTGGGGATTCCCATTCGGACATCCTCAGTTCTTCGCTTCCATGCAGCTCCCTGAGGCTTATCGCAGCTTGGCACGTCCTTCATCAGCTCTCGAGCCGAGCAATCCATCAGCCGGCATAGTAGCCGTCTGTCGGTAATCGTCTATCGTCTATCGTCGTTCCACTGCAACCCGATGAACGGGTCCAGTGGGTGCCTGGACTACACGTACACACGGTCGTCATCGCACGTCCCGTGGGTTTCACGGGAGCGTACATCGGACCCTTCCCAATCGCGCTCTCGCGGATTGGTGCATCGGTCATGGACTCGCGGGGATTCGAACCCCGGGCATCCTCCTTGCAAAGGAGGCACTCTACCACTGAGCTACGAGCCCTATGAGCCTTGGTAGTTCTAAGGTGCCCGGTCGGATCCGGGTACCGAACGACTCGCGAAAGGTGGGCCCGCTCGAACGCGGGTCCCGGTCAATAGGAGGTGATCCAGCCGCAGATTCCCCTACGGCTACCTTGTTACGACTTAAGCCCCCTTGCGGAGCCCAGATTCGACCCACTGGGTGGGCCTCATCCGGACCCCACTCGGGTGCTTTGACGGGCGGTGTGTGCAAGGAGCAGGGACGTATTCGCCGCCCTCTCCTGGAAGGCGACTACTACCGAATCCAGCTTCATGTGGACGAGTTGCAGTCCACAATCCGAACTACGACCGAATTTCTGAGATTACCGTTCCCTCTCGGGGTTGGAACCCATTGTTTCGGCCATTGTAGCCCGCGTGTTGCCCAGCCCATTCGGGGCATACTGACCTACCGTTGCCCGTTCCTTCCTCCGCCTTGGCGGCGGCAGTCCTCCTAAAGTACCCATCATCCACAAGGGACATGCTGGCAATTAAGAGTGCGGATCTCGCTCGTTGCCTGACTTAACAGGACGCCTCACGGTACGAGCTGACGGCGGCCATGCACCACCTCTCTACAGCGTCGTGGCGAGGTCATCAACCTGGCCGTCATCACTGTAGTCGGGGCTGGTAAGGTTACCGGCGTTGAGTCCAATTAAACCGCAGGCTCCTCCGGTTGTAGTGCTCCCCCGCCAATTCCTTTAAGTTTCATCCTTGCAGACGTACTTCCCAGGCGGTTCGCTTAGCGGCTTCCCTGCGGCACATCACTCACTCGTAGTGAGTGACACACCTAGCGAACATCGTTTACAGCTGGGACTACCCGGGTATCTAATCCGGTTCGAGACCCCAGCTTTCGTCCCTCACTGTCGGATCAGTCCTCTCGAGGTGCTTTCGCCATCGGTGGTCCGTTCAGGATTACAGGATTTCACTCCTACCCCGAACGTACCCCTCGAGCCTTCCTGTCCCAAGCCGTGCAGTTTCCGCCGGACGCCCACCCGTTAAGCGGGTGGATTTCCCGACGGACTTGCATGGCCAGCTACGGACGCTTTAGGCCCAATAAAATCGGTCATCACTTGAGCTGCCGGTATTACCGCGGCGGCTGGCACCGGTCTTGCCCAGCTCTTGTTCCTGAACCTCCCTACGGTTCAGAAAAGAAAGGGCGATATGCCCTTTCACTCGGGGTTCCCTTATCGCACTGGCGTGCAGTGTAAAGGTTTCGCGCCTGCTGCGCCCCGTAGGGCCCGGAATCTTGTCTCAGATTCCGTCTCCGGGCTCTTGCTCTCACAACCCGTACCGATTATCGGCACGGTGGGCCGTTACCCCACCGTCTACCTAATCGGCCGCAGCCACATCCACCAGCGTCGGAACGTTTGATCGTCGTCGTCTTCAAACTGACAACGCGTATCAGGCATTAGCCTCAGTTTCCCGAGGTTATTCCTGTCTGGTGGGTAGTTTGGCCACGTGTTACTGAGCTATACGCCGCGAGTCTGAACTCGCACGACTAGCATGGCTAAATCGAACCCCGATAGCAATGACCTCCGGCAGGATCAACCGGAATGGTACGTGCAATGCACGTGGGTGGCGGGTCACGTACTCTACAGTACGCTCACCATATACTTCGTGTGTGGTCATGTATCGGTTATCGTTCGGTGACACCGGCCGATCCGGGGGACACCGAACTACCAAGGCTCACATCAGAAACCGTCCTGTGGCGGACCACGGGGGCAGCTTCCTCATCCATCGCAGCGCCGAACTCGCGTGAGTTCGTCGCGTTCTTCGTATTACGAACCGAGCGCCCGTATTCACATAAGGGCTTCGGAGCGTCTTCGAGTTCGCCGAGCGAACTCGGGCAGCACCAGGGCGACAACCCGGCGCCGTCTTCCTGTTCCATCCGAACACCCCTATTCGTATAAGGGCGTCGGAACGGACCGAGTTCGTTGCCGAACCCGGGTGGCCTCCGGGAGTGCCCCGGCGACCTTCGCATTTCATTCGATGGGAGGTGAGTACTTAACCCCGTCGAACCATCTTGCCCCCGTCATGCGGTTTCATGCGGGTGGCAGTCACATGGTCCAAGCGCGAGGCGTGGCTCGAAGCGCTACGATCCCGCGCCAGCAGACAGCCGGTCAGCTACCGCTCGCATGTTCAGTCGAGACAGAGTGGATCGCCGCGCGTGGGTGTGCCCACACGCGAGAAGAATACTGGTGTTGTTGCAGTCGAAGGCCGCACTGAGAAGCTACTCCTCGAGGTGTTCGATACCCTGTTTGGAGACGTTTGCCTCGGTGATGACCCCCGGCATCCAGTCGGGTTTGTTGTCCGGGGCCTCTTCTTCCCACGCCCAGCCCTCGTAGATGTGGACCTTGTCCGTCCCCTTCTCCCGGAGCCGGAGATCTGTTCGGTCGGCTGCCGACTCGGAGTCGGCAGGAGTGAGACGGCGGGCAGCCTTGAGCGCTGCCTGTCGAGGAGTGTTCCCGGAGAACACACTTTCCTCGCCGTTTGCCTCTCGAAGCGCGAAGTTCCGCTTACCGTCTTCTCGTACCATGGTTTTCTCTCCATGCGGGGTGAGCACATGGTACGACATAAAAATATCGGGGGATACGGCCGGTTTCGAAGGGCCGTTTATAAGCGGCCGCCGCGCCATCCCTCGAAAGAGGGGGTGAATCGCCACGAAATCACCCCCTGAAAGGCTCGCGCGCGCCGAGAGGAACGGACAGTTTTGTATAGTCAGGGGCAAAACGACCGTACACAGACCAGATGGTCCGCAAGAAGAAGCTGAGCCCAAGCGGGGCCAAAGACGAGAACGGCGAGTACCACAACGTCCACGTGAACCTTCACGAGGACGAGCTCGAAGTCGCCGGCATGGAGATCGGCGACGAGGTGTTCGTCCGTGTCCGCGGCGGCAAAATCATTATCCAGAGCGCGGACGCCGACGACGTCGAGCACGAGTTCTGAGGTCCCCGAATGGGCCTCTACCAGTACGGCAAGCCAGTTCTGTTTTCACTCCCACCGGAAACCGCACACACCCTCGTGAGCCGTGGTCTCGAGGCGACACAGAACACCCCGGCCGAATCGTTCCTCCGCGACCGCTACACCGTCGCCGATTCCCGCCTCACCGTCGAGGCATTCGACCAGGAGTTCCCCACACCCGTGGGCGTCGCTGCGGGCTTCGACAAGAACGCCCGCATCCCACGCGCCCTCGCGGCGCTGGGGTTCGGACACGTCGAGGTGGGGGGCGTCACCGCCGAGCGCCAGCCTGGTAACCCCCGGCCGCGGATGTTCCGCCTTGCGCCCGACCGCGCACTCATCAACCGGATGGGATTCAACAACGAGGGGGCCGACGCCGTCGGCGCACGCCTCGACGAGGCTACCCTCCCAGATGTGCCAATTGGGGTGAACATCGGGAAGTCCAAAGCCACGCCCCTCGCGGACGCGCCCGCGGACTACCGCTACACGTACGAGCGCACCGCGGACGCGGGCGACTACTTCGTCGTCAACGTCTCCAGCCCCAACACGCCGGGACTGCGCTCGCTCCAGAACCGCGACGCCCTGGAGGCTATCATCGGCGAACTACAGGATGCCGGCGCCGAACCGCTCCTCGTGAAGCTCTCGCCAGACCTCTCCGGCCCGGCGATCGAAGAGTCACTGGCCGTTGTCGACGACATGGAGCTCGACGGCGTCATCGTCACGAACACAACCACCGAGCGCCCAGAGAGCCTCACTGCCCCAGAACAGGCCGAACGCGGCGGCCTCTCGGGTGCCCCCATCGAAGAGCGTGCGACTGGCCTCGTCCAGTTCGTCGCCGAGCGCACGGACGTGCCCGTTGTCGGCGTGGGCGGCATCAGCGACGCCGAGGGCGCCTACCGGAAGATACGCGCGGGCGCGAGCGTTGTCCAGTTGTACACCGGCCTCGTCTACGAGGGGCCGTCGCTCGCCCGAGACATCAAT
>Ga0306868_1000313_pt1 | contig 33973 bp, 30 predicted proteins | sample AntRauTorckE6832_FD_190411 | JGI IMG/M metagenome (GOLD analysis project Ga0306868, IMG submission 190411) | Saline lake microbial communities from Rauer Islands, Antarctica - Metagenome Torckler E6 #832 (v2) (version 2) | ecosystem: Environmental > Aquatic > Non-marine Saline and Alkaline >... | reverse complement strand
CACTAGGGGTAGTCCACATACCCATTATCCGTCACCAAAAATTGGATTCGGAATACATTTAGAAGTTTATGCTCCTAAATATTTTACTCAGACAAAGACTACTGTCTGAAACTCCATATATTCAATTCTCGTTTAACAAGATGTGGATTCCTTTTATTTAAGAATACACTTTAAACTTTTTGTCTTGTTAAGAATATTATATCATACGTTCTCGTTCAAAACAAGAGTTTGTTTCGCCGAAACCTTCTAAATTAATCTCCACCCAATGCGTAGCTTCGATGGAGTCTTCTTTAGACAAATTGATAAATATTAATGAAAAATTTAAGAAAATTGACAAGTTTTGGTCACCTAGAGTTATAGAGCAAATGAACAATTATCAATTTAAATTAGCTAAATTCAAAGGTGAGTTTACATGGCATAATCATAAAGAGACAGATGAAGTATTCATAGTAATAGATGGCAAGATGAATATCGAATTTCGAGACAAAGTAGTTAGTTTAGAAGCGGGCGAGTTATTTGTAGTAGCTAAAGGCATTGAACACAAGCCCTATGCAGAAAACGAATGTAATGTCATGATAATAGAACCGGCCGGAACAGTCAATACTGGAGAGGAGTTGAGTGATTTAACAGCTGCTTCAGATGAGTGGATATGATTAAAGGCTATATATTTTTAGGAATGAAATAATAGTTCATGCTTGTCATCCAAAAGCTATCATTAGTACATGAAAATATTTTCACTAAATATCCAAACGAGACAGAAGTGTCTCGACGTATTAGGAGAGTGGTTTAGGAAAATAGCACTTGATACAAATTAAGGAGGATATATCTATGAGTAAAATGAAAACAAGGACAAAGATGTTTTTTATATTATGGATGGCATCAATAATATCTACAATACTAGTACTACCTTATGTTTTAGCTGTTGAAGGTGAACTTATTAGAGCGGCTGGTATTTCGATACCAATTATAGTTCTGATAGCAATTATCCAAGGTGGAATTATATTTGGAATTGCATCTTTTACAGGGCTTATACTAGCAGAAAAAACTGGATTTAAGTTACCAGTATTAAAGGCATGGATAGAACATAAAGAAATAGATTATAAAGATACATTAATACAATCGATTATTTTGGGTTTAATTGCTGGTATAAGTATATTTCTTATTGACAAATTTGTTTTTCCTTTATCGATAATATCTGGTATTAAAGTGGAATTATGGAAAGGATTTTTGGGTTCTTTTTATGGCGGAATAGCTGAAGAAATTTTGATGCGACTATTTTTAGTTTCCCTATTTGTTTTTATACTGACTAAAATTTTCAGAAAAAATGATAAGAATTCTGTAATAGTTTGGGCGTCAATAATTATTGCTTCTATAATTTTCGGTATTGGGCATCTACCTATAACTTCGGCAGTTGTTGCAATTACACCTATGGTGGTGTTAAGAGCTATAGTCTTGAATGGCATTGGTGGTATGGTTTTTGGTTGGCTATATTGGAAAAAAGGCTTAGAGTTTGCAATTATTTCACATTTTTCTGCTGATATCGTTTTGCAAATCATCGTACCTGTATTTTTAACTTAAATGAATCACTCGTAAACAATCAAAAAATATAAATTGCTGTATGACAACATTTCTGATTTCATTGAAAATTGAAGGAACAAAAAAGTAAATAAAAGCCAAAGAAATAAATTATATATATTTATAGTTTAATGAAAGTTATCTCGTTTGAGGTAACTTTTTTAATTAAGAAGGCTTCATACTGGAATTTCATGGGAAATATATTTGTAATTTAATAAATATATTATTATGAGGAATGCCTACTGAAGTATATGATTTGAAACAAGCTACTTTAAAACAAGGCATCATTGGTCTTGAATTATTTCAAGGTTACAGCATTATATGTTTAGGTCAATTTAAACCCTGTTTTAAGACAAATTATTTTTAGTTTTGCTAGCGAAGGTTATAAAAAATATAATAGAAAGAAAGGTGAATCATATACAGATCAAACATTGTGCGAAGATAACCTATGATTAAAAATTAAATTAGAGATTCATTATTACAAAACCTGATAGGAAACTATTGGGCTTTTTGTAGTGATATTTGATGTTATATAACATTATAGCTTATTAGTGAAATAACTTCTTATTGTCACTTGTAGTATTGAAACAATAAAAAATAATTGACGCAGTATTTTAGGTAATATATTATTAATGAAAGTGTATTTTGATGAATTATTTAAAATAATAATAGACTGTGAGGGAAAGAATGTATCAATCCATGATGACATTTATATATATTGAAGATTTAGAAGAAGCTTCCTATTTTTTTGAGAAGGTACTTGATTGTGAAGCTATTTACGAACCAAGTTGGGCAACGGTTTATAAAGTAGCATCAAATGCCTATATTGGTATAGTTGATCAATCAAAGGGCTCTGTCAAAAAAAAATACAAAGGCGGTACACTCATCAGTTTAACCGTTGAATCAATAGCACCTTATTATGAGGCAATTAAAACTTATGGTGTCAAGGGATTGAGTGAAATAAAAAACTTTGAAGAAATTGGTGTAAGATCTTTTTTCTTCAAAGGTCCTGGGGATTATGATTTTGAAATCCAAATGTTTGTTAAATCTGAAATAAAAAAACTTTTTACTAAAGAAGACTCATAAGATGAAAGGAAAAAAATGAAAAAAATTATATTAGATGTTGATACAGGGATAGATGATGCAATAGCAATTATGCTTGCAGTTGCAAGCAAGGAAATTGAAATTTTGGGTATTACAGTCACAAGCGGTAATATTCATATTGATCAAGGAATTATAAATACAAAAAAAATACTAAAAGTTTTAGGGCGAGAAGATATTAATGTCTATAGGGGTTCAGATGGACCAATGAAAAGACCCTTAGTAGATGCGTCACATATTCATGGAAAAGATGGATTATCTGGTCAATTAGCAGATATACAAGTTAAGTCTACTAGTGATGGTTGTGCTTTTAATTTTTTAGAAGAATCCATAAACACGTCTAGTGATTTAATTTTAATTATGACTGGCCCCGAAACTAATCTATCAAAATTATTTGAAATGAAACCTCATTTAAAAAAGAAGTTTAAGACAGTCATTGCCATGGGTGGTGCTATTAATCTACAGGGGAATGCTACCTTAGTTGGGGAGTTTAACATCGTTACTGATCCTGAGGCAGCTTATAATGTTTTTCACGCAGGAATAGACAGTTTCTCTTTATTGAGTTTAGATGTAACGCGTGATGCATTAATCAATAAAGAAGAATTAAAGAGAATTAAGAATTCCAAAGTTAAAGAAATAGTTACTGGCTTGACAAGTAACTATATGGATCGATATTTTTTAAATAATGGGAGTTTCAGTTGCCTAATGCACGATCCTTTAACGATTCTTTATTTACTTAATCCTTCTCTTGTTGACATGAATAAAGAGTATGTTACCGTTGAAAGAGACGGTGAGTATACATATGGCATGACTATATGTGACTTTTATAATCGTTTTAATCAAGAACCAAATATTTATATTTCAAGTAATCTTAGAGCAGATGATTTTAAAAATGATTTTTTTAAACTGATGAACCAATTAGATCTATAAAACATAAAAGACCCTTATGATTATCACATGATAATCATAAGGGCTTTTTTAATATAAATTTCTATAAATATTTTCTATATGATCTATTGAAAGCTCTGCATAATTATTTTTTAATAATCGTTTTTGAGTATTTATTACTATTTCACTGAATTCTTGGACTTCATTAGAAATCATACCATAAGTGGATAAAGATTTTCTATCAATTAAATGATTAAGTAATATATTAAGGTTATCAAAACTTTTTTCAGTCGAACAATTAAGAGCTGTACTTATAACTGCTTCTAAACCTTTAATTTTTCCTTTAGGTTTTAGTTTTTTATAAGTCGTTAATACTGCATCTAAAAATAAATAATTACTTTCCCCATGAGGCACATGATATTTTCCACCTAATGGATAACTTAAAGCATGAATAGCTCCTACACCAGCGTTACCAAAGGCCAACCCAGCTAAGTTACTTGCTATTAATAAGCCAGATACATTATAATGTTCTGGATTATTCCTTTTAGTTGAAAGTTTTTTAAAGGTTTTTAAAATCAGATCAATTGCTTTTTTAGATAATACATCTGTATATATTGAACTATTTGGTGATAAATAAGCTTCTATTGCATGTATTAAGGCATCAATTGCGCTAAAGATATATACTTCATAGGGTATATTATCTAATAGTTCAGGTATTAATAGAGCTTGTTTTGGGAATAATGCCTCATGATTTAATCCCATTTTAGTCTCTAATGATTCAATGTATGCAATACTAATGCTTGTGACTTCACTGCCTGTACCACAAGTAGTAGGAATAGCAACTAAAGGATGCTTGTTCTCAATAGGGACACTTTGATTGAAATAATCAATTGTTTTATAATTACCTTTTAAAGCTAGAATTTTAGAAATATCTAAAACTGACCCGCCACCAATGGCGATTAAACGCTTAAAGTTCTTAGACTTTAATTCATCATTAATAGAATCTATTTTTTTATCAGAAGGTTCCCTGGAACCATAAGGATCGTGACAAAATATCTCACATACAGAAAAATTACTTAAGTATTCATTTTTGACACGATGACTAGTGAAAATTAAATCATCGGTCTCAATGTTTAAGTTCTTTAACCCTTGATCTAATGTTTTAAAACTTTTAATATCCCCAGTAAATTTAAACAAGTTCATATGTCTCCTTCCATTCATCTCTCTACTTAAAAAGTAGCATTTTACACAATAGATGTCAAGACGAAAATCATTAAAAAATAGCTGTTACATGATAATTAACCGACGATAAATGAATTGAATAAATTATAATTCATTGAGAGCAATGCTTGTGATATACTTAAAAATAATGAAAAATATAGACATAAAAAGGGGTATAAAATAATGAAAATACTAATGACTGAGCGACTAATACTAAGACCATGGAAACTATCAGATGATGAAGATTTGTATGATTATGCGAAAAGTGATTTAGTTGGTCCGAATGCCGGATGGCCACCACATGAATCAATTAGTGAAAGCAGAGCAATAATTAAAAATTTCATTGATGAAAAATGTGTTTATGCAATTGAATTAAAAAGTTCAAACAAGGTAATTGGTGGTATTGGAATCCATAAACGTGAACCTGACCCAGCACTAAAAGATTTAAAACAAAGAGAAATTGGATATGTATTAAATCCCAAGTATTGGGGAAATGGATATGTTCCTGAAGCGACGAAGGGTTTGATAAAGTATGGATTTGAAGTTTTGTCTCTTGATCTTATTTGGTGTGGTCATTACAGTGATAATTATAAATCTAAAAGAGTCAATGAAAAGTGCGGGTTCAAGTTCCACTTTAAAAAGAATGAAACACTTAGCTTATTAGAGAATAAAACCGTTGAGACTTGGTACTATAAAATGACTAGAAATAATTATTTTGTGATGTCAAGCAAGGGAGAAATAAAATGAGGAAAGAACACGTATCAGTCAAATCAATGTGGATAAAATATTTGAAAACGATTGGTGAAAGTATTCAAACAACTGATAAAGAATATACTGCATGGCATTTCGATATAACAGAAAAAAGTGCAAATAATTTGGCAAAATTAGTTTTAAGTGGTCAGAAAAGGGCAACAGCAGCTTCTTTGTGGGTAGAAAAGCATGACCATGGTGTCATTCCAAAAGTTGGAGATTATAGTATAATTACTAATTGGGATGGCATTGCAAAATGTATTATTCAAACAACAAGTATTGATATTGTTCCTTATAATCAAGTAACTGAAGGATTTGTAAAAGTTGAAGGGGAAGGTGACCAAAGCTTAAAGTATTGGCGTCAAGTCCACGAAGCGTACTATAGAAAGGAATGTGCTAGGATTGGAATGGAATTTAATGAAAATATGCCTGTAATATGTGAAATATTTAGAGTTGTTTTCTCATAAATTCATTGACTCAGATAGTGTTTTGTAATATTATAAATATTGCATGTGAATATTATTAATAAATATTCATTTGGATGGGAAAAGTTTTCAAAATAGTAAATGAGAACACTAAGGATATTTGGAGATGAGTTTTTTAGTAGTATTGTAATCATCTTTGCTCGAAAAAAATTGTAATCACTAGTAAGAACACTCTAATTATAATAGTATATTTAAGACGCGTCACTCAATATCCTTCCCTTAAAAAAGTATTTAAAAAGATATTAAAATATAAGCTCGTGGAGGTATACATGAAAAAAATAATTCTATCAACAACAATTTTAGTGATTTTGTTATTTGGTTTTTTTATTATTAAAAATGGAATTGGTAGTATGCAAGAAAATATATATAATGACAATGAAAAAATAGTTTCTAGTGCAAATTCTTATGCTTATAGAAATCGTACCGGTGGTAATAAAAATAGAAAAACGAACATATCATTTTATTTAACAGGTATGGAAACACTATGGGCTATAAAAAGTGATATGATACTGATATTAAAATAGAGTATTCTTCAAAAATTGATGAAGGCAATTTAAAAGTCGCTCTTATTTCTCCTGAAGATGAAGTGTCAACAATCTTTGAAGGAACAGGAAATGGTCAGATTGAACTACCAGTTCAAGAAGGCAGTAGCCGTATAAAAATTGTTGGTAAAAAGGCATCAGGTAGTATTAATTTTGAAATATTTGGTAATGACAATCTTAGAATTATACCGAAAAACTAGAGGGGATCGGATACATATTTTAATTATAAAAGAAATGAGGTTAGTAAATGGGAAATAACAATAGTATCATTAATGAAATGTGGCGCGCCTACTTGAAAAGTATTGGCGAAACAATTAAAACAACAGAAAAAGAATATGAAGCGTGGCACTTTTGTATGGATGAGAAAAATGCAAATGAGTTAGCAGAATTAGTAAAAAAAGGAATTAAACGAGGAACAACTTCATTATATCATTCATATCAATTAGAAAATGAACCTTTGCCTGAGATTGGTCAACATAATATAATACTTGACTGGCAAGGTAACCCACAATGTATAATTAAAACAACGAATGTTGAAGTGGTAAAATTTAAAGAAGTAACTGAAGCATTTGCAAAAATAGAAGGCGAAGGTGATGGTTCTTTAGATTACTGGAAAAAAGTGCATAGAATTGCCTTTGAAAAAGAGCTCTCAATGGGAGAAAAAATGTTTTCTGATAATATGCTTGTTGTTTGTGAAGTTTTTGAAGTCGTTTACTAATCTATCACTAAAGGTATTTCAAGTTCATTCATCAATTAGTGTTAGGAATATTACCGTTATTTCAGTAACTCTTGTAGAAATGAAATACTCTAATGCAAAATTGAAGCCCAATTGATCAGCCGCTTTTGTATGGTTAGTTTCGATTTTATTTTATTATATTTTCAATGCAATCAAGTGGATCGTCTTTGGTAGTAAAACACTAGATATTTATCATCTATTTAATTTTAAAAAGCCTTATGACTGGTCAAATATAAAATTATATTTTTAAACGACGTATATTCTGGAATAAAACAGTGCTTAGCATTAGCAGTAATTGACGGTTTTATCCTTGCAATTGTCATACAAGTTATAAATAAAAAGGCTTTTAAAATTAATAATTAAAAAATTATAAGATATGATTTGTTTTCACACTAAGAAAGGTGATATTTATGAAACGTCAATTAATTTTAGTTGAAGGTATTCCAGGTGTTGGGAAGACAACAACTGCACAGAATATAAAGAAATATTTGGACAAAAAAGGTGTAGAATCAAAACTTTTCATAGAAGGCAACTTTGACCATCCAGCTGATTATGAAAGTGTAGCTTGTTTAACAGAGAAAGAGTATAATGATTTATTAGATAACTATCCAATCAATAAAGAATTAATAAGCAATTATATTTATACAAAAAATGAAAATTATTTCATTCGATATGGTGAAATAAAAGCGAATAGGCATTATAAAAATAACAACGCTTTTTTTAAAGAAGTAATGGCCTATGACATTTATAATTTAGCATTAGAAAAATATAGTTCTTTAATCAGAGCAAAGTGGGAAAGTTTTATTAAAGAAGCGGAAGATGAGGAATGCATTTATATTTTTGAATGCTGTTTTTTACAAAATCCGTTAACAACATTAATGGCTCATCATAATATGAGAGAAGAATATATTAAAAATCATATTCAAGCAGTAGAAAAAATAATTGCTCCATTAAAACCTATTGTTGTATTTTTAGAGCCAACGGATCTTAAGGATAATTTTGATTTAATCAAAGAAGAACGGTCTAAAGAATGGTTAGATTTTGTTATAGATTATGTAACGGGTCAATCTTATGGAAAAGATCACTCTTTAAAGGGCTATGTTGGGTTACTTGCTTTCTATACACATTTAAAAGAAATAAGTCTTAAATGTCTTAAAGAGCTAAGCTTTGAGAAAATCATATTGGAAAGTAGTAAAAAGCAATGGGTTAGTAATAAGTATTTAATAGAAAAATTTTTACATAAGCACTTTGAAGACAATATTGGAGAATCAAATGAGTAAAGTAGAATTTAAGAATGCTAAAGGGTTAAGGATTGTAGGAAATTATGGTAGTGTTGGGTCTGATAACATTGTAATATTAGCCCATGGATTTACAAATGATAAGTCATCAAATGGTAGATTTGATGCTATGGTATTAGCATTGAATCACTATGGTTATGATGCATTGGCAATAGATTTTAGTGGTTCCGGTGAAAGTGATGACGCAGCATTAATAAAAGAAAATCAAAGAGAAGACATAAAAGCTACAATTGATTATGTTCAGTCCAAAGGTTATACAAAAGTTGCCTTATTAGGCAATAGTTTTGGTACACTTGCGTGTCTTAATAACTATGATGATACCATTAGCACAATGGTATTAATAGGGGCATTAACGGATCAAATGGATTATAATTGGTATGAATATTTCACGCGTAAACAAATGAATGATTTAGAAACTAAAGGTTATTTTTATACTGAAGAATATGAAAGAAAACATAAAATAACTCAGCAAACGTTATTGGACTTTGAAGAAATTGATCAAGAAAAATTATTGATTGGTGTGAATTGTCCGGTTTTAATTATTCATGGTAATCATACAGATGACTTTGAAGAATTAAAATTACTTGAAAATTCAAGAAAAGCTATGCAGTATTTACCTCTAATGTCAGAATTGAAAATAATCGATAAAGGAAAACATGGATTTAGGTCTAAATGGAATGAGGTAATTGATTTAACTATTAACTGGTTACAAAGATATTTCTAAATTTTTTCAAAAAAATAAAAAAGGACTGAATTCATATTTCTTGAATACAGTCCTTAGTAATCATTTTCTTCAATGTTCTTGAAGCTTATTTTCATTTTCACAAGTCTAATGCTTCAACTCAATATATACGTCTTTGAATATTTTGTTAACTTCTTTGTTTGGGTAAACTATCTTATGGTTTTCAATATCCCATCTTACTCTTGTTTCATCAATTGTTAAATTATGATTTCTAGCTTCTTGCTTAACTTCTTTAAATGTTTCAATATCCCTGTCTGAGTAAAAATCTAAACCAATACCTTCAATAGAACTTTTTAATTTAATTACTTTTTTCATAGTATCTCTCCTTCATATTTTTCTTAGTAATATTCTTTTATTACTTTGACTTAATTTGATAATACACCTTTTTTGAGAAAAAGCAATGTGGAAACGGTTGCAAGTTTTATGAAAACGGTATCTGTTTTCAAGGAAACGTTATCTCGATAAAATCCTTAGAATTCAGCATTTGAAAGGAAATGAAAAAATGAATGAAATAGAATTAGACCAAAACTCTTTGAATCTATACAGTAAACATTTGAGCATTAAAAAAATTGAATTAAGTGATGCATCATTTATCTATAAATTAAGATCCAATGTGGAAAATATGACGTATGTTGAAATGAAACCCTACGCAACGCTCGAGAGGGCAGAATCGTTTATTCAAAATGTAATGGACGACATTGAAAAGAAGGAAGTGTTTTTTTGGACGATTGAAACAAAAGATTGTTATATAAAAGTAGGAACAATTTGCCTGTGGGCATTTTCTAAAGAAAAGAGAAGTGCTGAAATTGGTTATGAATTGCTTCCCAGTCATCAGAATAAAGGGTATGCCAATGAAGCATTGGGTCAAGTAATAAACTTCGCTAAAGAGCAATTAAAGCTAAAATTCATCGATGCCATAACCCATGAAGACCATGAGGCATCCACAAAGTTACTTCTTAAAAATGATTTTAAAAGACTTGGTTATATCCATGACATTATACCAACAGCTGAAGATGGACCTGAAATGCTAATGTTTAGAAAGCTTCTATAATTAAAAATGGTTTAAATAAATCATATTTAATATATTTTTAAGAATTCATTAGGCTTTCTTTAAGCTACTTTTGCTAAGATTTAATTAGCGAAAACATAATAAGTAGAAAGGTAGGGTTTATCACATGAAAAAAGTATTTATTGGACTAGTTTTGATGAGTTTTGTAGTTATAGGCGTAGTATTTTATTTCAAAATGATAAATAAAAATTACGTATCTCCTGAAGAAAATTTAGAGGTTACAAGTGAAGCATTTGAAAATGGAAAGAAATTACCAGTTCAATACACAGGCTTTGGTGAAGATATTTCACCAAATTTAATATTTAGAAATATTCAATCGGATGGTAAATATATTGCAATTATCATGGACGATTTAGATACGCCAATAGGGAGACTAAATCATTGGGTCATATGGAATATACCGGTGAAATATAAGTCTATTCCTTCAGGGATAGAAAAGAAGTCAATTGTAGAAAGTTTAGATGGTGCCAGTCAAGGGAAAAATAGCTATGGTAGTAAAAATTATTACCGAGGACCCAAACCGCCCGCTGGTATTCATCGGTATGTTTTTCAGGTATATGTATTAGATGAAAAGTTATCCATTGATGAAAATTCTAGAAAGAAAGATCTCCAAAGGGCGATGAAAGGACACATTATTCAATATGGAACAATTGAAGGAACTTTTGAAAATTAAATTAAATAATAGACCTACATTGACAAAGGGTATTTAATAATTGTATTATATATTTAGACAAGCTAAATAAAATTGTAATGGGAGGCATTAAAATGAAAAATAGAAGTTGGAGTTTAAAGGAATTATATGCGTCTTTTGATTCACAAGTATTTAAAGAAGATTTTCAAGCATTAGAAAAAAGCGTAGATGCTTACAATGCTTTTGTAGAAAGTTTGAATTATGATGATACGAAAAAATTTCTAAAAGAGTATATTATTTTTAATAAAATTAATACTATAAGATTTGAAAAACTATTTGCTTTTTCAAATTTGACTTTTTCTGTTGATACAAGTAATAAAAATGCTTTAAAATATATGGATAAATTGAAAAAAATCCAATCAGATTTTACAAGTGCAGATGTACGATTTGAAAAATGGTTATCAAGCATTGATGATTTAGAAGGAATTCTTATATCTGATGAAATACTTAGTGAACATAAGTATCTTTTAAATCGGATCAAAATAAAACAACAATATAAGTTAAGTGAAAAAGAAGAGATTCTTTTATCAAAGCTAAGACAGACAGGCTCATCTAGTTGGTCGACTTTGCAAGACAAAGTCTTATCTCAGTTAGAAGTAACTGTAGACATTGATGGAAAGAAAGAAATAATGCCATTACCTGCTGTTAGAAATCTAGCCTATAAAGATGATGCAAAGATAAGAAAAAGTGCTTATAACGCTGAATTAGCAGCTTACGAACAAATGGATACTGTATCAGCAAGCGCCTTAAATAGTATTAAAGGAGAGGTGTTAGAAGTTTCTGAATTAAGAGGCTTTGAATCGCCTTTAGACGAAAGTATATTTAAATCACGGTTAAGCAGAAAAGCATTAGATGCTATGTTATCGGCAATGAAAGATTCATTAGATGATTTTGGAGACTATTTCTTAAGAAAAGCTGAACTTTTAGGTCATGATCAATTACCATTTTATGACTTATTTGCACCAATTGGAGATATCGGTACAGAATTTACTTATGATGAAGCGCAGGAGTTTATCGTTGAGAAGTTTAATACTTTCTCAAATGAATTAGGTGATTACGCAGAAAACGCCTTTAATCAGGATTGGATTGATCCATTTCCTAAAAAAGGAAAAAGAGGTGGCGCTTTCTGTTATAATCTACAATCAATAAAGGAAAGTAGAATTTTAAGTAACTTTACTGGATCTTTAAGTGATGTGATGACATTGGCTCATGAACTTGGCCATGGTTATCATGGGTATACTCTTAAGGAAGAAAGTATTCTTAATTCAGATTATCCAATGCCTTTAGCTGAAACCGCATCAATATTCTGCGAAACCATTGTTAAAAATGCTATTTTAAAAGATGCGACAAAAGAAGAAAAAATAGCAATTATTGAATCGAGTCTTCAAGATTCTAGTCAAGTCATTGTGGATATTTACTCAAGATTTTTATTTGAATCAAGTCTATTTAATAAAAGGAAAGAGTATGCTTTATCTGTGGATGAAATGAAAGCCCTGATGTTAGATGCTCAAAGAGAAGCTTATAGCAATAGTTTATCAGAAGAAGCTATGCACCCGTATATGTGGATGTGTAAACCGCATTATTATTCTGCAGGATTCAACTTTTATAATTATCCCTATGCTTTCGGATTACTCTTTGCATTAGGTCTTTATAATATATACCTTGCTGAAGGGGATGCATTCATAGAAAAGTACAATGAATTATTGCGTTTAACAGGGAAAGAAGATGTAGTAGAGGTTACGAAATCAATTGGAATTGACATTGAAAGCAAATCTTTCTGGGAAGGTTCTTTGAACCAAGTGAAAGATCAAATTAATGAATTTATTATATTAACGAACAAATAAAAATCAAAAGGATTTTATTGACAAAATTACTTCAAAGTCATAAAATATAGCTACTTAGAGGGAGTAACTGTTTGTAATTTTTTTGCAGAATTTAAATCGTCATTACGGAAATATATTCCCGGTTTAAATAACTCGTTAGTTTGAAGTTTAGTGAGACTCTACAGCATTTTTGTTGTAGAGTTTTTTTGTTTGAATAGGGAGGTTTAAGATGGAAGAAGTAATTTTCAGTTTTTTATCATCACTATCGCTATTATTTATTTTTTTAACAATTGCTTTTACACTTTTTACATTAAGTAAAGGAGCAGATATTTTAGTAGATGAAGCTGTTTCTTTATCGATTCATTGGGGTATACCTAAAATGATTATTGGTGCGACAATTGTTTCCCTTGGGACGACTCTACCAGAAGCCACGGTTAGTGTTATGGCAGCTGTCCAAGGTAATCCAGATTTAGCATTAGGTAATGCTATTGGGTCAATTATAGCTGATACAGGTCTTATTATTGGTTTAGCTTCATTATTAGGGACTTTACCTGTTGATCAATTCGTTATTGATAAACAAGGAAAGATACAATATCTTTCGGGAATAATGTTAGCTATCATTAGTTTGCCTTTTTTATCACCAGGACCTGATGGTAAGATTACTCAGTTCATGGGATTTGTATTTTTAATATTATTAGCTTTATATATTTATAAAAGTATTGATTGGGCAAAAAAAGGTGAAGCACCTGTCGAATCTGCTTTTGAAGAAGAACCGACACCAATAGTACTTCAGGTATTTAAATTAATTCTTGGTATTAGTTTGGTTATTTTATCATCAAAAATACTTATACCCTCCGTTGAAATAGCTGCTATACGTATTGGTATACCACAAAGTATTATAGCAGCAACTTTGGTTGCTTTTGGTACGAGTCTACCAGAACTGATTACAGCTATTACAGCTGTCAGAAAAGGTCATGGAGAGTTAGCGATCGGAAACATTGTTGGGGCTGATATTCTAAATGTATTATTCGTAATAGGTGCATCGGCAGCTGTTACCTCAGAAGGTTTATCGGTTCCGGTTCATTTTTATAAATTACAGATTCCAACAATGTTGGTAATTTTATTTACTTTTAGACATTTCTCTAAAGGTAAAGATCGAGAAATTGATAGAAAAGAAGGCAAATTTTTATTAATAATGTATCTAATCTATTTAGTTTTGAATTATGTTATTCTTTAGATATTGGAGGCAATAGATGAAAAAAGCTTTAGTTTTAGAAGGTGGCGGTAGTAGAGGGATTTATACTGCAGGTGTTTTAGAAGTATTACATCAGGAAAAACTTGGTTTTAATTATGTTATTGGGACTTCTATGGGGGCATGTAATGGTTCTTCATTTGTTTCAAATCAACCCAAACGAAATAAACGCGTAATCGTTGATTATATTAATGATGAGCGTTATTTTAATTATAGTGGATTAATAAAAAATGATATATCTGTTTTTGGAATGGATTTTTTATTTGATACAATTCCGAATGAATTAGATCCCTTCGATTACAAAGCATTTATTAAAAGTCCAATTACTTTTAAAGCAGTTGCAACGGATCTATATACTGGGGAAGCAGCCTATTTTTCTAAATCAAAAATGGAAAGTAAGAATGAAATTATGATGATGATTAAAGCCAGTAGTTCCTTACCTGGATTAGCTTTACCTGTAGATTTCAAAGGCAGCAAGTATTTAGATGGTGGTGTGACGGATTCAATACCTGTTCAAAAAGCTATTGCAGATGGCGGTGATAAGATTGTTGTTGTTTTGACGCGGGATGCATCGTACAATAAAAAACCACTAAAGGGTAAATTTTTACAGAAAATAAAATTTAGGGAACACCCAAAATTTTTAGAAGCATTATTTAATCGTCATAATGAATACAATGAAACCCTTCATTTAATCGAAAAATTAGAAAAAGAAGAAAAAATTTTTGTTATACGGCCGAGTGAACCAATAAATATTAGTAAGTTTGAGAAAAATATTGAGACCTTTGACAAGATATTTGAATTAGGGAAAAATGATGTAAAAAATAAATTGCAATCAATTAAAACCTACTTAACAAAGTAACAACTAGTTGAAAGGAACTTACTAAAATGAGAGAAGAAAATAAAGAAACAAACAAAAAAATATTTAAGAAAATATTTCTAGCAATAATAATTGTGCTCACACTATCTTTAATAAGTATAATACCCATAAGTTTTAAAGGGTATCGGATGTACGAAGCAGCTATAAGAGAGACAACTATACAAGAAAAAGTGTTTGAAATTAAATCCGATGAGAGTTATGTCACAATAAAAGAAATTTCACCACTTTTTTTATTAGGTGTTCTAGAGTCAGAAGATCAGAGTTTTTATAGACACAATGGTATTGATTACAAATCAACAAGTCGTGCGATTATTAATAATTTTAAAGCAAGAAAGATTGTTGAAGGTGGTAGTACACTGACACAACAATTGGCAAAGAATTTATACTTCACTTTTGAAAAAAAATTTGAGAGAAAAATTGCCGAAATTTTTGTTGTAAGACGACTTGAAAAACAGTTAAGTAAAAATGATATATTGGAGCTTTATTGTAATATTGCCTATTTTGGTGAAGGTAATTATGGGATTAGAGAAGCAACAATTTTTTATTTTGATAAATCACCTAATGACTTATCAGCAGAAGAAGCAAAAATGTTAGTGAAAACACTAAAGAGTCCTAGTTACTATAATCCCAGTACAATAAATGAAGTGGATTGATTAAATATTTGGTAAAATTAGAAAATATGGAATAAAGGAGGATTTATGAAAGATAATATAATATTAAAATGGAACAATCAAATATTTGAATCTATTTCCGACCTTGTTTTGTGTATGGATAAAAAGGGTCATATTAATTATATGAATTCTTCTTTTAAAGATTTTTTCGGTGTAAGTATAAGTAAAAAAGATTCATTATTAATATATGATTTAATTGATGAAAGTTTCGAAACTGAATTGAAGAATATTTTAACACAAATGCCAAATTTATTAATAGAAAATAGACAAATCCCTTTTCAGATAGATGGAGAGAAAAGAATTTGGATGGGACATTTAATTCAAATCAGTGGTCTGAATAATGAAGAATGGATCTATTTAATACTTCATGAAAAAGAATCTGAAACAGCCTTTGAAAAATTTATGATGAAAAAAATGTTGTCTATTTCTAGACACTTTATTATAAGTAAGTCAGCTACAGTTGATTACCAAATGATTGCTGAAGAAATGAAAAAGCTTTCTCAGGCAAAGTACGTTGCTTTTAATGTGTTTGAAAAGAATGGTAAAGATTTTCGAACCGCTGCAATAGCAGGTATATCAAAGGATATCATGGGTGCATCAAAAATTTTGGGCTTCGATTTAATCGATAAAAAATGGCATGATGATCCGAGAAAGGAACAGTATATTGCGAATAAGATTACGACAGTTTTTAATTCGTTAAGTGCTTTAACAGGCAATGTTATATCTGGAAGCCTAATGAAGATACTTGAGAAAACTTTTAAAACAGGTCAAGTCGTTGTTGTTAGGATTATGAAAGATAATATAAAAATTGGTGATTTTACAATTATAATGGCAAAAAATAAAGTGTTAAAACACAAAGAATTATTAGAAATTTTTGCTTCCCAAATCGGATTATTTGTTGAAAAAAATAGAACTGAAAATGAATATAGAAAAATTAAAGAAAGATTATCTTTAGTTGTGAATGCTGGAGAGCATGGTTTTTGGGATCTGAACCTTAAGACAGATGAATTATTTATAAGTAAAAGTTTTTACAAAATGCTAGGGTATCAACCTGGGGCTTTTCCTGCAACTTTGAAAAACTGGAATGCGCTGGTGCATCCTGATGATTTAAAATCAATTATTCCAAAGATTGATGAAAAAATTCAAAATGGATGTTCTTTTGAAGAAGTATTACGTTTAAGATGTAAAGACGGTTCATGGCGATGGGTATCAATTTATGGAAAAAGTTATTTTAAAGATGCTACTGAGGAAGTCTACCGGGTTGTTGGTTTACTAGTAGATATTACAGAGCTGAAAAAAACTGAAAAAGAATTAGAAATAATTAATAAACGACTTGAAAATATTATTGAAGCTACCAATTTAGGCACTTGGGAATGGCATCTTAAAAATAATTCTGTAATAATAAATAATCGGTGGGCTGAAATCATAGGCTATCAAAAGTCAGAACTAATACCAATGACTTTTAAGAAATGGATGAAGTTTACACACCCGAAAGATTATGAAAATATAAAAGAACAACTTAATTTGATTTCCAATGGTAAAAAAGGATTTTATAATTTAGAACTAAGAATGCAACATAAAAATGGTCATTGGGTATGGGTTAAAAGCCATGGAAAAGTTATTGAATGGACTAAAAATAATCAACCAAAATTTATTTTCGGGTCCCATGAAGATATTTCTAAAAGAAAAATATTAGAGAAAAACTTGAAAGTAAGTGAAAAAGAAAACAGATTATTAATTGAAAAAATGGAGCAAGGTTTAGCAGTGCATGAGATTATATGCGATGAAAACAATCAACCGATTGATTATCGTTTCCTTAGTGTTAATAAAAAATTTGAAGAACAAACGGGTTTAAAAGCAGAAAATGTAATTGGCAAAAGAGTTTTAGAAATTTTACCAGAGACAGAACCATATTGGATTAATGCTTATGGGAAAGTTTCTTTAACAGGAGAACCCATGCATTATGAAAACTATTCAAGTGAAATCAATCGGTGGTTTAAAGTATCAGCTTATTCACCGAAACCTAAACAAGTTGCTGTTTTAGTCGATGACATTACTGAACGAAAAAAAATGGAAAATGATTTGTATCTAGAAAAAGAACAGTTTAAAACAACACTTCTGTCCCTTGGAGAAGGGGTTATTTCCACGGATGCTTTTGGAAATATAGTTGTAATGAACAAAGTTGCCGCCCATTTAACTGACTGGCAGGTGGAAGAAGCGACTGGAAAAAATGTTAATGAAGTTTTTCAAATAAAAAAGGAGATTAGTGAAGATATTATTTCTGATCTCGTTCAAAAAGTCTTAACAACTAATAGAATTTTCGGTCCTGCGGATCATATAGTTTTACTTTCGAAGTCAGGTAATAAATTTCCCATAGAAGTAACGGCTTCATCAATTAAAGGCAAGCGTGGTGATATTACAGGTGTTGTGATTGTATTTAATGATATTTCAGAGCGAAGAGAGAAAGAGAAACAAATTGAATATTTAAGTTTTCATGATGCCTTAACAGGTTTATATAATAGAAGGTATTTAGAAGAAACCCTTAAAAGGCTCGATGTGAAAAGGAATTTACCATTAAGTATTATGATATTGGATGTTAATGGCTTAAAATTAACAAATGATGCCTTTGGTCATGCAGCTGGGGATGAATTGTTAATTCAAGTTTCCAATGCTTTAAGAAATGTTTGTCGAGAGGATGAGATTATTGGTAGAATTGGTGGCGATGAGTTTTCGATTGTATTGCCACATACTTCTTACAATGCGGCTGACAGGATAAAAGAGAGAATCTTAGAAGAGATAGAATTATTAAAGGACTCAAAAGTAGTCATTTCTCTCGCAATTGGTTGTGCTACTAAAACATCTCTAGAAACTAATATTAATGACATTAGAAATGAAGCAGACAATAAAATGTATAAAAATAAATTAAAATACGGTAAAGTCATGCGTAATATGACTATTGATCGAATAATTGCAAAAATCAATCGCGATTATATTTATGAAGAAGAGCATACTCAAGAAGTGGCTAAATTATGTGCTAAGTTTGGAATGGTATTAAGCTTTAGAGATGCCGAAATAGAAGAAATAAGGATGGCAGGTTTACTGCACGATATTGGAAAAATTAGTATACCAACAGAAATATTAATGAAAACCGAGAAACTAAAAAATAGTGACTATGATTTAATCAGAAGACATCCCGAAACAGGTTATCAAATTCTTAAATCTGTTGATCAATATGTAAAAATTGCTGAAGCGGTTTTACATCATCATGAGTATTGGGATGGCACTGGATATCCAGAAGGACTAACCAAGGAAGAAATACCTTTAAATTCTAGAATCTTATCAATAGCTGATGCCTATCAAGCAATGACATCTGAACGTACTTATCGAAGAAGGAAAACGAAATCTGAGGCAATTAGTGAATTGAAAAATTGTGCTGGAAAACAATTTGATCCGCGGCTAGTTAACATCTTTATAAACGAAGTGCTAATATAATGATTAATTGAGTTCGATCTTTCAAAGGTTGAACTTTTTTTTAACATTTTTTTATGTTGTCTTGAATTTAACAAGGATTAGTTGTATAATGAAATAGATATTTTAAATTAAGTAATCATGATTATATAAACGCGAGTGATAATTATATAATCGCGATTGACATTATTTATAAAATAAGGGGGATATATGTGCTGTAATTGTGAAGATCATAATGTAAGTTTAACAGAAGAACAATGTGTAATGATTGATAAAATTTTAAGTGAATATAATAATTATCAAGTAAATTTGATTTCAATTCTACAAAAGGTTCAAGAAAAATTAAATTATATTCCAAAAAAAGGTATTGAGTATTTATCTGAAAAAACAAAAATTAGCGAATCTAAAATATTTGGAGTAGTAACGTTTTATTCTCAATTTAGAATGGCGCCTGTAGGCGAAAATCTAATTTTATTGTGTCAAGGAACAGCATGTCATGTGAATGGATCAAAAAAAATTGAAGAAACAATTAAAGATTGCTTAAATATTGATATAGGTGAAACAACCGATGACAATCTATTTACTTTTACAAATGTGGCATGTTTAGGTTGTTGCTCATTGGCACCTGTCATGATGATTAAAGATACAACATATGGACACTTAACACCTGAAAAGACTAGAAATATTTTACAAAGTATTAGAGAAAAAGTTTAAGGGGGTTTTTATGAGAATAAAAGTAGGCGCAAGTAGTTGTGGTATTGCAGCAGGTGCTGATAAAATTATAGAAAAATTGAAAGTTAATTATCCTAAGATTGATGTCAGTATCACTGGTTGTATAGGATTATGTTTTTTAGAACCAATTGTAGATATCTATGATGAGAATGATCAGCTTTTTAGACATGTAAATGTTAATTTAGATGAAGTTGATCAAATGATTGAGAATTATGATTCAAGCAAAAGATTAATTACAAATACTGACCAAGACGTAATTAACCAGCAAACAAGAATTGTTACAGAGAATTATGGTCATATAAATCCAGAGAGTATTAGTGATTATTTAAATGTTGGTGGGTATAAGGCTATTAAGAAATGTATTCATGAATACACACCTGAAGAAGTAATAGATGAAATTAAAAGATCTGGGCTTCGTGGCAGAGGAGGGGCAGGTTTTCCAACTTGGTTTAAATGGAATGCAGCACTTCAGTCAAAGGGGAAGAAAAAATATATTGTATGTAACGCTGATGAAGGTGATCCCGGTGCTTTTATGGATCGTTCAGTATTAGAAGGCGATCCCCATAAATTAATTGAAGGTATGATGATTGCGGGTTTCGCAATGGCTGCTGATGAAGGAATTGTATATGTTCGAGCTGAATATCCTTTAGCCATTAAACGTTTACAAAAAGCGATTGACGATGCTATGGAGCAAAATATTTTAGGTGAAAATATATTTGGAATGAAAGGTTATGATTTCAATATTCGTATTAAAGCCGGTGCTGGAGCATTTGTATGTGGTGAAGAAACAGCTTTAATTGCTTCACTCGAAGGCAATCGTGGCATGCCTAAATTAAAACCACCATATCCTGCCCAAAAAGGATTTTTAAATTTACCAACAAATATCAATAACGTAGAAACATTAGCAAATGTACCATGGATTTTCAATAATGGTGCAGATCAATTTGCAAGTTATGGTACAGAAAATTCTAAGGGAACGAAACTTTTTGCATTGACAGGAAAAATTCGAAAAGGCGGTTTAGTTGAAATACCTATGGGCGTGACATTGAGAGATGTTATTTTTGGTCTCGGTGGCGGTATCAAAAATGATAAAGCTTTTAAAGGCGTACAAATGGGCGGGCCATCTGGAGGCTGTCTACCTAAAGAATTATTAGATTTACCCATTGACTATGAATCTATTACAAAAACTGGTGCAATTATTGGTTCCGGTGGAATGGTAGTAATGGATGAAAGTAATTGTATGGTAAATATGGCAAAATTCTTTTTAGAGTTTACCTGTGATGAATCATGTGGTAAGTGTACGTATTGTCGTGTCGGCAATAAGCGTATGTTAGAAATTTTAGAAAGAATTACCGAAGGCAAAGGAAAATTAAGTGACATCGATTTATTGAAAGAATTAGCGACAAAAACTATAGAAGGTTCATTATGTGGCTTAGGTATGACAGCTCCTAATCCTATTTTAACAACGCTAAAATACTTTGAAGATGAATACCTTGACCATATTAATGAGCACCATTGTGCATCCGGTACATGCAAAGCTTTGATGCAATATGTAATTGATGCAGAGAAATGCATTGGGTGTACAGCTTGTAGTAAAGTATGTCCAGTTGATGCGATTGAAGGAAAAGTTAAAGAGAATCACGTAATCATTCAAGAACAATGCATTAAATGCGGCAATTGTTATGAAACTTGTAAGTTTGACGCAATTTATATGGATTAGGGGAGGATACAATGCCAAAAATTTTAGTAAATATTAATGGAAGAGAATTAGAAGCATTTAGAAACCAAACGATCTTAGAAGTTTGCAAAGATCATAATATAAAAATACCAACATTATGTCATAGTGAAATGTTAGAAAATTATGGTTCTTGTGGTATATGTGTTGTTGAGGTAGAAGGCACTAATAAATTGTTAAGATCATGTTCTACAAAAATACAAGATGGTATGATTGTTAAAACATCAAGTAAAAGAATCAAAGAATCAAGAAAAACAACTTTAGAATTATTATTGTCTTATCATACTGGAGACTGTAAGGCACCATGTACTTTTGCATGTCCTGGAAATGTAGATGTACAAGGGTATGTAGGATTAATTGCGAATGAAGAGTATGAAGAAGCTTTAAAATTAATAAAAGAAAAATTACCTTTACCAGCAGCTATTGGTCGGGTTTGTCCACATCCATGTCAAAGTGGTTGCCGAAGAGATTTAATTGAAGATTCCATTTCAATTGCTTGGCTTAAAAGATTTGTGGCTGATAAAGATTTAGAAAAAGATGAACCATATATTCCAAATATAAAACCAGATAAAAATAAAAAAATAGCCGTTATTGGTGGTGGCCCTGGTGGGTTATCTGCAGCATTCTTTTTAAGAAAAGAAGGGTATCAAGTGACTGTCTATGAAGCCATGCCAGAATTTGGCGGTATGTTAAAATATGGTATACCACTTTATAGACTACCGAAGGATGTATTACGGGATGAAATTAAATTAATCGAAAAGATGGGCGTTAAGTTAATAGCCAATACACGTATTGGTGAATCTATTGAATTTAAGCATCTTCGAAAAGAATTCGATGCAGTTTACGTATCTATTGGTGCTTGGAAAAGTTCGATTATTTCATGTAAAGGACATACTTTAAATCATGTCCATGGTGGTATTGATTTCTTAAATAAATTTGCTATTAATGAACCTATTAAAGTTGGTAAAAAAATTGCTGTTATTGGTGGTGGAAATACTGCTATGGATACTTGTCGAACGGCGATCAGATTAGGTGCCGATAAAGTATATGTTATTTATAGAAGAACCATGGATGACATGCCTGCAGTTGATATTGAAATCATTGAAGCATTAGAAGAAGGCGTCGAATCAAAATTCTTATTAAATCCTGTTGAAATTTTAGATGATGGTAACGGAAATGTTGCAGGCATAAAATTAGAAAAAATGAGAAAAACTGGCATTGACAAACGTGGTCGGACGAAGGTAGAAGGCACTGGAGAATTTGAAACATTAGAAGTAGAATCTGTTATTATGTCAATTGGACAAAAATTGGAGAATTCAGGACTTGAAGCTATTCAGTTAAATGATTGGGGAAATATTGAGTCTCACGAAAAAACATGGCAAACAAACCTTGAAGGTGTATTTGCAGGTGGAGATTGTGCCAATGAAGGCGCCGATATAGCGATTCATGCCATTGATGATGGTAGAAAAGCAGCCATGGTAATTGATAGTTATCTTTATGGTGACATTCAACCAATTGAAGACCAATATTATGTAGAAAAGAAAAATTTAAGTAGAGAAGATTTTCCAAGTATTATTACTGAAAAGCGTAGTTCAATGGGACATGAATTACCTGAAGTTAGAAAACATAACTTTGAAGAAGTGGTCTATGGGTTTACTGCAGAGGAAGCTATTAACGAAGCCCAACGCTGTCTTGAGTGTGGTTGTAAAGAAGTCTTTAAATGTGACTTGCTTGAATACTCGAATGCTTATGCTGTTGAACCGGACCGTTTAGCAGGTGAAAAACAAGTATATGAAATAGATGAAAGTCATACGAATATTATAAAAGATGCTAATAAATGTATACACTGTGGTATGTGTGTCAGAATTTGTGATGAAGTAATGGATCTTGGTAGTCTTGGACTCGTAAACAGAGGATTTGATACAGTAGTGTTGCCTGCACTTAATAAGAAATTGGAAGATACAACGTGTATTAGTTGTGGCCAATGTGTTAATATTTGTCCAACAGGAGCACTGCAAGAGAAAATGAAAATTCAAAAGCCACTCCCAATTTTACCAAAAGTAACCCACACAACATGTAGTGCTTGTTCCATTGGTTGTCAGGTGAATATTGAATCCAAGGGGCGTTTGTTATTAAGAGCAATCCCAGATTATTTTGATTTAACAAGTAATGGACTGTTATGTTCTAAGGGTAAATTTGATTTCAGTAATAAACGCAAAAACCGCTTATTAAAACCAATGATTCGCAAAAATAATGAACTAGTGGAAGTATCTTATGAAGAAGCTATACTTTATGCGGCTAGAAAGGCACAAGCCATGGAATTGCTTTATGGTAAAAATGCTCTAGGTGTATCCATTAGCGACCGATTAACAAATGAAGAAATTTATCTTGCAAAAAAATATGCAAAGGAAATTTTAAAAACTGAGAATATTTTCAATTTAGACGGTCAAAAAAGTGGATTGAAAGAAGTCCTTGGAATTGATGCTTCAACAAATACTTTAAATGAAATTATTAACGCAGATGTAGTTTTTAACATAAACGCTGACTTAATGAAGGATTATACGATTGCAGGTTTAAAAGTTAAAAAAGCCTATGATCACAAAGCTAAAATTATCAATTTGAATCAGAAGACAACTAAATTAGATGATTGGAGTCAACTTTCTATAATAAATGAAGATGTTACAGGCATATTGAAGTCAATTTATGATGGTTTAAAAAATGCTGATGCGAGTGGTGAGCAAAGTATAATAGAAGTTCTAGAATTATTAAAAAATAATAAAAAGGTTATATTCTTGTTTGATGAGAACCAATTAACGACTATGGATGAAATACTTATTGCTAGTATTGCTAAGATCTCTGGACATATTGGAAGCCCACGTAATGGTCTTATTAAACTTAGAAAGAATATTAATGGACAAGGGCTTGTGGATATGGGTATTTCAAATGATGCATCACTTTATAAAGAAAAAATTAAATCAGGTGATATCCATGGATTATTGATCATGGGCAATAATATGCCTACGGATGAAATTTTAGATACTTTAGACTTTTTAATGGTAATGACAGAAGAATTAACAGATGAGGCAAAGAAAGCTGATGTTATATTTCCAATGGCAACAATGCTAGAGTCTGAAGGAACGGCTACTACCAATGATCGGAGAATTTTAGAGATTCATCAGGTAATTGAACCGGAAATTAAGTATACTAATTTATACCTTATCGAAAAATTAATGAATGTATACAGTAGAAATATAGAACTCAATGATTCAAAAGAAATATTAGAAGAAATTTGTAGAAATATTAAGTTCTATAATGGTTATTTAGATGATGATCAAAATAATAATCGATGGCCAATTAATTCAACACACATATTATTTGAAAATGAAAATATTTTTAAATTGCCTGTGCATGAAAATGAGTTACCAAATCATGTTATCAGAATAATTGAATCAATTGAATAAAAGATGAAAAAGAGTGCTTATTAAAGCACTCTTTTTATTAGTATTAACAAAATAGTGTACCCTAGTTATTATAATTATAATGATTACTTAACATTTATAGGATTTAATGGTATAATAACATTAGAAATTAGAAGAACCGAGGTGAGATAATGTCTATGAAAGAATTAATAAGTCACGGTTTTGTGATGAAAGAATACGGATATGACCTTTACAGTATAGCAAAGGCATATGAACAACTACCTGAGGATTCTAATGATAAAATATTATATCTTAAAGATTTAAAAAGATATTCGGATAATATCAATAATATTGCTCAAGCCATTTCAAAGATTATTGAAGTTGAAGAATCAAATGAAATTAAAAAAATAAAATAGCAATCAAAAAAACATCCTGAAACTTAAGGATGTTTTTTTGATTATTCATGAAGTTTTAAATAAAAACTTTTAAACTCTTCTCTATTGATTTTTAATAAACGAATGAGTTCAGGATCAAAATGTTCACCAGATGATTCTTCAAGAATAGTCCAAGCTTTTTCAAAGCTAAATTCATCTTTATAGACACGTTTTGAAGTTAACGCATCGAATACGTCGGCTATTGCAACAATACGAGCTTCAAGTGGAATTTCGCTAGTTTTTAAACCTTCTGGATAACCTTTGCCATTCCATTTTTCATGGTGGTAACGCGTTATATTTTCTGCCACTGTATAAAAACCATGGTTAAAAATTTCTAAAGATTTTTTTAAATCAGAAAATATATCGGCACCAACAGCTGCATGAGTTTTCATTATTTCCCATTCTTCAGCATTTAATTTCCCAGGTTTTTTTAGAATTTTATCTGGTATAGCAACTTTTCCAATATCATGTACTGGTGCATTATTAATTATTTCTCTAATAAATTTACTTGTAACATTATATTCATCAGATGGATGGTTCACTAATAATTGAGCAATAAACTTAGAATATTGAACCATTCGGTTTAAGTGTTCTCCTGTTTCAGTATCTTTTTTTTCAACTAGATCTGCAAAAGCAATAGTAATTTTTGAGAAAATCATTTTGGTTAAATATGTTTTATCAAGGATACCTGCAATTTCACGTGCGATATTTTCACCAATTTGTTTGGTCTTTTCATTAAATTGATTCTTATTAACAGAACTAAAGAATAAAAAGCCAAAGACGGATTGGTCAATTATTAATGGAAAAACTATATTTGATTTTATACCTTCTCGTAAAATTAAACTTAATGCACTACTTTCTGCTTTATGTTCATATAATGCTTCCAAATCATTTGTAATAAGTGTTTTAGGATTTTCAATGAGTTCATAAAGAGAAGTATCATTAAATGATACATTATAGCCTGAACCAAGAAGTAATTTATCATAATTTGCGATACCATACTCTGCAATAATTTCTTCATCTTTATAATTGATAAATGCAACACCAACCCGATCAACAGAAAGTTCTTTTTCGATCATTTTGAAAAGATTATCAAGGACTTCAGTTAAGAGATAACCACGACTCGTAACATTCTTAATTCTTTGAAGAAAATCTTGATCTTTCATTACTTCGTGGATAATTAAGCGAATGGTTTCTTCCTCTTTAAATTTTGGTTTAAACTTTGGTAGATTCTTTAACTGATAATCTTGTTGATTCATTTGATCAAAACCCTTTATAATATATGACAAATCAGTTTTACCAATTCTATGAAGAAAGACTAATAAAAGTAATACAATTAATGCCATAACTCCAATTAAGATATTATTGGTTTTGATATATAAATCCATTATTGCAATGATATTTTTGTCAAAGGCATCGATTGATTCGTTGATTATTGGGTTAATTGATTGATATGTTTGATTAATAGTTAAATAATTTTCTTCTTGCACTATTCCACTACCAAAACAGTCTTCAACTAATATATTCATATAATTAAAATTTTCTTCAATTAATAGAATTGAGTCGTAATTTTTATTGAATAAATCAAAATAGTTGAAAATTATATTGTTTCTATAGTTGTTAATCATAATTTTTGATTTGATGATGACTTCGCTATTTTTATTAATTAATTCATTTAGTAATTTTGCATTTCGATTATGTGCTTCAATTAGATTTTCTCTTCTGTCAGCAGTTATTGTCTCGGTATCTTGTAATGATATATTGCTGAGCACCCTTAAAGGCAAATCCATTTCAAGATAATTCTCTTTTATTTCACTGATCAGATGATGTGTCTCATATAATTTATGTGTTAAATCATTTATATAAAAAACGTTAAAACTAATTAATACAATTAGTATAATTAATAACGTTAATATTATACCGCTAATGATGTGTTTTAAACTTTTCATTTTTACTCCTTTACATGTAGATTACATAACAACTTAATTATAACATTTTTGAAACCTAAAATAAAAAAAAATATGTGACAAAACTTTAATAAATTCCTTGACATATTAAATTCAGTCGCTTAAAATAAGAAGCAACATATAATTTATAAGCGTTGAAAGGGCAAAACTTTTAAAAGGTCTATTACAGAGAGCTGGGTAAGCTGAGAACCAGATGGATTAATTAATTGTCATTCTCCCTTGAGCTGGAAATTGAAATGAGAGTAGGTTTCACCGGGGTAGTAACCGTTATCATAACTAAAGTATACGATGTTATAGATCCGTACTTAATGAGGTAATAATTTATTATTACAAAAATGGGTGGTACCATGGAGAAGAATCTTCATCCCAGTAAACAGTATAACTGTTTATTGAGATGAGGATTTTTTTATTATAAAATCTTTTTAGGATAAGAAGAATTAAATATGGAGGTAGAAAATGAGTTTTAAAATTGTACAAAGTTTACCAACCCCTGAAGAAGTTGAAAAAATGATGCCTATGAGCCAAGAGCTAAGGGAATTAAAAGCAAAAAGGGATCGTGAAATTAAAAGAATATTTACTGGTGAATCGGATCTTTTTATTTTAATTATTGGTCCATGTTCAGCTAATGATGAAAAAGCTGTAATAGAGTATGTAAAAAAACTTGGAAAATTACAAAAAGAGTTTGAAGACAAATTAATGATTATCCCAAGAATTTATACGAATAAGCCACGAACAACTGGTGAAGGTTATAAGGGATTATTACATCAACCAGATCACACTGAAAAGCCGGACATGTTGGAGGGTATTAAAACCATAAGAAGGTTACATATTAATGTTATGAAAGAATCAGGATTGACACCAGCAGATGAAATGCTTTACCCAACAAATTATGATTATGTAAAGGATTTATTAAGTTTTATTGCTGTCGGTGCAAGGTCTGTTGAAAATCAAAAACATCGACTAACAGCTAGCGGCATTGATATTCCTGTCGGTATGAAGAATCCAACAAGTGGCGACTTAAGTGTTATGTTAAATTCTATAAGAGCTGCTCAAATTCCGCATTCATTTATATATAACGGAAATGAAGTGCGCACCAGTGGTAATCCTCTGGCACATTGTATTTTAAGAGGATATGTGGACCAGTATGGACGTAATTTTCCAAATTATCATTATGAAGAAGTGATGCATTTATTAGAGGACTATCGAAAGAGGAATTTAAAAAACCCTGCAATTATTATAGATACAAATCATGCGAATTCCAATAAGCAGTATAAAGAGCAACCAAGAATTGCCATGGAAGTCCTTAGAAACCGAGAATATAATCCTATTCTTAAGAAAACTATAAAAGGTTTAATGATTGAAAGTTACTTGGAAGATGGAAAACAAAATGAAACGGGAGAAGTTTATGGAAAATCTATAACCGACCCTTGTTTAGGCTGGGATGATTCTGAAGCTTTAGTAAGAAAAATTGCAAGTGTTTTATAAAAAAGTATGTCTAGAAATTAAATGTTTTCTAGGCATTTTTTAATTGATAAAATTTTGCCAATAAAGTGTTTGACAAACATAATACAATATTGTACAATAAGTATGCAAATGAGAATGATTATCAAGTTCATACAAGGAGGCAATATGAAATTAGATGAAGTCATAACAAAGCGAATTGTAAAAATAGACCAAATAAATATCCAAGGTGTTCATCGCAAAAGATTGCAAGAAATGGGATTAATTCCTGGTAAAAAGATATATGTACAAAAGTTTGCACCGCTGGGTAATCCAATGGAAATTAAAATTAATGGGCAAAGTATTTCGATAAGAAATGAAGAAGCACATTTAATTGAGGTCAGTGATGCCCATGAGTAACACCGTCGCATTAGTTGGTAATCCCAATTGTGGAAAAACAACGCTTTTCAATGTGTTAACAGGTTCAAGATATTCTGTAGGGAACTGGCCAGGAGTGACTGTTGAGAAGAAAGAGGGTAAAATTGATGAAAATTTAACCTTAGTGGATTTACCAGGTATTTACAGTTTAACGCCATTTTCAAAAAAAGATGAAGAAATTGCAGAGGAATTTTTATTAAGCGATCGCTCAGATTTAATTGTCAATATAGTTGATGCAACAAATCTTGAAAGAAATCTCTACTTAACGTCTCAATTAATTGAAACGGGCAAACCTGTTATACTAGCATTAAATATGATTGATGAGTTAGATATTGCAGGTGCAAATATTGATTATGAGAAATTATCTGAGTTAATTGGTGTGCCAGTGGTACCCATTTCTGCTCTTAAAGAGCAAGGAATCGATTTGTTAGTTGATGAAATAAAAAAAAGAATTAAATACCCTAAAAACGTCAAATGGCATTATTCAGGTGAAATCGAAAAATATATAGTAGATGCTCAAAAGAAAATAGAAAAAGAGTCAATTGTTTATAAAAATTATCCAAGTAGATTTTTAGCAATAAAACATTTAGAAAATGATCATGAAATCAATGATGTTGTCGATTATTTTGATCAAAGTCAACTAATAGAATTAGAAAATAAAATTGTTGCTGACCGATATGAACACATTCGTTTAATTATTGAAAAAACATTTTTTTCAGATCGTAAGTTTTTAGATGATTCTATTTCAGATAAAATAGATTCTTTTTTAACAAATAAGTGGTTTGGTATACCAATATTTGCTTTAGTTATGTATTTGGTATTTCAATTTACTTTTAGTATAGGAAATATATTTTTAGATATTATAGATGGATTTTTTAGTGGTGTCATTATTCCAGGTGTCATTGGTACCTTAACCTCTTTAGGTGTTGCGGATTGGATGGTATCCATGATTGGTGAAGGTATTTTTGGTGGTGTAGGTGCTGTATTAACCTTCTTGCCAAATATTATTTTCTTATTTATTGCTATTGCAATTTTAGAAGATTCTGGATACATGTCTAGAGTTGCATTTATTCTTGATCGTGGATTAAAAAAGATTGGTTTAAGTGGTAAAGCATTTATACCAATGGTTATTGGATTTGGATGTAATATTCCAGCTATTATGGCTACAAGAACACTGCGTTCAGAAACAGACCGTAAGATTAGTATACTTGTCAATCCTTTTATGTCCTGCGGCGCAAGATTACCTGTATATGTTTTATTTGTTAATGCATTTTTCTTAAAAAATAAAGCCCTTGTAACATACAGTTTGTATATGCTCGGTATTGTTATAGCAATACTCATGGCATTAATTTTCAAGAAAACATTATTTAAAGGTGATACAGAAGTCTTTATGATTGAACTACCAAGGTACAGAACGCCATCGATTAAGAATGTTTCGTTGAAAGTTTGGGAACAAGGCAAAGCTTATGTACAAAAAGCTGGTAGTATTATTTTAGCAGCATCAGTAGTATTGTGGTTTATACTCAATTTAGGACCGGATGGTATGACTGAGATGCAAAATAGTTATGGGGCCATGATTGGAAAATTCATTGCACCTATATTCAAACCATTAGGTTTTGGTGATTGGGCAGCTTCTTTATCGTTGCTTACTGGTATTGTTGCTAAGGAAGTTGTCATTAGTAATATGGCAATTATTTATGGATTAGGTAGTTCAGTTGCCGAAGCCGCTTTAGAAGGTTCCGTAGAAGGCTTTGCTCCAACATTAGGCGCTGCCTTTAATCAAGTGTCTGCTTATGCGTTCATGGTTTTTGTACTGCTTTATACACCATGTATTGCAACTTTGGCTGTTATTAAAAGAGAAATGAATTCATATAAATGGATGTGGTTCCAAATGTTTTATCAATTTGTTGTGGCATGGATCGTATCATTTATTGTTTATCAAGTAGGGAGTATATTATTCTTATAAGATTTAGGAGGTGCTAAATGGGTGATATCTTAACAATTATAATTGGAGTTTTAATATTTAGTTATACAATCTATCAGATTAGAAGAATTTACATTGCTACCAAAAAAGGCAAATGTGTTGGTTGCCCATCGGCTGATACTTGTGCTGAAAATCCGGAAAACATACAAAAGGTACAATTTACGGATCTTACAAAAAAATAGATTATTTTAAAGACTAATTTTATTAGTCTTTTTTTTTTAGAACTAATATAGCTATGCTATAATAGAAGTATAGTCTAGAAAAGGAGATGAAGGATGAATAAGAAAACAATTAAATTTAAATATTCTTTAGTTATACTAATGCTTTTTGTTTTAGCTCTATCAAGTAGTACTTATGGAGATGTAAGTGATATTCGATTATTAGTCAATGGAGAAGATATTACTAATTTATCTAGTCCTGTGATTGAAAATGATCGAATGTTGGTACCTATACGTTTTGTATCAGAAAGTTTAGGTGCAATTGTTGAGTGGGATGGTGACAATAGACGTGTAATCATTCAAAGAGAAAATGATCATTTAACGTTAAAAATTAATAGTCGGTTAATCCAATATGAAGAAGGAAAGAGATATCAATTAAGTGATGTGGCACCTAAAATTATTAACGACCGGACTTATGTGCCCATACGTCTTGTAAGCAATGCATTAGGTGTAGGCATTAATTGGGATGGAGAAAATCGAGTAGTAAATATCCAGTCAAATCAAGCTTCAGAAATAGAATCTTTTTATGCAGTTGATATGGTAAATCTAGACAATGGTAGTTTAATTAGTGGAAAAACTGAGATAAAATATCAAGTACCAGAACAATATAGAACAAGTAATTACAAAGTAAAATTACTTTTATTAAATCCTTCCAACTCAGAAGGATATATTAAAGCAATAGAAGCGGCTAATAGGAATTCCTTAACTTATTTACCTAAATTTGCTGATGAAGGCGAGAAAGCTCTTGTTTTAGGTGTTTATGATGCATCTAATAATTTTGTGGCAGGGAAAGTGATACGAGTGGTTATTGATTTAGAACCTTCTGTTGCCTTAAAGGAAATACCTAATAATGAAAATATAACAGAAAAAGTTACATTAACACCAATGGTTAATTTTCTGCCGGACTATGTAAATTATGAAATCAGCAATATTAACACCAATAAAACAAAGGAAATAAAAGAGCGAGATCCTTTTGGTGATTATTCTTGGTATCCACAGAACTCTGATAATGGGAGTTATTTTGTAAAAGTAATAGCAGTAGCCAATGGTAAAACCTTTGCTAGTAGTAACTATTCAGTGAAAGTTAATGTATCACCTGAAATCAGTCTTAGTGGGATTAAAGAAAACCAAATAATTAATGGACCAGTAAGCTTAATTGCAAAAAGAAATTTTGATGTAAATGAAACAATATTTTATATCAAAGATTTAAACTCTGGTAAGATAGATGAATTAAAAAGGATACCTTATGGTTCATATACATGGGTGCCTGATGAGACCATGTCAGGTAAAAAAGCACTTAGAGTTGTTGTTGAGGATACAAGAGGGAATATTCATACAAGTGATTGGGTAACTGTAGAGGTTGATCATTCGCCAATGATTGAAATTCTAGGCATTGGTCCAAAGCAAATTGTAACAAAAACTATGGAATTGAATTATAGAAGTAATGTAGTACTTGAAGAAATGAAGTATATTCTTAAAAACATTGATACTTCAAATATAACAGAATATCCTATTAACGATGTAAATGTAGCTTATAAGTTATCTATTGATGCACTTAAAACAGGTAATTATAGTCTTAAAGTTGTTGGTTCTTACAATAGTACTGTGATTGCTTCTGATGAAGTTACATTTAGAATTTATAAAGAAAATCTATATTCTGCAAAACCTATTATTGAAAAAGATAAATTTTTAGATTTTGCATCACAAATGGCTTTAGAATCATACTATAAAACGAATATGTCAGCGGCTTTACAAACAGCACAAGGCATTTTAGAAACTGGTTGGGGTCAAAGTGTTCCAGTAGATAAATACACAGGTAAATTTTCAAATAACCTTTTTGGAATAAAAGGCACAGGTTCTAATGGTTCTGTGACTTCAAATACTTGGGAAGTTTATAATGGGATAGTTTATCGCGTAGATGATTATTTCAGAGCATATCATACAGTAGGTGAAAGTTGGCAAGACCATAAAGATTTATTATTAAAAGCATCAAGGTATTCTATTTTTAGAGATGTTATGTATGATAGTTCTTTAGGGGCTTGGGCCATTCGACGGGCTGGTTATGCGACTGATCCACAATACCCTTTAAAACTCATGCGTATTATTAAAGAATATGACTTAGAAAGATTAGACAAAATTGATTTGTAAGAGGAATGTTAGATGATGAAGAACAAATTTACTAAGAGTATTTTTACAATATTTTTAATTCTAATAATCAGTATTACTATTTGGGTGAATATAACCTATTCACCGAATGATACTGCTCTATATTATACTATTGCTAATGAAAATGTAGATGTTCTAAAAGAAGAATTTGGAGTGAGTTTCACACCTGTAGAACAGAAAAATACAACTGGTATTATATTCTATCCTGGTGCCAAGATTGAGCCAGAAGCCTATAGTCCTTTAGCATTTAA
>Ga0306868_1000310_pt1 | contig 34210 bp, 22 predicted proteins | sample AntRauTorckE6832_FD_190411 | JGI IMG/M metagenome (GOLD analysis project Ga0306868, IMG submission 190411) | Saline lake microbial communities from Rauer Islands, Antarctica - Metagenome Torckler E6 #832 (v2) (version 2) | ecosystem: Environmental > Aquatic > Non-marine Saline and Alkaline >... | reverse complement strand
CCTTTCCGAACAGAGTCGTTAAGCCCGCCTGCGCCAATGATACTGCCGTCTTAACGGTGGGAAAGTAGGTCGTCGCCTTCTCCTTTAAAGCCCCCTTCACTCGCGTGTTGGGGGCTTTTTTTGTTTACCCCCTGTTTTGGCAGATGCCTGTTCTATCGGTGGCGCACCTGGCACACCATAATATCGCTTAAGGCGGGAAAACCTCTCAAAACCCCTTGTTGTTCAGGGTTGAACACCCTTTCCTTTGTCCATTATCCCCCGGCCTCTCCCACAAATTCTTTCTGATGCGATGCAATTATTACTGATTTACAATTGCGAAAAATTGACGATTGCAAGTTACTGCTTACACATGCCCCATCATATGCAACAACACGCAAGAAAGTGACCTCTGTTTATTAAAGCAAACGTGCTTATGATTTACTACATTTGTGAAATAACTTAATAGGTCATGGTACAAATTGAAAAAGTAGACAACAAGATTCAGGATCTGGTAAAAAAACAGCAAGCTCATCTACACGAAAACAGTTATGCCGTTAAAGAAGGTTATCCGCAAAAAATCAGAACACTATCTAAAGCACTGATAGCAAATTGTGTTGATTGTGAAGAGATAAAAAGCTTTCAGCATATGCTTTTTGAATTGGCTAAAGACCTTACAAAAAACGAAAACCCCTCGGCGCCTGTCCGCCGCAGCATTGACACACGTTTTAAGGTCATTATCAAACATTTGCAGGGGAAACATGGCCTGAGTCTTCCCCAACAGTTTCGTGATGCAGGAATAGCGCTGGGTTCCGGTATATTTGGAATGACAGGATTGGTAGTGATGGTCTTCACAATGAATATCCTCTATCCGTTGTCAGGCTTAATTGGGGGCGGTATTGCAGGCTATTTCTGGGGGAAGAAACGGGATGCCAAAGCACAAAAGGAGGGCACTATGCTCCATTTTTTATAATCGGCTATTCAAAAAAAACCGCCAAATTCGTCACGAGCCCCCTTTAAATATTAAAACGAATATTCAGAATATCGCCATCCTTTACAATATAGTTCTTTCCCTCCACCCTTAGTTTTCCTACTTCGCGTAGCTTGGCTTCAGAACCTTTATATGCCACATAGTCCTCATAGGCAATAACTTCCGCCCTGATAAAACCACGCTGGAGGTCGCTGTGAATTACTCCTGCGGCTTCTGGTGCTGTGCTTCCCTTGCGCACCGTCCATGCTCTTACCTCCTTTTCTCCGGCCGTAAAAAAAGACTGCAGCTCCAACAAATTGTACGCCGAACGGATCATCTTATTAACGCTGGGCTCCGAAAGGCCTACATCGCTCAAAAACTCGTTACGCTCCTCAGCGGTTTCCAAATCAGCAATATCAGCTTCCAATGCCCCGGCCACGGTAAGTATCTGGGTATCCTGACCTCTTAAGGCTTCTTCCACATTCCTGACATATTCATTACCGCCGGCAGCCGATTCTTCATCTACATTGCATACATACATAACAGGCTTATCAGTAAGCAGATACATATCATCAATAAACATCTTCTTTTCCCCGGCTTTAACATTATAATCGCGTACATTACCAAAATCTTCCAAATAGTCAGCCAGCTTCTGCAACACCTCAATGCCGTGCTTCGCCTCTTTGTCGCCAGACTTTGCTACTTTTTGCAGGCGCTCTGTTTTTCGTGTCACCAAATCCAGGTCACGTGCCTGCAGCTCCAAATCAATAATTTCCATATCTCTTACCGGATCTACACTGCCTTCTACATGCGGTAGGTTGTCATCGTCAAAACAGCGCAAAACATGAATTAGGGCATTGGTTTGCTGGATATCCACTAAAAATCGGTTCCCCACCCCTTCTCCTTCGCTGGAACCTTTGGCAAGACCGGGAATATCCACAATATCCACCGTAGTGGGTGTCACCTTCTTACTATTTACAAATTCATTGATTTTGTACAGGCGTGGATCAGGAACATTGATAACCCCGATATTTGATTTATTTGTACTGAAAGCGAAGCTGGTAGCTTCTGCTTTTGTGTTAGACACACAATTAAGGATAGTTGTCTTCCCTGTATTTGTGATCCCTATAATTCCGCATTTCAATGCCATTTGCTTATTGCTTTAAATGAAACAGACAATGCCTGAGATAATTATCAGACATCCCGATAAAATCAGGAAACATGATTAAAAAATGGGAGCTGAATCTCAGCACTGTCAATTAATTGTAAACTGATGAAACTGCAAAAGTAAAGCTTTTGTGTATGCTAAAAAACGCCGGCACCATTTTCCTTTTATTAATTGTTTAGTGGTATAAGTGGGGATAGCAGCCACAAGATTCCTCCTTCGCGACCCTTCAGCATCATCGGATAACCACGGAATCAATAAAAAGAGGCCACTTCTTAAATATCAGAAACACATATTTTATGCATTTCCGGTGCAAGCCCGGATAAACTAAAAAATATTAGCAGGAATCTTCCCTGATGTGAAAAAACCATTATCTTCACAGCCGCTAAGAAAAAACCAACTGCGGCTATGGCGGAATTGGTAGACGCGCTAGATTTAGGATCTAGTGCCTTCGGGCGTGTGGGTTCGACTCCCTCTAGCCGCACAAAAGCATCTCCTTACCGGGATGCTTTTTTTATGCCCTTCTTTACTGCCATAATAAAAAAGAGCACGCCTGCGCGTTCTTTTTTTTTCCTTCTTCCTGCATGCACACATAGATTTATCGGATTAACTGATGGTTATCCGGCAAAAAATACGTACTTTTGCAAACTCAAATTTTCAGACTTTTACTTAAGCTTATTATTGATAAATAGAACATTAAAAACGTATTTCGATGAATATTACGCAAGAAGACAAAGACAACCTAACAAAACTATTAAAAATTGAAATCAATCCTGAAGATTACAAACCGGCGGTTGATAAACAACTGAAAGACTACCAGAAAAAAGCACAGGAACCCGGATTCAGGGTTGGAAAAGTGCCTTTTGGAATCATCAGTAAAAAATACGGTAAGGCAGTACGCCTTGATGAAGTAAACAAAATTCTTAGTGAAAAAATCTCCAGTTACATCCAGGAAAACGAGCTGCCAATATTAGGCCAGCCCCTTGCCAACGAAGAGCATATGCCTAAAGGCGATTTCGATAAAAATGATACTTTTGAGTTCTTCTTTGATATTGGCCTTTCGCCCGATGTTGATTTAAACCTTGAAGAAAAAACCTTTGATTTTTACCGCATCAAAGTTGACGACAAGCAGCTTGAAGAATATATCACCAACATAAAAAACCAGTACGGAGAACAGCAAAGTGTTGATGACGAGGTAAAAGAAAAGGACATCGTAAAAGGAACACTCACCGAGCTCGACGATAACGGAGAAGCCAAAACTGATGGCATCCTCAACGAAAATGCTACGCTGAGCTTAGATTACATACAGGATGATAGCGTAAAACAACAGTTGCTGGGTGCCTCAAAGGGAGATACGATTACTCTTGATCCTAAAAAAGTGGCCGGTGACAACGACACCGAACTGGCCTCTTTGCTGGGTGTTGAAAAGGAGCAGGCGCAGGATATCAGCGAGAACTTCAGCTTTGAAATATCCGATATCACACGCTTGATTCCGGCAGAGCTTAATGAAGAGCTCTACAAAAAGGTGTATCCTGAAGAAGAAATTACCAGCGAGGAAGCCTTCAGAAACAAAGTAAAAGAAGACGCCGAAAAGGCTTATGAAAGAGAAAGTGAGCGCCTGCTGATGGTGATGGCTTCGGAAGATCTGGTAGAGAATGTTGAGCTGGACCTCCCCCATGAGTTCCTGAAGCGCTGGTTGGTACAAAACGATGAAAACCTGACAGCAGAAAAAGTGGAAGCCGAATACGATAAATATGCCAAGACAATGAAATGGCAGCTCATCGAAAACAAAATCATCAAAGAGAATGATATTGAAGTGAAAGATGAGGAAGTGAAAGACCAGATTCGGAAATATTTTATGCAGCAAATGGGAGGCGGATCGATAAGCGAGGATATGCAGAAGCAGCTGGAGCCTATCGTGGATTCCATGATGCAAAACAAAGAGCAGACCAAACAGATCTACGATCAATTGTTTGATGAGAAAATATCCAAAGCTATCAAAGAGAATGTAAACCTCAATGAGAAAGATGTTTCTTACGAGGAGTTTATCAAAATGGCGCAGGCACAGCAGCACGACGAGGAAGGGCATGACCACAATCATGAAGAGGACGAAAATCCGGAAAAATCAGAATAGTAATCACAGTTCCATAATTCCGGAACCTCCGCTGTAATGGATATCATAAGAAGCAATATCTATTGCAGCAGAGGGCGCTTGGAAAACATTTCTCCGGAGTATTTTGTTAACTTTGTGCTTAATAAGGTAACTAAAGTTTCATACTTAAAAATCGGAATAGTGATATGATGAATTTCAATAAGTTAAGTTCAAATAATAGTATAACTTTGTGTTACTTTGAGTCTTTGTGACTTAGTGGCAGATCTTCCGGAAAGCCACCAAGACACGAGGGCACAAAGTTTCACTAAGATAGTCGTATAGCAAAATTGGAAAATAGTAGATTTTTATATAGAAGAGTTCAGTTTAAAAAGTTTGTATGTTTATAGGTTTGTAAGTTATTTAATTGAATATCTGTAATTTAATAAAATAAATTGCGGCTTTTTAGACGGGCCTCATAGAACTATTTATAAAAACAATCTTTTAATAAAAGATTAATATTCATGGTTTTAAAAGAAATGCGAAACTTCAGTAAGGTAATTATAAAAAACAAAAAATGAGCAATAATAACGAGTTCAGACAATACGCAACGAAGCATGCTGGCATCAGCAGCTCTAAATTAGATCAATACAATTCTATCACCAGCAATTACATCTCTCCCACCATTATTGAGGAGCGCCAGCTAAATGTGGCGCAGATGGATGTTTTTTCCCGCCTGATGATGGATAGGATTATCTTTCTGGGTGTTCCTATCGACGATAATGTAGCCAACATCATCCAGGCACAAATGCTGTTTTTAGAGTCGGTAGACGCCGGCAAAGATATTACTGTTTACCTGAACACCCCCGGGGGTAGCGTTTATGCAGGATTAGGCATTTACGACACGATGCAGTATGTGGCTCCTGATATATCTACCATCTGCACCGGTGTAGCGGCTTCTATGGGCGCAGTGTTACTGGCAGCAGGTAATGAGAAGAAACGATCGGCACTACCCCACAGCAGGGTGCTCATCCATCAGCCAATGGGTGGTGCGCAAGGGCAGGCCTCTGACATCGAAATTACTGCAAGGGAAATACAAAAGCTCAAAAATGAGCTTTACCAGATTATCTCTAAGCACAGCGGACAGGAGTTTGATAAAGTGTGGAATGACTCGGATCGCGATTACTGGATGACAGCACAGGAAGCCAAAGACTATGGCATGATTGACGAAGTGCTCATCCGTAATCCGGAAAATAAATAGTGAAAGAAAGGAATAAAAGCGCTTTATGGCAAAAGATTCAAATAAATGTTCTTTCTGCGGAAGGAACCGTAAAGATACCAACCTGCTTATTGCAGGCATTGATGCGCACATCTGCGATTACTGCATTTCGCAGGCTAACGATATCCTGAAAGAAGAGTTTGAAAGCAGCAAAGAAGAGCCATTTGTAGACATTGAGCTGCTGAAGCCACAGGAGATAAAAGATTATCTTGATCAATATGTTATCGGGCAGGAACAGGCTAAACGCATTCTGGCGGTGGCGGTATACAATCACTACAAGCGTATCACCCAGCCCAAATCTGATGATGAGGTGGAGATAGAAAAAGCAAACATCCTGATGGTGGGCGAGACTGGTACCGGCAAAACGCTGCTGGCCCGCACCATTGCACGCATGCTGCGAGTACCCTTTGCTATTGCCGACGCTACAGTGCTTACCGAAGCCGGCTATGTGGGTGAAGATGTGGAAAGCATACTCTCCCGTCTTCTGCAGGCTGCCGACTACAATGTGGCTACAGCTGAAAAGGGGATTATTTTTATTGATGAAGTGGATAAAATTGCCAGGAAAAGCGATAACCCCTCCATTACGCGGGATGTGTCTGGTGAGGGTGTGCAACAAGCCTTGCTGAAACTCCTTGAAGGGGCTACCGTTAATGTTCCGCCACAAGGTGGCCGCAAGCATCCCGAGCAAAAGATGATACAAATTAACACTGAAAATATTCTTTTCATCGCCGGCGGCGCTTTTGATGGCATCAATAAAAAGATAGCATCGCGGCTGCGCACTAATGCGGTAGGATACAGCAATTCGCGCGAGCGCGACAAGATAGACAGAGACAACCTGCTGCAATACATAGCGCCGCAGGATGTGCGCTCATTCGGCCTTATTCCGGAAATAGTAGGCAGGATGCCTGTGCTCACTTACCTCGATCCGCTTAATAAAGAAACGCTTAAGCGTATCCTCACAGAGCCCAAAAACTCCCTGACAAAGCAATACGCCAAGCTCTTTGAGATGGATGAGGTAGACCTTAAGTTTACGGAGGGGGCTTTAGAGTATATTGTAGAAAAAGCTATCGATTTTGGCTTGGGTGCCCGCGGACTGCGCAGCATCGTGGAGACAATCATTAGTGATGCTATGTTTGAACTGCCTTCGCAGAAAACCAAAGAGCAACTGAAAGTAACTAAGGCTTATGCCGAAAATAAACTCAGTAAAAGCAACCTCAACAATTTAAAGGTAGCCTGACGACCTTATTCGGTTCATATTTAATTAGCGAAACCCCCACCTCACTGGGGTTTTTTTTGTTTAGAAATTACAGTCCCATATCCTCTAAAGCATTATACATCACCTGCTGGATTTTTGTCCTGATATCCATCTCTATTAACTTACGGTTAGAGCCATCGGGATGGATACGATTCGAGAGAAAAACATAGACTGTGCCGTTATCAGGGTCGGCCCAGGCATAGGTACCTGTAAACCCTGAGTGCCCAAAGCTGTTTTCGGAAGCGCTTTCGCACGTAGGCCCATCATCTTCGCCGTTTATTACGGGTTTGTCGAAACCAATTCCCCTGCGGTTCTCATCCAGTGGAAACTGCGTTCTAGTAAACTGCTGCACGGTTTCAGACCTGAAAAAGCGTTGTCCTCCGTAAGTGCCTCCATCCAGAAGCATCTGCATCAGCACCGCCATGTCATACGCATTGGAAAACAATCCGGCATGTCCCGAAACACCTCCCAGCATAGCTGCTCCGGGATCGTGGACATCCCCTTTCAGAAGCTGATCGCGAAACACATCATCTTTTTCGGTAGGAATTAACCGCTCTTCATCAATACTACTTTTAGGATGAAACCGCATGGTCTTTAAACCGAGGGGCTGGTAAAAAACATCCTCTACATAATCTTCGAAAGGCCTGTTAACTATTTCTTCCACAATCCGGTAGAGCAAATAAAACCCCAGATCGCTGTACTTGTAATCCACGGGTTCCCGTAAGGGCGATTTGGCGATAGTATCAAATATCTTATAGCGATAATCCCCGTGAATAAATAAATCTTCCGCTACTCTGATATTGTATTTTTCTGTGAGGTGATTACGGTAAACCATAGAATCCGGAGCATCATCAAGGAGGGTATTAACATAGTATGGTATCCAGGCCTGCAGGCCGGCCTGGTGAGCCATGACGTCGCGGATAATCATCTCACTTTTGTTGGTATGGCGCAAAAAGGGAAGATAATAAGATAACCGGCGGTCGATATTTATCAGGCTGTCCTCGGTGAGCTCCATAATGGATAGCGTGGTTGCCGCTATCTTCGTTAATGACGCCAGGTCATACAAATCATTGTACTTAACCGGTATCTTTTTGCTATATGTATGATGACCAAAGCGCTTGTCATAAAAAATCTGTCCGTCTCTGGCCATTAAAATCTGACATCCCGGATAAGCTTTTTTTTTGATGCCATCTGACGCAATCGAATCAATTTTCCGGATATATTTCTCTTTAATCCCTAAATCGAGATGATTATGCAGGCTCAGGCGGATCTTTGGAGTAGTGATGCCGTGGTGTGTGGAGTAAGCCCCCACGCTAACAGGCATACGCCCTTTAGCCCTCATGCCTCCATAAATTATCTGTGCCGACACTTGCTGCATCTCAGGCCTGTCCTCGTATGCAACGATCAAACCATCATATTTTGCCGGATGGATGAACTGGCTTAGGGCATAAGGGATACCAAAAATGGTAAGCACTACCCGCTGACGTGCTGCCAGCGAATCTGCAAGGCTTCGTTCACTTTCAGAAATCCCGAAATCCCGGAAAGGAAAACTTGAGGTGTTATGCACTGAAAGGAGTATCAGATCATAATCTTTTAACTTCTCTAACAAATCATCGCGCTCATCATCAGAAATATTTTTTCCGGTAAAAAAGTGTGTCACCGGCCCGTAAAAATCCAGGTAGTCCTGAAAAACCTGCTTCTCTCCCACCCCGGTGGCTAAGGCAGCTATACGCATGGTATCCGGGCGCCGAAGGGGCAGTAAATTATTTTTATTGTTAATCACCGTTACTGCCTCTGCGGCAATCTGACGAATCACTTTTTCCGAACCGGGGTTATGCAAATGCTTTTGAATGCCAGCTACTTCCACCGGGCGGGTGCGGTGAATATTATAAAACTGCTTATACATCAGGATTTTCTTTACTTTCCTGTCAACCTCTTCCTGACTGAGCACACCCTCGCGCAGCGCGGCTTTTATTTTGCTCACCGCTTTTTTAATATCTACAGGCAAGAGCAAAATATCATTCCCTGCCAGCAGCGCTTTCACCTCCAGGTCACCTGGCGAATTATTTTGCGTCACACCACTCATTTCCAGCGCATCGGTGATAATCAGCCCGTTATATTGCAACTTCTCTTTAAGCAACCCAGTAATCACAGGTCTCGATAGTGAACTGGCTGTTTCGGCAGTAGAGTCATAGGCCGGAATATGCAGATGCGCAGGCATAATACCTGTAACCCCGTCTTTTATGGCGCGCTTAAAAGGCACTAAATCCACCGAGTCCATATGCTTCCGGTCGTGATGAATGACCGGCAAGGTTTTATGAGAATCGGTATCTGTATCCCCATGCCCCGGAAAGTGCTTAGCCGTGGCTATAACGCCGTTATCCTGCATCCCGTAGATGTACATGGAAGCCTTTGCCGCCACATCCTCAGGAGATTCACCAAAAGATCGGCTGTTAATTACAGGATTATTGGGGTTGCTGTTAACATCCACAACGGGGGCAAAATTCATATTTACCCCAATGCGTTTGCAGTGATTGGCCACCTCTCTGCCCATATCATAGATTAGCCCATTTTCACTAATCGCACCAAGGGTCATCTGGCGGGGAAAACTTATCGTGCTGTCGAGCCGCATCCCCAACCCCCACTCGGCATCCTGGGCAACAAAAAGGGGGACATCAGCAATATTCTGATAGCGGTTGGTGAGCTTCGCCTGGCGCCACGGGCCGCCCTGGAAGAAACAGACCCCGCCCACGTGATAATTCTCTATAGTACGGCCCACATGGTCATGATAGCTTTTGTTTTTATCAGAATGCGCCCGTATGATAAATAGCTGGCCTATCTTCTCTTCAAGGGTCATTTGATTAAATACCGAGTCAGCCCACATCACTGCAAATTCCTTAGCCGTTGTTTGCCCGGAAGCCGGATAAAGGATAAATAAATAGAAGAAACTGAAGATTATGCCGGGTTTTATTTTCATGGTTTTGTGCCGCTGTAAATATCTATACTATATTATACTGCAAATTTACCAAGATTTCATAAACAGGCTACCACTAAACCGCAAAAACTCCCAAAATCCTTGAAAAATGGCATGCAGGCAGGGAGCAACAGCCCTCCATCTCTAGCCCAAATTGAGCGATTCTCGCTCACGATAAAGAAATTGTAAGCATTTCACCTTCCCGCAATTCTGCGGGACAGGCTACCCATTCGGTGAAATACAACAATTTCTATATCGGGGTTAAACCTAAGTAAAGCGCTTTTTCACTTTCCCGGAAAATAAGTCGGGACAGGCTGTTCAAACTGCTCAACTTAGGTCTAATTTATAACGGAAAGAATATCCAAAACCTTTACTTTTGCCTTTTCTAAACCATATTGAAATATCTTTTATGAAAATTTCTGTTGAGATTAGCTACTATCCGTTAAAAGAGGAATACCTCAAACCTATCGAAACTTTCATCGAAAGGCTGCAAAGCCACAAGCACCTGTTCATAAGGGTTAATGGGATGAGCACACAGGTGGCAGGGCAGTATGATGAGGTGATAGGAATACTGCAAGAAGAGATAAAAACTGCCCTCGAACTGCCCCATTCCATTTTTGTTCTTAAAATATTAAATATGGATCTACGCGAAGTAGAAAACTAGTGGTATTATGTGGGAGACTTTCTTACAAAACCTGCAAAACACCACCTGGACTGAAGGTATAGCAGTATTTTTTGGCCTGGCCAGCGTGTGGTATGCTAAAAAAGAAAACATACTGGTCTTTCCAACAGGTATCGTCAGCGTTCTGATATACATCTATATCACTTTTTTTGCAAAGCTTTACGCTGATATGACTATCAACTTTTTCTATTTTGTGATGTCTGTTTACGGATGGTATATGTGGACCCACCATGACAGCGTTAAAGAACAAAGACCTATTACATGGTGTAATAAAAAAGACCATCTGATAAGTTTTGCAGGGCTGATTGTTACCTATATCGCGATGTATTATGTGCTGGCGTACCATACCGACAGCGATGTGCCCATAATCGATTCGCTGACAACGGCCATCTTTATCATCGGGATGTACCTGATGGCCCTCAAAAAAATTGAAAACTGGATATACTGGATAATAGGAGATTTTATCTCGGTACCATTATACATCTATAAAGGACTGATCTTATCCAGCTTTCAGTTTTTTATTTTCCTCCTTATAGCCATATTAGGATACCGGGAATGGCGCAAGCGATACAGGGAAAGGTTGCCTTTATGATCAGGAAAATAGCCATCACCGGCCCGGAGTCAACAGGTAAGTCAGCACTGGCAGAAGCGCTGGCATCGCACTATAAAACCGTTTGGGTTCCGGAGGTTGCCCGTGAGTATATTGCTAAGTTAAACCGTCCCTATCGCAAAGATGATATTGAAGTAATTGCAAAAGAGCAACTTCGGTTAGAGAATAAAATGAGCAAAAAAGCCGGCAAGCTGCTCTTTTGCGACACAGAACTTATTGTCACCAAAATATGGAGTGAGTTTGTATTCGGATCGTGTGCCGAATGGATCAAAAATACGATAAAGACGCATCCGTATGATCTGTATTTACTGATGGATATCGACCTGCCATGGCAGGAAGACCCGCAGCGTGAGCACCCTCACCGCCGTAAAGAGCTGTTTGATAAATACTATAATGAATTAGAAAACCATCACTTTCCTTTCTCCGTTGTTTCGGGAACAGGAGAAGCCAGAATACAGAGTGCCCTAGAAGTTATTAAGAGTCATCGGTTGATATCATTTTGAAACATTATAATATTTACCTGTTATTTTATATACTTTTGTTATTGGAGCAGAATTTTTCGTAAAATTTAAGTACAATTGCCGGTGCTTTAAGGCAACATCAATGCCCTCGCCGGAAATATATTGTAACTATGGGTATTTTTAAAAGAATAGCTACACTAATTCCTGTATTGGTTATCTACATAACAGGCTTTAGTCAACCTGCTATCCTCTCGCATCCCTCAGACACATCCGTTTGTAGCGGAGCAATCGTTATTTTTTCCATTACAGCCTCCAATGCCGCAAGCTATCAGTGGCAGGAACATGACGGCACAGGATGGTTCGATATTGATGAAACTATCACCTATGCCGAAGGAGAAAACACCCCTGACCTTACACTCTACGACGTTATTACAGGATTAAACAATTATCAATACCGCTGCTACATAGAAGATGACAACGGGGAGGGTACCGTTTCCAACAATGCCACCCTTAATGTTTACTCCGCACCCATAATTGTGGAGTCGCCACAGGATAAGGAGGTATGTAAAAACCAGACCGCTACTTTCACTATTCAGTCAGAAAATGGCACCTCCTATCAATGGCAGGAAAATCGCGGCGATGGATGGTATAACCTTGCTGACAATGCATTTTACAGTGGCTCCACAACCGATAATCTTGATGTTTTTACAATTTTTGGCATCAATGATTACCTTTACCGCTGCAAAGTATCCAATAATACTTGTTCCGAAATCAGCGAAGAAGCAATGCTGCAAGTAAATCCGCTGCCACAGGTTTTTTATGTTTACGGCGGAGGCGAGTTGTGCGAAAACACTAACGGTGAAAACATTTATTTAAATAATTCGGAGCTAAACATCAACTACGAGCTGATACATGACGGCACCACTACTGTAGCTGTGCGCGAAGGCACAGGCCAGGAGCTGGATTTTGGCAGCCACAACCTGCAGGGTACCTATACGGTGAGGGCTGTGAATGCCTCCACGGCCTGCCAGAATATTATGAACGGGCAAGCCACTATCAATGTGCTGCCAGCCCCTGCAAGCTATAACCTCATAAGTACCGGCACCTTTTGTGAAGGATCTTCAGGGACCACCCTGTTTCTCGAAAACTCACAAACCGGCATATCATACTCCCTGATACTTGACAGCAATCCTGCCGGTTATCAGATTAATGGCACAGGAGGAAGCCTCAGCTTCAAGAATATTCATACGGAGGGCTCTTACAGCGTCCTTGCCACCGACCAGACCTCAGGGTGCGAAGCATTTATGAACAATACGGTAGAGCTACAGGCTGCGCCGGCACCTGCGGTCTTTACTCTTGCAGGCGATAACCTATACTGTGAAGGGGCCGCCGGGGCATCACTGCAGCTGTCAGGATCCCAGCAGGAAGTGGAATACACCCTGCTCAGAAACGGGCAAAACACCGAAATTACTGCTGAGGGAGACGGAGAGCCGTTAACCTTCGGCAACATCACTGCCGGTGGCACATATACCGTCCGCGCCAGCTACCAGCAAACAGGTTGCGAAAGTATGATGAATGGCGAGGTGGTGATGGAGGTAGCCGAAGCACCTTTTACATTTAATGTGAGTGGCCCCGCCTATCTCTGCGAGGAGCAGAGCGGCACCATACAATTATCAGGATCCCAGCCAAATATCGTGTACGATCTTTTGCAGGAAGGCGCTCCCACAGGGAATATGCTTTTCGGCACCGGCCAGCCACTGGACTTTACCATAGAGCAGGAAGGCAGTTACCAAATCCTTGCCACCAACACCAGTAATGGCTGTGCGATGGTTATGGAAGGACAGGTATTGGTGCAGGCTGCCATAGCCCCTGTTGCCGATGCCGGAAGTAACAAAGAGATCGCCGCGGGAGGTAGCGCCATACTGGAGGGGTCGGCATCAGCAGGTTCAGGACAATACTTCTTTAACTGGCAACCCGCCGCAAAGGTGCAAGACCCACAGGTGCCGCAGCCCCTGACCGTACCCCTTGAATCGCCGCAGCTGTTCACCCTTGAGGTTACCGATCAGGTCTCAGGATGTGTATCGGAAAAGGACAGCACCGCCGTTACTATCGAAAACGGAGCTTTCACGGTGCAGGGCTATGCTGCCAGCGACAGCTTATGCAGCGGTGAAAGCACTCAACTCTATGCCCTTGTGCAGGGCGGATCGGGTAGCTACAATTTTCATTGGTATACAGAAGACGGTACCTTTAGCTCACCCCTGAATAATCCGGTCATCACCCTTCAGGAAACCACCACCTTTATCATCCGTGTTAACGACGGTAATAACCTGGTGGAAGATACCCTTGCGGTATATGTTACTGCTTCCCCCCAGATCGTTACTTTAAACGGAGAATCAAGCTTTTGCCAGGGAAGTGAAGGCGCTCTGCTGACGCTGTCAGAATACCAGCCCGGTGTAGATTATCAGCTATACAGAAATGGAACGCCTTATAATCTCTTCCCCGACAGCGCTTCGTTTTCTGTCTATCAGGGAGGCACCTATACAATGATGGCGGAACAGGGGAGCTGCAGTGCTTTGATGAATGGCACTGTAGAAGTGGAAGCTCACGATGCTCCCGGAGCCAACGCCGGTAATGATATCACGATTTATTCCGGACAAACCACACAATTGCAAGGCAGCGCTACAGGCGGTGAATCCCTTTTGTACCAATGGGAGCCGGCCGGCCAATTAGAAAGCGCCACCGTGCCGCAACCTCATACGCAACCCCTGTTTGCAACTACCAATTTCGAACTCACTGTTACAGATGCAGCCACCGGATGTATCGGCAGCAGTGACGATGTAACCGTCTCCACAGGCGGGGAGGTATTCTCTTTAAATCTTACAGCAGGCAATGAGTCTGTGTGCCCCGGAGAACCTTCCATCATACAAGCATTGCCCTCAGGAGGCAGTGAAAACTACAGCTACCAGTGGACCTCAAATCCACAGGGTTTCTTTTCACAGGATTCTGCCATTGAAGTTTTTCCTGCACAGCCTGCCTGGTATATCGCCAACGTCTCCGATGGAACCACAACGCTCAGCGATTCGGTTTTTGTAGATCTCTCACCAAGCCCTGACATACAGACTGTTACGGGAGGTGACGGAATGTGTTCCAATAGCCCCGGAAAAGAAATCACCCTGGAGGATACGCAGGAAGGCGTTTATTATACCCTTTATCATGAAAACGGAGCACTGATAAACGCTGTTTCCGGAAATGGTGCAGCTCGTTCTTTCGGCCTGGTGAGTACCGAAGGCAACTATTATGCAGAAGCCACCCATGTGGCGTCGTCTTGCACCGCTGCGATGAATGGAAACCCTTTTGTTTTCCACTATGAAACACCACAAGCATATGCCGGAGAAGATATGACCATCCAAAATAACGGAACGGCATCTCTCAACGGCTTTGGTACAGGAGGCTCAGGACAATACAGCTATTTCTGGTCGCCGGCATCACTGGTAGAAAATGCTTCCGCCCCCTCTACCAATACCGTAAACCTATCATCATCCACGCTATTTCGTCTCGAAGTGACGGATCAGGTGACAGGGTGTACCAGTAAGCCCGACTCTTTGCTGGTTTCCGTGAGCGGCAGCAACCTCTCGCTCTTTCTGCAATCCAACACCACAAATATTTGTGATGGCGACGCTGTACATCTTTTTGGACTTGCTTCCGGAGGCACCGGCAACTATTCCTACACATGGAGCTCCAACCCACCGGGGGCTGAGGGCGACAGCTATACCCACTCAGGAACCCCTCACAACAATACTACATACACATTATCAGTCAGCGACGGGGAAAGCACTATCGAAAAATCCATACAAATAACAATAAATGATACTCCTGTCCCTGATGCAGGAGGCGGGCAACAACTGCAGTACGGAGAAGAGGCTATTTTGCTTGGTGATGCCTCGGGCGGCTCCGGCAACAACAGCTTTCAGTGGTCTCCCGAAGGGTTGCTCCAGGGCGACGGGAACACCATGAACACGCAAAGTGTTCCCTTGTTTCAGGACACCTATTTTTCTTTACAGGTAACGGATAATGCCACCGGCTGCCGGCAGGATCCGGACACAGCACATATCACCGTTGAAGGCAGCGGCCTCAGAGTGCAGGCAATAGCTTCATCGCAAACAGTATGCTCCGGAAAAGAGGTCTCTTTTGCCTCTTTGGTAAGTAAAGCCAGCGGGACGGTAAACTATAGCTGGACATCCTATCCGGAAAATATTACTTCATCATCACCTTCGTTTACTGCCACATTTACGGAAAATACAACTGTATTCCTGGAGGTAAGCGACGAAAAAGGCACAGCAAGCGACAGCTTAATAATTTCTGTCACTCCTTCGCCTGAACTGTTTGTCCTTACTGGCGATGCCATATATTGCGAAGGTGGGCAGGGCAGCACTCTCCTGCTGAACGATTCGGAACAAGGGATAGCTTACCAGCTTATCCGAAACAATATCTTTACAGGTACCGAAAAGCAAGGTGGCGGCACTGTTTTAAGCTTCGAAGAGATCATTGCCGAAGGGGTTTATACGGTAATAGCAGTTGACAGAGAGAGTAACTGCAGCCGGTGGATGAGTGGCGCCAAAACAGTAAGTGAAGAACCTAATCCGCACCGCTTTCAGGTGCAAGGTGGCGGCGACTTCTGCGAGCAGGAACGCATAAATATCGGCCTGACAGGTTCAGAACCCGGAGTTAATTATGTTCTGTTACACGACAACCAGTTGCTGGATACTATTGCCGGAACGGGAAACAACCTCCTTTTCCAGGATTTTGCCTATGAAGGCAATTATACTGTAGAGGGTTATAACACCATCACCGGTTGTTCTGCGGTGATGCAAAACCAGGCTGTGATCACCACCTATCCCCTGCCGGATCTTACGGTAAGTAACGACACTACTATTTACGAGGGAGGTTCGGCCCTGCTGTCGGCTTCTGGTGCTGATACCTATTCCTGGAATACCGCTCCGGCATCTGCTCAAAGCACTATAGAAGTCAGTCCTGAGTACACTACCGAATATGAAGTGACAGGCATCAATCAATATGGCTGCCGTGATACTGCTAAAGTAACGGTTACTGTAGATGCATCTCTGCTGCCCGAATCCAACGCTTTCACCCCTAACGGTGACGGCGTCAATGACATTTTCCGCAAAGGATATTATATCATAGTATTTAACAGGTGGGGAAAAACCCTCTATGAAGGTGATGAAGGATGGGATGGCACCTACAACGGAAAAACGGTGCCTGCCGGAACGTATTATTTTGTCAGGAAAACAGATGTTTCCGGCAATGAAATCACACCGGTAAAAGGTGCGGTTACGGTAATACGCAAACAAAACTAAGATGCAGAAAAGCGTAAAAAATATCATGTTGTGGCTTTTATTGCTAACCGCCCTCAGCGGACAGGGACAAGAGCGGCACATAAAAAAGGGGGATGATGCATATAATTCCGGAAACTATATGGGTGCTCTGGAGTACTATAAAAAAGCCTTGCCCGATATCAAACGCAAAGCTGGACCTATCGTAGTGCAGGAGTTGGTGCATAAGATTGGTGATTCCTACCTGCAAATGAACCAGTTTGAAAAGGCTTTGCCCTGGTTTAAAAAGGCAGCAGCAACAGGTATTTTTTCTGAAAAACTTTATCTTAAATATGGACGAACGTTGACCCTGAATAACAAAACCAATGAAGCCGTTGCCATATACCGCGATATCCACCGCCGCACCGGCAACAACATTGCCCGCAAAAGAATAGTTGCACTGGAATCTTATGACGACACTACCCATTCCGCTGTAGCCATCATCAACCAGTACGACATCAACAGCAAATTCAGTGACTACAGCCCTGCGCCCTATAAAAACAGTATCGTTTTCTCTTCGTCCAGACCTTTAGAAAATAAGAAAACAGTCAACAAACGTACCTCGCAAAATTATTCGAACCTCTACAAAGCCTCTTATGACAACACTACGGGGAAATGGAGCAGCGCAGCGCCTTTCCGGGAACTGCTTCACCACCGCAAATCAGAAGGAGTCTTCACGTATAGTAGCGCCACCAACCAGGCGTTTTACATGCAATGCCCCGAAAACGACCATCAATGTACTATCCTGACTTCGCGCCCGGATCCCGAAGGGGGCTGGGATAAGCCGGAAGAGGTGGCTTTTAATATCGATGGAACTGCCGGTCACCCTGCTGTGAGTCATGATGGCAAAACGCTCTACTTTGTCTCAGACATGGCCGGAGGATATGGTGGTAAAGATATCTGGAAGGTTACACGAGTTGATAATTCCATATGGAGTATCCCTGTCAACCTGGGGGCCTCCGTCAATACAGCATATGATGAAGTATTCCCCTCGCTTTCGGGCGACACGCTGCTCTTCTTTGCCTCCGACCGCCCGGAATCTTACGGGGGTTTAGACTTTTATGTCTCCCGTATCAAGGGAGAGGATTACGCAAAACCTTCCCATCCCGGTTTTCCCTTTAATACCGTACGTGATGACTTCGGTGTCTGTTTTACCGGCACGGGCGGACTTTTTACCTCTAACCGTAATAATATTGTGCAAAGCGATGATATTTTCATGTTCAAAGGATTTCCGGGAGTGGCTTATATCAGAGGAGATGTACGCGATAAAACCACCAACACCCCGGTTGCCGGCGCTGAAATAGCATTGCATTTTGAGGACTCAGAAAGCAGGTTACAAGTACAAAAAGATGGTTCTTATGCCGCAAAATTTGCACTGCAAACCATTTTTTCTGTCGCTATCTCTGCACCGGGTTATCTTCCTATAAAGGAGGAGCTCAAGGCTGAAACTCTTCTTAGGCTGAAAAACGGCGATGTGCTGGAGAAAGACTTCCTGCTGCTGCCGCTGCAACCGGTGGCCACCATAGAAGGCACCGTAATACTGCGCGAAACAAAAAAGCCTGCGAGTGGCGAAACCGTCGTTTTATTTGAGGGCGCCACAAAAAAAGCAACCGCCAAATCCGGTGCTTCCGGAGCATACCGTTTTGAGAATATCCCGTCCGGGGAGACCTATACCCTTAAGATCTCCAAAGAAGGATTTTTTTCCGAGTCGCGAAAAGTAACGATACCGGAGCTGGAAACATCCGCTGTGTTCAGCAAAGCCACAGGCTATGACACTGATTTTTTACTTACCAGGATTGAAAAAGAAAAAGAGATAGTCATCAATAATATCTTTTATGACTTCAACAAAGCTACCCTGCGGCCCGAATCTAAGAAAGAGCTGAACAAACTGGTGTCTATGCTTCGCGAAACACCGCGGGTCATTATCCAGATAAATGCCCATACCGATTCGCGTGGCAGTGAATCTTACAACAAACGCCTGAGCCAGCGCCGCGCCCAGGGGGTGGTTGACTACCTTACAGCACGCGGCATTTCTTCCGAGCGCCTCTTTGCGCGTGGATATGGAGAATCCACGCCCTTAGTAAACAAGGCTTCCACAGAGGCTGAGCACCAGCTAAACAGGCGCACCACGTTCAAAGTGCTTGCTGTTATGGAAGAGAGAAGCTCTGAAACACCTGAAAATACAGCCCTCACAAGTTCTCTCGATAACACCCCCAACAAGCAGGAGGCTGCCGGCATGCAGGATGGTGTTGCTTACCGGGTGCAACTGCTGGCATCCTCAAAAGAACTTCCTGACGAACGTTTCAGGAAATTACTGGATAATATCCATAGCGTGACGATATTTACCAGTGAGCAGGGGGGCATCTATAAATATGAATTGGGTAGCCGCTCCTCCTATCAGCAGGCAGTAAATCTGCGCCGGCAGATAGTGAACCTCGGGCACCAGGATTGTTTTATCACAGCCTACCATCGCGGAAAGCGCATTGCGATGCAAGAAGCTTTAAAGATTGAAAACCCCTAATGCTATGAAACACCTGACCTGCATAACACTTTTACTTATGATGACCTCCGGACTATTACTCGGACAGAATGACCCGCAATACAGCCTGAGCAGCTTTAACAGGCTGCTATACAATCCGGCAGCCATCGCACAAAGCGAATATGTAGATATCCGGATTTCAGCCAGGGAACAGTGGACCGGTTTTGAGCAGGCCCCGGCCACGCAGTCGGTAAGTGTGAGCAACTATTTCCGGGACTGGCGTATGGGGCTCGGCCTTAGCGTGGTGAACGACAAACTGGGAGCTGAAAACTTCCGGAATATTAAAACAAAATATGCCTATCATGCCTGGCTTGCCAGTGATAACTACCTCTCTTTCGGCATTGGGGCCGGCGTAATGATGAAATCCTTCTCTTCTGCTGACCTTATTTTTGATGACCCTACCGATGAACATATTACCGATGGCGACCTTTTTAAAGCTAAAGCTGATTTTGATGTGGGCTTTGAATGGCATGTGAAATCATTTTTTTTGGGCGCTTCCATCAACCACATCACGCAAAGTGATGACAATCCTAACATACTGCACGTGCCCAGACATCAATATTTTTACGCCGGAGTGCGGCTAATCCCCAACAATATGATGTCGCTGCAGCCTTCGCTTACGGTGCTGAACGTAGAAAACATCACCAGTGTGGGAGGTGAAATCATGATGAATTATGATAATACTTTTTGGCTGGGCCTGGGATATCGCAACGAAGATGCCTGGATGCTGTCCACAAAGATAATGCTCTTCGACAACCTCCTCGCCGCCTATGCCTATGACATCGGCGCCGGAGAGCTCAGAAGCTATCGTGAAGGCTCCCATGAGGTGATGCTCCGCTTCCGCATCAACAAGCCCGCAAAGCAGTACCGTTCACCGCGGTTTTTTGACTAAATCGTATATGTTTCAGGAGGTTCAGAATTAAAGCCTGCCCGGCATTTTATCTGGGGCGAACGAAAAATTCAAATCCCCGAATACACCGGCTGGCGGATTCGGGGATTTGAATTTGGAGCACCAGGCAGGTATTGGAAATATTGCACCACCACTAAATTACTCTAATCCTGCCAGCATCCTCCGCCGTAAAATCTCCTATCTTCACAGCCCTGACGCCTTTTTGCTGCAGTTCCTCCATCATTGCTGCGGCGGCTGCGGCATCGACAGCAATCAACAACCCACCGGAAGTCTGCGCATCGCACAGGATCAGTTTTTCGGTTTCTGAAACAGATTCGTGCCAAAGCATTTTCCCCGCCACATAAGCCAGATTGTTTTTGGTGCCGCCGGGAATAATCCCTGCCGTGGCAAATCGTCGCGCTTCCTCAATCACAGGTACTTTATCTCTTGTGACGGTGACCCCTGTTTTAGTACCCAAAACCATCTCACGTAAGTGGCCCATCAATCCAAAGCCCGTAACATCAGTACATGCCGTGGCCTTATATTTAACTGCCGCTTCGGCAGCGTCGCGGTTCAGGGCCGACATAAGCGTAATCGTCGTTTTACGTGTGGCCTCCGAAGTCAGGCCACGCTTGGAGGCCGTGGAGAGGATCCCCGTACCTATGGGTTTGGTGAGTATAAGCGCATCGCCGGGGCGAGCGCCTACATTTCTTATTATCTTTTCAGGATGTACCAGTCCGGTAACCACCATGCCATACTTAGGCTCTGTATCTTCTACGGTGTGGCCTCCCAGGATGGAGATGCCGGCTTCTGAGGCTTTGTCCTGGGCCCCCTGCAGGATTTCCTGTAACACCGACATCGGCAGCCTCTTATCCGGGAACCCTACAATATTGAGGGCAAACAAAGGATAGCCTCCCATGGCATACACATCGCTGAGGGCATTGGCGGCAGCGATAGCCCCAAAGTGGTAGGGTTCATCAACAATAGGTGTGAAAAAATCCAGGGTCTGCACCAATGCCTGCTCTTCGTTGATGCGGTATACTGTAGCATCGTCGGAAGTATCGGTACCTACCAGCACATCGGCGTCATCGGGTACAAGAAGTTGCCGGAGTACCTGCTCCAGGTCCTGCGGCCTCAGTTTACAGGCACATCCCAGCCCATGCGTAAAGTGTGTCAGCTTCACCTCTCCACTGTTTATCAGGGCATCATGCTGCTGATCGCCACGCAGCTTCTCCACCTCTTCGGTAAACAGCCTGGCGGCCTCTTCGATCTGTTTTTCATCATTGCCCCGGCCCACCGAAAAGCGTATCGTCCCCATGGCAAATTCCACAGGCACTTTCATCGCCTCCAGCACCGACGAAACATCGATACTGTCGGTATGACATGCCGCCCCTGCCGAGGCAGCCACCCCTTGCAGGTTGTCAAGCAGTGAATTAGCTTCCACTTTCGGGATGCACACAGAAGAGGTATTCGGCAGGCGCTCCACACCATGCGCATTGATGCGGATATCGGGGAGCTTTTCTGTTAGCAGCGCTTCAAGCTTATCACGCAAAGTGCTGTAGTGCTGCATATTTGCTTCCAGATCGCGCAAAGCAATCTCTGCGGCTTTGCCCAGCCCCACAATCTCCAGAACATTTTCCGTTCCTGCCCGGTGGTTGCGCTCGTGGTCGGCACCATGAATAAGTTTTTCAAGGTTAACACCCGTGCGAATATACAACGCTCCAATCCCTTTGGGAGCATACATTTTGTGGCCCGCTACAGACAATAAATCGATCCCCATCTCCTGCACATCAACAGGGATCTTTCCCACAGACTGTGCCGCATCGCTATGAAAAAGAATATTATACTTTTTGGCAATCCTGCTCAAGGAAGGGATATCCTGTATGGTCCCTATCTCGTTGTTGGCATGCATAATGGTTATGAGGATAGTATCTTTACGGATGGCCCCTTCCAAATCGGCGGGAGCCACTTTTCCGTTTTCGTCTACCGGCAGGGTAGTGACTTCAAAGCCCTCTTTTTGGAGGTAACTGCATACTTCGCTCACCGCCGGATGTTCTATTGCAGAGGTGATGATATGGCGCCCCTTGTGCTTGTTTGCCATCACTACCCCTTTGATGGCGTAGTTGTTCGACTCCGAGCCACCACTTGTAAACACTATCTCGTCAGCCGAGGCATGGAGTAGCCTGGCCAGGTTTTGGCGCGCTTCTTCAACAGCCATACGCGCTTCGTAGCCCTGTTTGTGGTTCGAAGACGGGTTTCCGAATACACGCTCTAAATAGGGCCGCATGGTTTCTGCCACCTCCTTATCTACAGGCGTCGTAGCGTTATAATCGAGGTATATCTGTTCCATTACTCAATAAAATTTTCCTGATAAAACTCCAGTAATTTTTCTGCATTTCCTGTAACATCATTGCTTTCCAGTTTCAGGGTGTGTATGGTTTGCTTATCGCGATTGGCGAGCCCTTTGAGGTACGCTTTGTCGTAATAAGTGAGGGTAATATCCGCTACTGTCTCATAATCGCGCATGTTGAGGGCCTGCAGGGCCGCCTTAGCATTTTGGCCGCCTAACCGCTTAGTAATGCGGGATATGGCATCGGCAAGCAGGTCATTGCTGTAGGCAGCATATTCCCGGACCAATCGCTCCACACGGTACTTTTTCGGAACATCGATATGTATCACAGGAGCTTGGCGCATCCTGAAAAAGAGGCTCTCGGGCAGGCTTACGCTACCTACTGAGCGGCTTTCGTCTTCAATAAAAACAGGCGCTCCGCAGGACAATGTTTTCCAGTAGCCCGCCAGGTTGTTCTCAAACTGCTCGCTGGTAGGCTGGTTGTGTTGCCCAATAGCGCCGAAGGCAGAGCCTTTATGATTGGCACGCCCTTCCAGGTCTATTACCTGCTCACCAAAAGCGTCCAGTTTATGAAGCAGGGCAGTCTTCCCGCTACCCGTCATCCCTCCGATAACCACCAGCGTGATATCGTTATTCCACTGCTCACGGATATGCCTTCGATAGGCTTTATAGCCTCCTTCCAGGATAACAGCCTCCAGTCCGCCCCGCGCGAACAGCCAGGCCATACTCTCGCTGCGCATCCCCCCGCGCCAGCAGTGTACCAGCACCTTTTTATCTTTAGCTATCGCTACTGCCTTTTTGAGAAACCCCGACATCTTAGGCCCTGCAATATCCAACCCTTTAAGCACCGCCGAAAATCTTCCCGATTGTTTATACAGGGTGCCCACCACGGCCCGCTCTTCATTACTAAACAAAGGGATATTTACTGCCCCGGGGATATGTCCCTGCTCAAACTCTGCGGGCGATCTTACATCTACGATGGAATAGGTCTCTGAAAGCTCTAAAAACCTCTCAGCATCCACTTTCATAACTCACAATTTACCGGCAAAGGTAAGCAGAAATGGTTACAGAAGGCATCTCTTGTTCAGAAAGGCTGCCCTGTGAGATTCAAAAATCCTTGTAGCGCCCCTCTGCAATAGCTCATTGTTATCCAGCCTCCGCGCAACCCTGGCTCCCACATCAGACCGATCGTAAAAGAGGCCACAAAAGTAAAAACCACTTTATGGGCAATCACTAAACAAAAAACAAATAGCTTACCATTGCCGGAAAAATACGGTTTAAGGATTTTTATACGGCTTATGGCAAATGCCTTGTCATGCAAACGGCAGTGCGGCCATGAACAAAACTTATTCAGGCTTGTTTTTGCAATGAAATTGGTACGTCAGTAAATTAATCAACCATGAAGAGTAAAGAAAAACTAACAATCCGCTCAGTAAAAAAAGAGACTTTAAAAGAGTGGTACCGGATGTTGACGCTGGGCCGCCAGATAGATAATAAAGCACCTAATTACCTTAAGCAGGCATTAGGGTGGTCATACCACGCCCCTTATGCGGGTCATGACGGAATACAGCTGGCTATAGGGCAGGTTTTCGACAAAGAACACGACCATCTGTTTCCCTATTATCGCGACATGCTTACGGCCATATCTGCCGGTTTAAGTACCGAGGAGACGTTATTAAACGGCCTGTCGAAGAAAGATGATGTGGCCAGTGGTGGGCGCCACATGTCTAACCACTTTGCCAAGCCCGAGTGGAATATCCATAACGTATCTTCCGCCACCGGCAACCATGTTTTACACGCCGTTGGTGTGGCAAGAGCCATCAAATATTACGGCGCAAAAGGCGTTGCTATCAGCTCCCAGGGAGAATCGTCCACCTCCGAAGGGTTCGTTTACGAAGCTATCAATGGCGCTTCGCGAGAGAAACTGCCGGTGCTGTTCGTTTTTCAGGATAATGGCTACGGTATTTCAGTGCCCAAATCGGACCAGACCGCCACGCCATATGCTGCAGATAACTTCCAGGGCTTTAGGAACCTGAAGATTTTTTACTGCAACGGAAAAGATGTTTTCAGCTCTATGAATGCTATGCAGCAAGCTAAGAAGTGGATCAGGGATAATCAGAAGCCCGCTATCGTCCATGCCAACTGTGTACGCATCCACAGCCACTCCAACTCAGACCGTCATGAGCTGTACCGCGACGATACCGAACGCGACAGGGCTATGATGCTTGACCCGGTAGCTACATACCGGCGCAGGTTGAAGTATGCTGAGATATTTACCGATGAGGAGCTGGATGAAATTGATAAAACCACAAAGCAGGAGATTTCCAAGGCACATAAAAAGGTGATAAAAGCAGCCGACCCTGATGCTAAAAGCATCTATGACTTTGTGTTGCCTGATCCATACAAAGCCGAAAAATATCCCGAAGGAAAGCATAATGACAACGGTGATAAGAAAAAATATATTGAGGCTCTCAACGAAACGCTGAAGGCTGAATTCCGAAAAAATAAAGACACCTTCCTCTGGGGCCAGGATGTGGCCAATAAAGACAAAGGTGGCATCTTTAACGTTACCAAAGGAATGCAGCAGGAGTTTGGCAAAGAACGGATTTTCAACGCCCCTATAGCAGAAGACTTTATTGTGGGAACAGCCAACGGCATGAGCCGTTACGATAAAAAAATACGTATTGTTGTAGAGGGCTCTGAGTTTGCGGACTATTTCTGGCCTGCAATGGAGCAATATGTGGAGATGACCCATGAATACTGGCGTACTAACGGCAAGTTCTCCCCGAATGTTACTATCCGCCTGGCTTCCGGCGGATATATCGGCGGCGGACTGTACCACTCGCAGACCACCGAAGCGGCGCTGGCCACTTTTCCCGGCATACGGGTAGTGTATCCCGCTTTTGCAGATGACGCTGCCGGGATGCTGCGAACGAGCCTAAGGTCTGAAGGGCCAACACTCTTCCTCGAGCCTAAGGCCTTGTATAACGACCCGAAAGCAGCTACGCCCATCCCCGATGATTATGAAGTGCCTTTCGGGAAGGGACGCATACGCCGTGAAGGGAAAGACATGACCCTTGTAACGTACGGAAATACCGTCCACCATGCCCTGGAAGCTGCCGCGAAAATAGAGGAGGAAACCGGAAAATCTGTTGAAGTGATCGATATCCGATCTATCGTCCCGCTCGACAAAGAATTGATTCTGGAATCTGTGAAGAAAACCAATAAAGTGTTGGTGGCACATGAAGGCCCCAAATATAACGGCTTCGGAGCGGAAATTGCCGCTGCCATAGCTGACGAAACTTTTGAATATCTCGATGCACCGGTGAAACGACTGGGCGCCACATTTACGCCTGTAGGTTTTCATAAAAACCTGGAAAACGCCATTTTACCCAACACCAATAAGGTATTCCAGGCCGCTAAAGAGTTGCTCGAGTATTAAACCATTTTGCTTACAGGATTCACCAGAAAGCCGCCTCCGCAACGGAGTGCGGCTTTCTGCTTTCAATACCCACACTCCCCTTTCGTGATACCTCCATACAAGCTCCTCTATTTCTTTGTTTTATTATCCGGCAATGTTTCTTACTTTTGAGTGGTTAAACACATGGTCGCATTTCACAACCAAAAATCCGGGAACGATGTCTTTTTCATATAACCTGAATACATACAGTCACCATCAGCTGAAGCAATGGCTCACAATACTATACCGCAACCAGCTGCTGGAAGAATCAATAAACAATCATTTCCTGGATAAAGCGCTATTCCGGCATTATCCACTCAATAACCACAGCGGGTTTTTAAAACTGGCAGCAGGCATTTTCTTCAACAGCCAACACGATTTTCAATTCCTGCTGCCCGGCGATTTGATGCAGGCCCTCGCATCAGGCATGGACACGGAGGAGATTCTGGCCATCACCCATAACAAGCACTATTATGAGAAGAGTATCAATATCTTTTCGCCGTTACACTTTTTCAATGAAGCTAAGCACATCCTTGCCACCTCCGGAATAAAAAGTCATCACGCCGCCGCAGGTGCCGGGCTGGCACGCAGTTTAAAAATTTATGAATCGGAAGGGATTGTAGTATGCCCACTTCCCCGGCAGGCACTTACTGAAGGCATTGTGTTTGAGGCGATCCTTGCAGCCGATCGCGAAATGCTGCCCGTCCTCTACATTATTCATGACGATATCCCGGAAAACAATCACGATTACGCCGATATTTTCGGGCGACTGAACAACACCTACCTCTCCTATTGTGACAATACAAACTTTTTCGACACTATCAATGCCACCCGTAAGGCTTACAGGCTGGTGAAAGAAGAGCAATTACCCGTAATCCTCACCGGCAAAGGGACGCTGAGTGGCGAACAGATGTTTGACCTCTTTACCGATTCCTTAATTGAGACGGCACAGTTCAGCAAAGAAGAAATCCGCCAAAGCGGTGAAGACGTCAGGAATGAGCTCCACAAAGCAAACAGGATTATTGAGAGCCTCAACGAACCTGTGCCGGCCGGGATTATCAGGAAAACCACTAAAGGGTACGATGCACAGGAACAGCCCCCTGAGGAGCATCATGAGGCTGTTACGCTAAGTCATGCTATCTCCGCCACCATTTCGGAGCAGCTCGAAAAATACCACCATAGTTTCTACCTCTCCTTTTTAGCTGACAGCAATAGCCACGAAGAACATCTTCCATTACAAATAACGTATACCGGCCCCAAAATGCTCACCACAAACACTACCCCTGAGCTGTTAGTGGCTATGGCCGGAGGGATGTGCTATTATAAAGAGCATATGCGGATAATCGCATTACCCGCTGCTGACGCCTCCTGCCTTTGGACTATCCTGAACCAGCTGACTGAGATGGTCTTTTTAACCTGGAAGACCCGGCAAAATATCCACATGCTCCTCCGCATACCTGTGAATGGATACGACGGCAGCGGCCCATTTCTGTCGCAGAAGACTGAGGCAGCCCTTTTGGCATTGCCGGGGATCCGCATAGTATATCCGGCTTTCGCCGATGATGCGGCAGGTCTTATCCGCACGGCTATGCAGTCGCCCGGAATAACAGTGATGCTTGAAAGCAAAGCGCTTTATGAAGATGCGCTGGCGGCGGCACCCGTTCACCCCCATCATGAAGTGGGGTTAGGTTCGGCCCGGCTGGCGAGGGAAGGCAATGATATTACCCTCATCACTTATGGCAATACCGTACACCTGGCCATAAGAGCAGCTGAAAAAATTGCCGCCGAATACAATCTGCAGGCAGAAGTAGTGGATATCAGAAGTATCCTGCCCATCGACAAAAGCACTATCCTGCGTAGCATACAGAAGACCCACAGAGCCTTAGTTGTAAGTGAAGGCTATATTTTTTCAGGAGTAGTGGCAGAAATAGCGGCCATGGTAAGCCAGGAAGCCTACACTATGCTGGAGGCCCCCGTAGGAAGAGTTGGCGCTGTTTTTACCCCCATCCCCTACCAAAAAGAAGCTGAAACAATGGTGCTGCCTTCGGTATCCGGAATTATCGATGAAGCGTTGGATATCCTTGAGTATTAACTATTTTTGCCAACAATAATAAACCATGGGAAATCCGCACTTACAAAAAATCCACCGCGCAGCTATGGTCAGCTCAGTAAGTAATGCTGTGCTGGCAATCGGGAAAATTGTCGCCGGATTTCTCAGTGGCAGCCTTGCCGTAATCAGCGACGGGCTCGATTCAGCGGGAGACGTTATCTCCTCGGCAATAATGGTTTTTACGGCGCGCCTGATGAAAAAGCCGCCTAATATCAAATATCCGTATGGCTATGACCGTGCTGAGTCTATCGCCTCTAAAGCTATCTCCTTTTTCATATTTTTTGCAGGAGCTCAGTTAACATTCTCGGCCACAGAAAAACTAATATCTTCCGAAGAACACATCATCAGCGGCAAGCTGGCTATTATCGTCACCGCAATCTCAATAATCAGTAAATTTATTCTGACCCTCCACCAGAAAAAAAAGAGTAGGCAGCTAAACAGCCATATGCTTAAGGCCAATGCGCGGAATATGCAAAACGATATCCTCATTTCAGGAGGCGTGCTGGCAGGCCTGTTTTTCTCCATGCAATTCGGATGGTATATTATAGACTTAATACTTGCCCTGGCTATCGGAATATTTATCATGTATACAGCATATAAGATATTTATCTCTTCCAGCACCGAGCTGATGGACGGTCTGCAGGACCCCTCCATCTACAATAAGGTGTTTAAGACGATCAGCAGTGTTAAAGGGGTATATAATCCGCACCGCCTGCGCATCCGGCAAATAGGCAGTCAATATGTGGTGGCCGTGGACATAGAAGTCGATGGCACGATTACGCTCCAACATTCACACGACATTGCCCGGGAGGTAGAGTTAAGCATCAAAAGAGATGTTCCCAATGTATACGATATTATGGTGCATATGGAGCCCTATGGGAAAAGCGAGCCGGATGAAAAATTTGGTATCTCCAGAAAAAACCTGCCGGACTCCTGAAGCAACCCGGAACGGGTCTGTAGTGTCCGGTCACGCACGCTTTAACATCAAAACCGAACACCTCCTCCTTTCCACAAAACATATTTAAAACTTTCAAGTGTTTAGTATTGCAGGCATTACATCGCTATGGCACAATTTATGATAAAACGGTGGCAAATCACTTTGTGAAATAATTAGTATCTAAAGCTTCGCACTTAAAAATCGGAATAGTAGAATGGTGAATATCAATAAATTAACGTCAAATATTATATAACTTTGTGTTATACCGATTATCAATTGAAATGAGCCTTTAGTTACCTAAAGCCTTTGGCGGGTGAGGCGCTTCGCTCCTAAAGTCTCTTCAATTGTATATCGGCATTAACCATTGTAATTTCAATGTTTCGCATAAGCTCACTTTGAAATACAATTGGTATTACTTTGAGTCTTTGCGCCTTTGTGGCAGATCTTCCAGAAGGCCACTAAAACACAAGGGCATAAAGATTCACTAAGATAGCCGTATAGCAAAATTGGAAAATAGTAATCGGTATAATACTTAAATGAAGCAGACAATGTCTGAGATAATTTTCAGACACAAACAAAAATCAGTACACGGCAAAAAACGTTAAGCATAATTCTAAACAGATAAATAATGATGAAGAAAACACAATTGTTACTGACAGCACTGCTCTTAATCGGTGCTTGTGCTCATGCCCAGGAAAAAGAAGAAGGCATGCGCTACTTGCTTGAAGACGGAATTCAAATCACGGGGTTTGGCGGACCTACAGTTTCTTTCGGACAGGTTGAAAATGAGTTTGCCGTTTTTAGTGGCGGCGGTGGCGCCATGCTCATCAACCATCAATTCTATATCGGCGGCTTTGGTGAAGGGCTGGCTACCCGCCACAAAAGAAATAATGTTAGTGTAGACGGCGACGAGCTGAAAGAAGTGCATACCAATTTTGGATATGGCGGCCTCTGGACCGGGTATATCCATCAGCCAAATAATCTGTTGCATCTGCGCACGAGTGTTAAAATAGCCGCAGGAGCCCTTACCTTGGCCGATTCTTTTGAAACGATGTATGATGAGCTGTATCATGATGTGGTTTTTGTAGCCATCCCCTCGGCAGGTGTTGAAATAAACATTTTACCATGGTTCCGTGTATCTCTGGATGCCGGTTACAGGCATGTGGGCGGATTAGAAAAGACAGTGGATGACAATACCGGGCTAAGGATTTTCAACAGCAACGACTATACCGGATTACATACACAGATATCACTATTGTTTGGAGCTTTTTAGGAATTATCTAACAGCGGCTTTACATTTATATGAAACAAAAAATAACAGGAATAATCATTATGCTGCTGGCGCTAACGCCAGAGATATTCGGCAGCATTGAAAACGACACCCCGCGCGTTACCATTAGCGGAGAGATAACCGACCGGCAAAGCGGCGAAGCGCTGATAGGAGCAACCATCTATATTGAGAAGCTACAGAGCGGCACTGTTACCAACACCTATGGGTTCTATTCCATAAGCATTGAACCCGGGCAATATACGCTGACATACAGCTTTATTGGGTATGAAACAGTAAAGAAAACGGTACAGATAAAGCAAAACCGCACGATTGATGTGGAGTTATCTCCGCAGCAACAGCTTTTGCAGGAAGTGGTGGTGGAAAGCACCCGCAAAAATGCCAACGTCAGCAAAAATGAAATGAGCGTAACCCGGATGGATACCAAAACCATCAAAAAAATCCCTGCTATGATGGGCGAAACCGATCTGATAAAAGCGATACAGCTCCTTCCCGGGGTTCAGTTTGCCTCTGAAGGCTCATCAGGTTTTTCGGTGCGTGGCGGCTCTCCGGATCAGAACCTGATTTTGCTGGATGAAGCTACCGTTTATAACGCCTCGCACCTGATGGGGTTCTTTAGCGTATTCAATAACGATGCGATAAAAAACACAAAGCTCTATAAGGGTAATATTCCTGCTTCGGCCGGCGGAAGGCTCTCCTCGCTGCTGGATATCCGGATGAAAGAGGGTAACAACAAGACTTTTTCCGGAAGCGGCGGAATAGGCACCATCTCGAGCCGCTTAACGCTGGAAGGGCCCCTGCTCAAAGATAAAGCCTCTTTCCTGTTGTCAGGAAGACGTTCTTATGCCGACCTTTTTATGGCACTATCGGAGGATGAAAATATCAACAACAGCACGCTCTACTTTTATGACCTTAACGGGAAAGTGAACTATAAAATAGATGATAATAACAGGCTGTTTGTTTCGGCCTACTATGGTAAAGATGTTTTTAAAAACCCGGATCTTATGATGGACTGGGGTAATAACACCACTACCGTGCGCTGGAATCATCTTTTCAGTAAAAAAATGTTTTCCAATTTTACTTTTGTTAAAAGCAATTACGATTATCAGCTGGGGGTTCCGGAAGGGCAGGCTTCTTCCTTTCTCTGGAAAGCCGACCTGAACGATTATGCAGTAAAAGCAGACTTTGGCTTCTATCCTAATCCTGACAACACTGTCCGTTTTGGTGTGCAAAGCACCTATCACCGCTTTTTTCCCGGCAAAGCAAAAGGCTTGGGAGAAGACAGCTTTTTTAACAGTTACGAGGTAGAGCACCACAACTCGTTAGAAAACAGCATATACATAGAAAACGAGCAGGAAGTAAGCGGCGCACTTTCGCTACGTTACGGGTTGCGGTATACGTTGTTCAGCAATGTAGGCAGCGCCGTTATCTATAACTACGATGAAGATTATGATGTTACCGACAGCACGACCTATGCTCCGGGAGAGTTCTATAACCACTACCAGGGGCTGGAGCCGCGGCTGGGGATCCGTTATCAGCTTAACGAATTCTCTTCGCTGAAAGCCAGCTATTCCAAAACACGGCAATATATCCACCGGGGCAGCAACAGCACCAGTGGAACACCGCTGGATATCTGGTTTCCCTCTACAACCAATATCAAGCCACAGATGGCCAATCAATGGGCGGTGGGTTACTTCAGGAATTTCAGAAGAAACACTATCGAAAGCTCTGTAGAGGTGTATTATAAAAGCATGAATAATATTGTGGATTTTAAAGATAATGCCATGATTTTGCTGAACAAACAGTATGAAGGAGAAATACGGGCCGGCAAAGGAACAGCCTACGGAGTAGAGGCTTATGCCCGCTTTGACATAGCTCCCGTAAACGGATGGGTGAGCTATACTTTTTCCAAATCAGAGCAAACAATAGAGGGTATCAATAATAACGAAGCCTACCTCTCCCCCTATGATCGTCCGCATGATATTAGCGTAGTGCTTAACTATGATATCAGCAGCAAGCTTTCTGCCGGGCTTAACTGGGTATATATGACCGGCAGCCCCGTGACTTTCCCGGTGGGGCGTGCCGAAATCGGTGGAAAATATATCCCCGTATATTCCAAAAGAAACAGCTACCGCATGCCCGATTATCACCGGATGGATCTTTCGGTAACTTATGCCGGTAAGAAATCCTCAGCAAAGAAGTTCTACAGCGAATGGAATTTATCTTTGTATAATGCCTATGCCCGGAAAAACGCCTGGGTCATCAATTTTGTCCAGGATAATAATAATCCTGCGGAAACCTATGCAGAGAAAACCTATCTGTTTAGCATTGTGCCCAGTTTAACCTATAACATCTATTTTTAAATGACAGGCGATATATGCAATAATTTAAGTTCAAGTAATAGTATAACTTTGTGTTTCTTTGAGTCTTTGTGCCTTAGTGGCAGACCTTCCGGAAAGCCACAAAGACACGAGGGCACAAAGTTTCACTAAGATAGTCGTATAGTAAAATTGGAAAATATTAGAATTTGATACAGAACTATCTTTTAATAAAAGATTAATATTTTAAAAGAAATGCGAAATTTCAGTAAGTAACACAAGCATGATTATAAACTATGAAAAACAACAAAACCGTGACAAATTTTAAACCTATGATAAAACTATTGCCAATAATTTTGATGGCAGCGATATTCAGTTCATGCACCGAGAAAATGGATATTGAGCTGGATGAAGACTACGCCCGGCTGGTTGCAGAAGGGGTTATCACCAACGAAGTAAAAGCTCACAAGATAGAACTAAGCAAAACAACTGGCTTTTTTAACAGCGAGCCGGCGCAACGCATCTCCGGCGCCATAGTGACGCTTGACGACGGGAACAACACAGATACCCTGCAGGAAATGAGTCAGCAGAAAGGGACCTATGCCACGGAAGAAACCTATCGCGGGGTGCCGGGAAGAAGCTATGAGCTCCACATTATTTTGCCGGAAGCAGTATCCGGGGAAAAAGAGTACCATGCCACATGTAAAATGCCTCCTGAACGCTACCTCGACTCTATCAATGTGGCATACAAACAGCGATGGGAAGCATGGGAAGTGCAGGCATATGCTACAGAACCTCCTACTACCGATTTCTACAGGTTCGATATCATCAAGAACGGCGAGCTGATTACAGACACCATTAATGAACCCTTTGTAACCGATGACATCCTTTTTAACGGACAATATACCAATGGCATAGCAGCTGGTTACCTGCAGGTGGAAAATCCGCAGGAGATTGTGGAACCGGGAGACACCATCACGCTGAGGCTTTCGAGTATTACGGAAGAGTATTTTACTTTTCTGTTTGATGTAATAGATGAAACCGGTTTTAACAGTCCGCTATTCGACGGCCCTCCGGCTAATATCCGGGGCAACATCAGCAATGGCGCCATAGGCTTTTTTGCCGCCACTGCCGTAGATTACAGCACCACAACTTTTACCGGCGACAAGGTGGATTAGCAGCGTGATAAAGCATCTGACAAATTCCCGGGAAGGGTAAGTATTGCAGCGGATTATTTTACTAAGGTTGAAAAGTCAGCGATATAAGGCTTTGTTTAGATGAACATAGAAACCCGCTGAAGCGGACTGTGTGTAGTTCTTTTGGCTGCATTTTCCACCCGGATAATCCCGATAGCTATCAGCGATTTTATTACAGAAAATCATTTTAGTGAAAAGCAATTGTGTGGACATACTTCAATTGATTTAGAACTTGTTTTTGCTACTTAGGCGATATAAAGGAAAATTATTTCAGG
>Ga0306868_1000307_pt1 | contig 34355 bp, 23 predicted proteins | sample AntRauTorckE6832_FD_190411 | JGI IMG/M metagenome (GOLD analysis project Ga0306868, IMG submission 190411) | Saline lake microbial communities from Rauer Islands, Antarctica - Metagenome Torckler E6 #832 (v2) (version 2) | ecosystem: Environmental > Aquatic > Non-marine Saline and Alkaline >... | reverse complement strand
TATGTCAACAATATATAACAGTTTAACAAATTTCGGGCGTGTTCGGTACGGAAAATCCTATTTTTGGCCAACTTCCGGAGCAATTATCCGAAATTTGGAGCCATATTATGGACAGACACTAATTAGTTTTGATGCCTTCGTTTTCTACGCGATCTACCTCCAGAATCTGCCGGCCCAGAATCAGGTCGCGCTTGTCCCGCTTGTAGGAAGAATATTTAAAGTGATTATGTTTTAAAAGGGCCACCAATAGTGTATCGCGCTTTGGAACAAGATATCCTTTAGGGGCCTCGACCTCCAGCAGTGGACGAATATCGCCGAAATAATTAGTGACATGAAAAACGGTGTCTTCACCGGTTGCTACGTTCTTCAGGGGGTAGCAGAGCGTATCTTCGCTGTTAAAGTGATCCTGCCGGATGGTGGTTTTCTGCCGGAGCGTGTCAAGGAGGGCGCTTTGCGCATTGCTTACCAGCCTTTTCACCTCTGTGAGGTTATCAGCTGTAAATTCACAAAAAGCCTTAGCAGTTTCATACTGACTTAACGCCCTCTCCCTGATGCGGTGCAGGCTGTCTTTGCCATTCATCCCCTCGGTGATAAAGGACAGTGTATTGGTAATTCCAAAACTTTGCCTCCCGTCATTAATATCGGTAGTGCTTTGGCGCAGACGTTCGCCCGACGGGAAATGGCCTAATGTGTATTCAAAGAAGGAGAATCCGGATTTTTCGAGGTGCTTTTTTATATAAGGCAGCGTTTTTGTTTTCTGATAGCGGATTATGGAATCGGATATGTTGGGGTTGGTAAGGGTGCCCACTTGTATATCAAAATCGCGCCGGTATCCGAAATCTATCCACGATGCGCCATAGGGATAATACTCATGGATGTCTACAGTTACGATGGGGGCATACTTTTCAAAAACTTCTTGTATAACCCTTGTTTCCGGCGCCTGATAAACGAGGTGGTCGCGGTTCATGTCCACATCCTGTGAGGTGCGCCGCCGGTGCTGATCCGCGCCGTCAGGATTGCTCTGGGGGATGAGTAGTACATTAACGCTATCCAGGATATGATGAAGATTGCCGGCAGCAAAGTCCTCTGCCAGCAACAGCAGGCCCTCTTTACCGGAAGGCTCATCGCCGTGCTGCTGAGCAAAAAGATAGATGAAGGGCTTTTCTTCGTATACCTCATCCTGTTGAATGCGTAGCAAGGGAATGACCTTATCATTAACCGAATATCCGGTGGTATCGAGGTGGATAACAGCGCTGGTTTTCCGGAGGCTGTCAAGAAAATGCATCATCTCCGCATTGGAAGTAAGTGATTGGTAGTGCTTCTTGATGAGCGGTATCGAAAACTGCTGTCCCTGTGCGGCAAGGCTCACAACAAGAAACAACCACAACACTGTTTTACGCATATCTGTATATTTAATAACTTATCTCTCATAGTACACCCGGATGCGCTCTTTCCCTTAGTGTTTGTCTGTATACTGAGCGTGGTTGTTTCAGAATATTAAGAATCAAATCCTTCCCCGCATTATTATGGGGGCGCACAAAAACTCTCAACCACAGTATCAGCCTGCCGGCGGATTCGGAGATTTAAGATTTGAGTATCAACGCCGATATCAGAAATTGTGAAAAAACACTAATTTTTACTCTTCTCCGTAGAGCTTTACTTCCCTTTCTCCGGTTGATTTAAGATATCCGCGGTACATCCCCGGGGTGTTGAAGGGCATGGCCACATTTCCGGACTTTCCCAGTACGATAACCCCTCCGTTCACATCATAATACTTAAATTTCCGGTGGATAATAAAGTCGGCGGCACGCTCCACCGTCCACCGGTTATACTCTACCATAGCATGGATATCATGGGCAACGGCATGGCGTATAAACCATTCGCCGTGTCCTGTGGCGCTGACGGCTACGGTTTCGTTGTGCGCATAGGTGCCTGCACCGATGATTGGCGAGTCGCCGATGCGGCCATATTCCTTATCAGACATCCCTCCTGTGGAGGTGCCCGCCGCCAGGTTTCCCTTACTGTCGAGAGCCACACATCCTACCGTACCATATTTATGTACCGGCGCTTTGTCAGGATGATTTTTATTGTAGTTAGCAGCCCTCGCTTCGGTGATAAAATAGGCGTTAGGCACCGTATCCAGTCCATTGTCAGCAGCATAATTGTCGGCACCCTCGCCGGCCAGCATCACGTGCTTCGATTTTTGCATCACCAGGCGCGCTGCCGAGATAGGGTTTTTTATGTGCTTCACCCCTGCTATGGCCCCGGCGTTTTGGTCTTCTCCGTTCATTATGGAGGCGTCCAGCTCAGCAGTTCCTTCAGCGGTTAAAACGGCCCCTTTTCCGGCATTAAAGAGCGGGTCATTTTCCAGAATATTTATGGCGGCCTCCACAGCTTCCACAGCGTGGCCCCCGTTTTGTAACACCTTTTCGGCAGCTTCCAGGGCTTCGTTGAGTTTGGCAGTGGCGGCGGCCTCTTTCTCTTCAGAAATATTCTCTTTTAAAATCCATCCGGCACCGCCATGGATAGCCACCACATAGTCAGGGCGGTCATCATCCTCCGAAAGGTTGCCATAATAGCATCCTGAAAGGAGCAGTGATGGCATGATGAGAAGCAGAAATATTTTTTTAATCATGATTTTATAGTTTGGTTGCTCTGTTAACAAAATTGGTTATCGAGTGTTTGAATGCACATTAATATGGCTGCGCCGGAAGCCGTCTTATTGCTTAAGCATCAGTTGCTCAATTTCGGCCACCTCTTTGGGGATGTCTTTCATGAGGTTACGCGGTGATTTGCCCACAACGATGTCATCTTCTATACGGATCCCTATGTTTTCTGCGGGGATATACAGTCCTGGCTCGCAGGTAAGCACCATGCCATCTTTAAAGGCCATATGCTTGTCGCCAACATCGTGTACATCCAGCCCTATAAAATGGTTCATGCCGTGCATAAAGTACTTAAAAAACATCGGGTTGTTTTCATCCTGATTTTTAACATCTTCCTCCGTAAACAGGCCCAGCCCTATCATCTCCTTCTCCATCATCTTTTTCACCTTTTTATCCACAAAGTTGATAGTGTTTCCGGGCACAAATAGCTTTTCGGCTTTTTTCTGCACCCTCAGCACCGCTTCATAACACTCGCGCTGCCTCGGGGTAAATCTCCCGTTGACGGGAATAGTGCGGGAGCAGTCGGCAGCATAGTTGCCATATTCCGCCCCGAAATCCATCAGGAGCAGCTCGCCATCTTCACAGGACTGATCGTTATCAATATAATGAAGGATGCAGGCGTTTTTGCCTGAAGCGATGACAGGCGCATAAGCATGGCCTGAGGCGCCATTTTTCAGAAATATATAAGTTATTTCCGCTTCCACTTCATACTCTTGCATTCCCGGCTTCAGGGTGCTTAGTACTCTGCGGAAGGCGCTGTTGGTAATGTTGCAGGCGTGCTGCATTATCTCCAGCTCTTCGGGGGCTTTTTGTGAGCGCAGCCGTTTAAGCAATGGCGCCAGGCGGTAATAGCGGTGAAGGGGGTAAGCGGCTTTTAGTGTTGCAATAAATCGCTCGTTTTTTAGCGGCACCTCCGTAGTAAATTTCGGATACTCATTTTGATGAAGGAAAACATGCCCGGCCCACACCATCAATGCCCTGAGGTAAGCATCAAAATCTTCTGACCAGAAAACCGAGCTGATGCCCGACACTTCCTGCGCCTGCTCTTTAGTATACCGGTAGCCACTCCAGGTCACCATTTTTTCATTGGTTTTGATAGTAAAGACCATCTCGCGCATCTTCCGGTCGGGGTGCCCCGGTGCCATTACCAGAATGCACTTCTCCTGATCCAGTCCCGTAAGGTAAAAAAGGTCGGACAGTTGCCTGAAAGGATAAGTCTGATCACCGTTGCGGGGCATCTCATCGCTGGAATGGACGATGACCAGCGATTTCTCCGGCAGGTTTTTGGCGAGTTTGGAACGGTTTCGGGAAAAAAAATCCTTTGGGGCTTTTTTATAGCGCATATTTTTTGTTATTTAGATGTGATTTAAATTTTATAGATTGTTTCAGTTCATTTTTTTAATGATACATTTGCTATAAATATCTATATTTTTAGATATTTCACAAATAAAATATGGTGTAAAGTAAATAAATTTCAGACAAACCAATAAATTATTATCGTATTAATCTACGCATTATGAATAACAAAGGGTTTCATCTATCATCAATCACACAAAAAACAGTGCTGGCTATTGCCGGGTTGTTTTTGATACTGTTTCTTATCGTACACCTTGGGATAAACCTGTTTCTTATGCCTATAACAGAAGGGCATGCAGAGATTTTTGCAGAGGCTGCCCACTTTATGAGCACTAATCCTGTGGTAAAAGTATTTGAAGTGGTGCTGATGGCTGCTTTTTTGGTACATATTGTACTGGGCATCATCATACAGGTGCAAAACTGGAAGGCACGCGGGCAGCGCTATACCGTTTACGGTAAAAGCGAGACCACTTTTGGGTCACGCTTTATGATCCATACCGGTATTGTCATTTTTATCTTTTTGGTACTTCACTTCATCCACTTCTATTTTGTGAAGCTGGGGGTAGTAGAGCCGATGGCCGCAGCCAATGTTCCGCAACCGGCCGAAGAGCATTTCTATGAGCTGGCCGTTTACCTGTTCACCAACGAAATCATCTATTCGGTAGTGTATATTGTGGCCTTTGTGTTTTTAGCTGTCCACCTGAACCACGCATTTCAGTCGGCATTCCAGACGTTAGGCCTCAACCACCCGAGCTATACGCCGGTTATAAAAACCATCGGCACTATCTATGCGCTTGTAGTCTGCCTCGGGTTTATCTCCATACCAGTATACTTTTTGGTTGCATAAGATTCTTTGACAATAAAACTTTAAGATATCATGACAAAATTAAATTCCAAAATACCAGAAGGTTCTATAGAAGAGAAATGGACCAACTATAAAAATAATCAGGCGCTTGTCAATCCTGCCAACAAGCGTAAGCTGGATGTTATCGTGGTGGGTACCGGGCTGGCCGGGGCTGCTGCTGCGGCCTCTTTAGGAGAACTGGGTTTTAATGTAAAAGTGTTTTGCATACAGGACAGTCCGCGCCGCGCCCACTCCATTGCAGCACAGGGAGGCATCAATGCTGCCAAAAACTATCAGAATGATGGTGACAGCGTCTACCGCCTCTTTTACGATACCGTTAAGGGGGGCGATTACCGCGCACGCGAGTCTAATGTCTATCGCCTTGCCGAGCTGAGCAATGCCATCATCGACCAGGCTGTGGCGCAAGGGGTGCCTTTTGCGCGTGAGTATGGCGGAACGCTCGACAACCGTTCTTTTGGGGGCGCATTGGTGTCGAGGACCTTTTATGCCAAGGGACAAACCGGACAACAACTGCTGCTGGGCGCCTACGGGTCGCTTAGCAAAGAGATTAATAAAGGGACGGTAGAGCTTCTCACCCGCCGCGAGATGATGGACCTGGTGAAGATTGACGGCCGCGCCCGTGGCATTATTGTACGCAACATCGTCACCGGCGAAATAGAGCGCCATGCCGCTCATACCGTGGTGCTGGCTACAGGAGGCTATGGCAACGTATTTTTCCTTTCCACCAACGCCATGACATCCAACGGCAGTGCCATATGGCAGGCCTATAAAAAGGGAGCCATGTTTGGCAATCCTTCTTTCACACAGATCCACCCTACCTGTATCCCTGTCCACGGCGATTATCAGTCGAAGCTTACGCTGATGAGTGAGAGCCTGCGCAACGACGGACGCATCTGGGTGCCTAAAAATAAGGAAGATGCCGAAAAGATACAGAAAGGCGAGCTTAAGCCTACCGAAATAGCTGAAGAAGACCGCGACTACTACCTGGAGCGGCGTTACCCTGCTTTTGGTAACCTGGTGCCGCGTGATGTGGCCTCGCGCGCTGCCAAAGAGCGCTGTGATGCCGGCTATGGCGTGGGACCCACGGGGCTGGCCGTATATCTGGATTTTAAAGATTCTATCAAGAGGCTGGGCAAGGAGGCTATCAAAGCCCGCTACGGCAACCTCTTCCAGATGTATGAGAAGATTGTGGATGAGAACCCTTACGAAACACCTATGATGATTTACCCGGCGGTGCACTATACCATGGGAGGGCTGTGGGTAGACTATGAGCTGGAATCGACCATCCCCGGGTTGTTTGTGGGCGGCGAAGCCAACTTCTCCGACCACGGCGCCAACAGGCTGGGAGCCTCCGCACTGATGCAGGGGCTGTCCGACGGGTATTTTATTCTTCCGTATACCATACAAAACTATCTGGCAGACCAGATCAATGTGCCCCGCTTTAAAACCGACACCCCTGAATTTGATGAGGCAGAAAAAGGGGTGAAGGAGAGGCTGCAAAAATTGCTGGACATCAAAGGCGAAAAAACTACCGACCACTTCCATAAACGCCTCGGACATATTATGTGGGACAAGGTAGGTATGAGCCGCAACAAGGAAAACCTGGAGCAGGCCATTAAAGAGATTAAGGCGCTGCGCGAGGAGTTCTGGAGCAATGTACGCATTCCCGGAGATATAAACGAAGTGAACCCTGAGCTGGAGAAGGCCTCACGTGTGGCTGATTTCTTTGAGATGGGCGAGCTGATGGCGCGGGATGCCCTCGAAAGAAAAGAATCCTGTGGCGGACACTTCCGCGAAGAGTATCAGACCAAAGAGGGTGAAGCCCTCAGGGATGATAAAAACCTGATGTATGTCAGCGCATGGGAACATGCCGAAGGCAAAGAGCCGGTGCATAATAAGGAACCTTTAGACTATGAATATATTGAGGTAAAAACCAGGAATTATAAATAGGGGTGTGTTATTATTAATTGATTTGTAAAAGGATATACTATGAACTTTACATTAAAAATATGGCGACAAGACGGGCCCAAAGAAAAAGGCCGTTTCGAAAAATATAAAGTAACCGATATTTCTCCCGATGCTTCATTTTTAGAGATGCTGGACCTCCTCAATGAGTCCCTTGTGGATAAATTTGAGATGCCTGTAAGCTTCGACCACGACTGTCGCGAAGGGATCTGCGGGATGTGCAGCCTCTACATCAACGGGAGGCCGCACGGACCCGATGAGGCGATTACCGTATGCCAGATGCATATGCGTAATTTTAAGGACGGGGAAACTATTACCATAGAGCCCTGGCGGGCAAAGGCGTTTCCAATTATCAAAGATCTGATGATCGATCGCAGTGCTTTCGACAAGATCATCCAGTCCGGAGGGTATGTCTCGGTGAATACCGGCAGCGCTCCTGATGCCAACGCTATGCCGGTGAGCAAGGAAGACGCAGACCTGGCCTTTACCGGTGCAGCATGCATTGGTTGCGGCGCCTGCGTGGCGGCCTGCAAAAATGCTTCTGCCAGCTTATTTGTGGCAGCTAAAGTTTCGCAGCTGGCGCTGCTGCCCCAGGGGAAAGTGGAGGCGGCAAAAAGAGCCAGGGCAATGGTGGCTAAGATGGATGAGCTTGGCTTTGGGAACTGCTCTAACACCTATGCCTGCGAAGCGGAATGCCCCAAAGAGATTTCGGTAAGCCATATCGCCAGGATGAACCGCGAATTCTTGTCGGCAAAGTCTACCGAAGAGTAGTCCTGCGTTCAACAGGGTGTTAATCATAATATTTCAATAGCCCCGTGCAGGGCATGTGCTGAACGATGGGAAGCCACTGCCTTCTGCGGGTTTTTAGCGTAAAAAAAAGAGAGGGCTGCAAGCTATGAAGTTCAAAGATATTTATGGCCTGGAAGAGGTAAAGCGGAGGCTGGTGCGTACCGTGGAGGAGAACAGGATAAGCCATGCCCAGCTTTTCCTGGGCAATGAAGGCACTGCCAACCTGGCCCTGGCCCTGGCGTATGCACAATATATCAATTGCAGGGATAAAAAAGAGGGCGACTCCTGTGGGGTGTGTTCCTCATGTATCAAATATGAAAAGCTGATACATCCCGACCTGCACTTTGTGTTTCCCGTGGCGAAAGTGAAAGAGCTAAAAGACAAAGAGGTTTCGAGCAGCAACAAATTTTACCTCTCAAAATGGAGAGAGGTGTTGCAGGAAAAAGATTACCACCTCTCATTAAGTGAGTGGTATGCCAAGATAGGGATAGAAAACAAACAGGGGTATATCAATACCGACGATGCTCGCAGCATCCTCGATAAGATGGCTTACAAGAGCTATGAAGCCGATTACAAGGTGATGGTGATATGGATGACCGAGCTGCTGTATCATGCGGCGGCGCCGCGTTTGCTGAAGGTGATAGAGGAGCCACCTCCCGGCACCCTTTTTCTGCTGGTATCGAACCAGGCCGATAAAATCATAAGCACTATTTTATCGCGGGCACAAACCATAAAAATCCCTCCATACAGTGAGGAGGACCTGAAACGATATCTTACCACAACGCTTGAAACCGGAGAGCAAGAGGCACAGCACGCCGTAAAACTGGCCAATGGCAGCCTGATTGCCGCCAGAGATGCTATAAGCACCTCCGAGATAGAGGCATATAATTATGAGAAATTCAGGCAGTGGATGCGTATGTGCTTTGCGGCGAAATTCACCGATATCACAGGCTTTGCCACCGAAGTGGCACGCCTGGGGAGGGAGCGTCAGAAGAGCTTTCTGATGTATGGCCTGAGTGTTTTCAGGAAGGCGATTTTGCTGAATTATGCCGGCAACGACAGCGCTCGCATTTCACCCTTAGAAGAGAACTTTGTGAGGGGGTTTGCTCCTTTTGTGAATAATAAAAACCTGGAAAAGCTTTACCAGGAGTTTAATACTGCTATCTATCATATTGAAAGAAATGCTAAAGCAGATCTTCTGTTTACCGATTTATCTATTAAAACTACCAGGTTACTGCATGCAGGCAAGAAGTAATGCATAGAAAATTCATTACCTTTGCACGGGGAATGAGTTGATTAAACAATTATTTAAAGAGAGGCAGAGCGCCAGCAGGACATATGAGTAAGCCGCCTGAGGGCCACGCCTCCACCATCATATATAAATATTTTATGAATCAAAAGAAAACAAATATATATAACGATTTCTTCTCGCGTGGCTTCTTTACCGAGCCAAACCTGATAGCTTCCAATGAAGCCTTTTTCAGGAAGAGTTGCTGTAAGCTGGATACTGTGGATTGGCTGGGCGATATTGATACGCCGGAAAGTCAGCATCAACGCACCTATGTGCTGGTGCGGTTTAAAAACGATCGTAAGGAGTTCTTTGAAAAAAAGAGAGATTTACATCTTGATGCAGGGGATATTGTAGCGGTGGAAGCCTCTCCCGGACATGATATCGGGGTGATTTCTATGACGGGCCAGATTGTGCTGCTGCAGATGAAGCGCAAAAAGGTGAGCACAAAAAACAACCCGTTGCGCAAAGTGTATCGCAAAGCCCGTATGAGCGATATTGAGAAGTGGATACATGCCGTAAAGCGTGAAGAGGAAACCAAGATAGAAGCCCGCCAGATAGCTGCCCGCCTGAAGCTTAATATGAAGATCAATGACATTGAATACCAGGGCGATAATACCAAGGCGATTTTTTACTATACTGCAGAGGAGCGTGTGGACTTCCGGGAGCTGATTCGTATCCTGGCCGACCAGTACAAGGTTCGGATTGAGATGAAGCAGATCGGGGTGAGACAGGAGGCCAGCAAAGTGGGCGGCATCGGGTCGTGTGGCCGCGAGATGTGCTGCAGCCAATGGCTCACCGACTTCCATTCGGTATCCACCACCACAGCACGCACGCAGCAGCTTTCGCTGAACCCGCAGAAGCTGGCAGGACAATGCGGCAAGCTTAAATGTTGCCTTAATTATGAGCAGAAGCTTTATGAGCAGGCCCTGCAGCGTTTCCCTGATGGCGAAAAAGAGCTGGAGACACAGAAAGGGGTGGCCGTACATCAGAAAACCGATGTGTATAAGGAGGTGATGTGGTATGCCTATAAAGACAAAAAGACGTGTAACCTGATTCCTGTACATCTTGAAGACATTCAACAAATTATCAGTCTGAATGAGAAAGGAAAACAGCCGGAGTCATTAGAGATGTTTGCTATCAGGGAAAAGAAAGATACTACCTTTAACCAGGTGGTGGGCCAGGATGAGCTGGGAAGATTTGATTAGCATAAAATGAAACAGCAAAAATAACGTTATAAGCTACATGAATTGGAGTAGAAGCATACGTCTTTTTTTTATAGGAAGTGTCCTTTCAGGCATTTTTATCTTTTCTTCATGCAACCAGGCAAAGGTGTATGATACTTATCGCACCGTGGACCCTGAGGGATGGTATAAGGGGGATACCCTTGTTTTTAGCCCCGAAATAAGCGACACAGGGCATCTTTACAACTTCATTATTAAAGTGAGGCATAACACGGACTATAAATACCGCAATCTTTATTTGTTTGCCACCACCCGCTTTCCGGGCGGCAATACCACTAAAGATACCCTAGAGCTCATGCTGGCTAAGAAAGACGGCGAATGGCTTGGCCGCGGTTTTGGAGCCATCAAAACCACGCCCCAGATGATCATACAGCGGGCCCGGTTCCACAGTGAAGGGGAGTACAGGTTTGAGCTGAGACAGGCTATGCGTACAGACAGCCTGCAAGGGATTGAGGATATAGGTATCAGGATAGAAAAATATAAGTAAGCTAATGACAAAGCAATCATTTAAGAAGTATATCATAGCGCTGTGGTCGCTGTTTGTGTTGTTCGTTGCGGCCGTTGCGTTTTTTTTTACAACCATAGCATGGGGATGGTTTGGCGATATGCCCACCTTCGAAGAGCTGGAGAATCCCAAGAGCAACCTCGCCTCAGAAATCTATTCTGCCGACCAGGTGCTGCTCGGAAAATACTATATCGAGAACCGCTCGAATATTAAATATTCCGATTTGTCGCCCCACCTTATCAATGCATTGCTGGCCACAGAAGACATCCGTTTTCGCGATCATTCCGGCATCGATGTAAAATCACTCTTCAGGGTGGCTTATGGGGTGATGACCGGCAACCATAAAGGGGGTGGCAGTACCATTACGCAGCAGCTGGCCAAGAACCTGTTTCCGCGCGAGGGGAACCTGTCGACCTCCGACCTGGTGATGCGGAAGTTTAAAGAATGGATTACCGCTATTAAGCTGGAGCGGAACTACTCCAAAAATGAAATTATTGCCATGTACCTGAATACCGTGGCCTTCGGCAGCCATTCGTTCGGGATACAGTCGGCAGGCAATACCTTTTTCAACAAAGCGCCTATGGAGCTGAAAGTGGAAGAGGCGGCTACACTGGTGGGTGTGGTCAATGCTCCCACACGCTACAGTCCGGTGCAGAACCCAAAGGCCTCTTTAGCAAGAAGGAATCTGGTCATCAGCCAGATGGAGCGCTACGACTACATCTCCGAAAAGGTGAAGGATTCCCTGGTGCAAGAGCCCATAGATATGTCGAAGTATAATGTGATGAGCCACAAGACCGGCATTGCAAGATATTTCAGAGAGCATATCCGCATAAAGCTGCGCGGTTGGGCTAAAACTCACTACAAACCTAATGGCGAACCCTATAACCTTTATAAAGACGGGCTGAAGATTTACACCACTATCAATTCGCGCATGCAGCAGCTTGCAGAAGAGGCCGTAAAAGAGCACCTGGCCAACGACCTGCAACCTGCTTTTGACAAACACTGGGAAGGCCACAGGAACGCTCCGTTTGTGTTTGACAGTGACAGCGCGGATAAGGAGGTGGAAGAACTGCTGACACGCGGCATGAAACGATCGGAGCGCTACCGTAAGATGCGCGGGCAAAATGCCGACAAAGAAATTATTAAACAATCATTTCATGAGAAAACACGGATGAGCGTCTTTTCATGGAAAGGGGAGATCGATACTGTTATGACGCCCTGGGACTCTATCCGCTACTACAAAAGTATCCTTCAGGCCGGGCTGATGTCAATGGAGCCCCATACGGGTTATGTGCGCGCCTATGTAGGGGGGCCGGACTATGATCATTTTAAGTATGACAATGTTAAGGGCATGCAGCGCCAGGTGGGCTCCACCTTTAAGCCGTTCTTATACACCCTGGCTATGCAGGAAGGCGGCATTTCGCCGTGTACTAAAGTGCCTAATGTGCAAACGCGTATTGAGTTGCCCGATGGCTCTTTCTGGGCCCCGCAGAATACCTCCGATGAACGCATAGGGGAGATGGTAAGCCTCAAGTGGGCGCTGGCCCACTCCAATAACTGGATAAGCGCCTATCTGATCAAGCGATACTCGCCACAAAGCGTAAAAAAAATTGCCCGGAAGATGGGGGTGCGCAGCCATATCCCTGAAGTGCCTGCCATAGCCCTCGGAACTCCAGACCTTAGACTGTATGAGATGGTGGGCGCCCTCAACTCCTATACTAACGATGGCATCTATGTGGAGCCCATCTTCATCACCCGCATAGAAGATAAAAACGGCAATGTTGTAGAGCGGTTTATTCCGGAGCAGCAGGAGGCGATGAGTGAAGAGACGGCATACCTTATGCTGGAGATGCTGCAAGGGGTGGTCAACGAAGGGACAGGCATCCGGCTGCGCTATAAGTATGGCTTTAATCATCCTATAGCCGGAAAAACAGGGACTACCCAAAACCAGTCGGATGGCTGGTTTATGGGCCTGGTGCCCGAACTAACCACCGGCATTTGGGTGGGTAATGAAGACCGCGCCGCCCACTTCCGCTCCATATCCCTGGGGCAGGGAGCCAATATGGCGTTGCCGATATGGGCCATGTATATGCAGAAGCTGTATGATGACCCTGAAACAGACATCTCTAAAAGCAACTTCAGTAAGCCCGATAACCTTTCTGTGGAGATAGACTGTGATAAAGCAGGGCAGGAAAAGCAAATAGGTAATGACGGCATTGATGAAGACGAATTTTAGTAATTGATAAACAAAAGAGATTTTGCAGACACAGAAAAAGCAATTGCTCCTTACCCGACTAAAGGAGTTTAAAAACTTTTTTGAGCGCAGGATAAGGGAGCGCGGTGAGATATTATATGAGGACGGCCACGTGCAGGAGGTAAAGTATTCCTATTCCGCCGATGTGATTGTAGCTGAAGTACAAGCTTCTTTTTCAGGAAAAACCTACGAGGTATATCTTAATATCCCGAATTTATTCCGGAGTAATTGCACTTGTCCGTATGAATGGGGCTTTTGTAAGCATGTCGTGGCGGTTACGCTTTTTCTTATCAGGGAGCTGCAGGAAAGGCCGCAGCAAACCATTTCCATAACTCAGGAAAATACTGTAGTGGACATCCCTGTTTTGAATAAAAGCTGGATAAAAAAGAACACCCCGGAAAGTATCAGCGAAGATGTTGATATTTTGGCAGAGACTGCCGGCTTTGAAGTGGAAACCCCGGAAAGTGGCAGGTTTAAAGTGAAGATACGTGTGAACGGGAATACCATTCCGGTAGAGTTTACTGCTAAGAAAGGGAGCTTCCAGGTAGTTACCAAATGCAATTGCCGGGGAGATAGGTTTGTGTTGTGCAAGCATAAGCTGGCAGCGCTTTGGGCGCTTAAAGCACGTTACAAAACAACGGTTTTTGATACTTGCCTCGACTGGTCAGAAGAAGAACAACAGTTGGCAGGTAAGTATGGAGCAACGCCGGAAATGGTTAAACAGAAAAAGGCGCCTTTGGAATTTGTATTCAGGGAACGGCAACTGGAGATTAAGTCTAAATCGGCAAAACTGGTAAGCAACAGTTTGTTTCATATGATTCCGGAGCCGGGCAAACGCATACATTCTGAGCCGGAACTTGCCCGGCAACACCATGATGCAGAGCTAATCTATGTTTTATCATTTTCCTACCTGCAGAGCGGTGTCGCCTCTTTTACGGTGCATCTGTACAAAGGCTTTTACACCAAAGATGGTTCAAGAATAAAGAGCACCGGGTTTACCGAAATTTATGATCCTTTATCAGATGATTTATTCCTGCAGAAAGCCACGGAGAGCGATTATAAAATTCTGCAGAATGGCAAGATGCTGCCCGGTCTTTTTAGACGTTTGATGCAACTGCCCATCGAGGATATGCCGGAATATGATGTATTGACAGCAAGCTTTAGTGTTTTGCAGCCCTTGTTCAGCTTATTGTCTGACCGCATGCTGTATCTTCATTATAACGGTTTATATCATTATGGCGATATAAGGTTAAAAAATTGCACTCCCGTTCAGATGTCAAAGGAGACGATAAAACCGGTAATCACGCAGAAAGCGGCAAAAGATTATTCCACACTGCATATTGCTTATTACATCAACGGCGAACAGGTAGAGCCTGAACCCAAGAAAGGTTCTCATTACTGGTTTTTCCGTAAAGGAAATACGCTGCATCCCTGGCAAAACAGTGCCGCGCTGTTTCTTTATGAAATCAGTGGTTATGAAGCCTTAGACCGGATCGATTTCTTAGATTTTCAGCGCGAGAAAGTGTTTGAGCGTTTTATCCGGTTTTTTCAGGATAAAATTGAGGTGACCATTGAAGATCCGGAGATAAAACCGCTCGAAGAAGCTGATTCAGAAAAGCAGGTGTATCTGCAGGAACACGGGGAACATATTCTGTTTTTTCCGGTGATGCTGTATGGCAGTTCTGAAGTAAACCTGCTGCACGGCACTTCTGACGGGCTGCTATATGAGCGTCGCGAAAGCGAAACCGTTCAGATTAAAAGAGATAAAGAGGCGGAAGACGAAGCGCTTCAAGCCATCCGGGAGACCATCCCTCAGTTTGAATACCAACAAGACCATGATTATTTCTTTCTTACCATCAAGCAGATGCTGGAAGATAACCGCTTTATTAAATTCTATGAAAAATGCCGGGCTAATCATATTAGGGTGTTTGGTTTCAAGGAACTGAAATCTCTGAAATATCACCCCGCCGGAGCCTCTGTGAGCTACTCCATCAAATCTAATGAAGACTGGTTTGATATGGAGCTGTCAGTTTCTTTTGATGATCATCAGGTGTCGCTGAAAGATCTGCGCAAGGCTGTGGTTAACCATGAAAACCTGGTGCCGATTGGCGACGGGCAGTATGGTATTTTGCCGGATGAGTTTTTGAAGAAATTCTCTTCTGCGCTGAAAGTGGGTGAAATTGAAGAGGACAACGTCAAGCTGCAAAAATCGCAGTTTACTGTGGTGCATGCCTTGCTCAATCAGCAATCGGATGTCCGCATTGTGGAGGAGCTGTCGGAAAAGATGCAGATGCTGAAGTCATTTGATAAAATCGAAAGTGTTCCCGTACCGCAAAATTTAAAAGCCACCATGCGCGATTATCAGAAAGCGGGTTTGTCATGGCTGGCCTTTTTGGCGCGGTTTAACTTTGGTGGATGCCTGGCCGATGACATGGGGCTGGGAAAGACCGTGCAAATGCTGGCCTTTTTCCTGCATCTGAAAGAAAAGGATGGCCGTAAAAACCCTACACACCTGGTGGTGTGTCCTACCACGCTGATTTTTAACTGGCAGAATGAGATCAAAAAGTTTGCCCCGTCATTAAAAACGTTTGTGTATTGGGGGACGCAGCGGCAATTTGATGAGAAAGAGATGAAAAAGCACGATGTGGTGCTTACCTCTTATGGCACGATGGTTAACGACATCGAGCTGCTGCATAAATTCAGGTTTACCACAGCGGTTTTTGATGAGTCGCAGGCCATGAAGAATCCGTCGTCGCTACGCTTTAAGGCGGCGCTGCTGCTTCAGGCACAATACCGCTTTTCGCTTACCGGAACACCCATAGAAAACAACACCATAGAGCTTTTTTCGCAGATGCATGTGCTGAACAAGGGTTTGCTGGGCACCTTTAACACTTTCAGGAAAACATACGGTAAAAACCTGGAAGGAGACGAGAATGCGCATTTGCGGCAGGAGCTGAGAAGGATTATTTACCCTTTCATCATCAGGCGCACCAAAGAGAAAGTGGCTGCCGAGCTGCCCGAGAAATCGGAGATAGAGCTCTATTGCGAGATGGGTGAGCATCAGCAAAAAGTGTATGAGGCCTTCAGGCAGAACTATAAAGAGAAATTACTGAAAAAAATTGACGAGGAAGGGGTGAATAAAGCCCGCTTTAATGTTTTAGACGGCATTTTAAAGCTGCGCCAGATATGCGATTCGCCGGCCCTGCTCAACACCAAAGAGTATTATGGCGACGACTCGGCCAAAGCCGATGAGCTGATCCGCTATATCCTGGAAAAAACCAGCAACCATAAAGTGCTGGTGTTTTCGCAGTTTGTAAAAATGCTAACACTGATAAAAAACCGTCTGGAGAAGCACAATATTGTCTATACTTCGCTGGATGGCGCTACACGCGACCGGGAAGAGCGCGTAAATTATTTCCAGAACAACGAGGAGTGCCGCGTTTTTCTTATCAGCTTAAAAGCCGGCGGCTACGGCTTGAATCTTACGGCAGCCGATTATGTCTTTTTAATAGACCCCTGGTGGAATCCGGCCGTGGAAAGCCAGGCCATAGACCGCACACACCGCATCGGGCAGGCTAAGAAAGTGTTTGCATACCGCATGATAAGCAAAGGAACTATAGAAGAGAAAATCCTGAAACTGCAAAAGCGCAAAAAATCCCTCGCCGACGAAATCATCACAGAAGAAAGCAGCTTCGTGAAAAAACTTACAGCTAAGGATATAGAGCATTTGTTTAGTTAGGGGTGGAGAAATGCACATATTGGCCTGGTATTTCTAAACAATTTGATTATTATTTTTAGATTTGTGAAATTGTTGCAGAGGCTGTGCCGATTTTTTTGGTAAATGAGTATTGATTCAGCTGTAGAAGGAATATAGTCCTGATGTAAGGAATATTAGTCATTCGTCTCATGTCTGTGGCCAGCTTTAATAAGGCAAGTGTATCTCTTCCGGTAGAAATCGACTGCGAAAAAAAATAGAGCATGAAAAAGAGGTTGATGATAACAGTATTGAGGAGGATGGGGTTTAAACTGCATCTTTGGAGTATTAGTGTTTATTGTGTAATATGACTAAGTTAATGGCAATATAGTATAACTCTATGATTGGCTTGCTCTGCAAGCTATTTTTTATGCCTCGGCCTTTTTTATGTATTTTTGAAAACGATACGAAACTCATAAATTCATGGATAAATTATACTCTTATTATTCATATGTCGTTATTTTTTTAGTTACTGCTGCGTTTATTTTAGTGAATTATAACTATTACAATGGACATACAGAAAAAATTGTACAATATGATATAAAATCTTACTATTCTTACTTGCCAGCCACATTTATTTATAAAGATCTTACGTTAGATTATACAAAAGAAAATCCCAGGCTTTTTGATAAGACCTGGCCAGTGACTTTACCTAATGGCAACAGGTTGATAATAACTTCTTATGGTATGTCATTAATGTATAGCCCATTTTTTTTCATTGCTCATGGTTATGCTTCGCTAAGTGATTTGTTTGAAGCTGATGGATATTCTATGCCTTATGAAATAGCATTAGTGGTTAGTTCGGTATTTTTCCTCCTTATTGGACTAATTTTTCTTAGGAAGTTGTTATTACGCTATTATAATGAATGGATAACAGCGTTGGTTCTACTTTTAATCGCTGCAGGCACAAACCTGGCCTTTTTTGTTACTTATAGAGCCGCGATGCCCCACTCATTTAGTTTTGCGCTCATTACTTTTTTTGTTTATTATGTGATAAAATGGTATGAGCATCCCTCCCAAAAAGGGGTTATGTTTTTAGGGTTTTTATTTGGCTTAATTGTATTAATAAGACCTTCAAATATATTAGTACTTTTGTTTTTTATACTTTGGGACGTTAGTTCCTGGCAAGAGGTGAAAACCAGACTGCTGTTCTTTATTAAGCGGTTTGATTATGTGCTGCTTATGTTGGCTATGTTTTTGATAATATGGATGCCTCAGTTTTTCTATTGGAACTTGGTGACGGATCACTGGATTTTTTATTCTTATGGTGCCAAAGGGGATACTTTTCATTTTAATAATCCACAAATCTGGAATATTCTATTTAGCTATAAAAAGAGTTGGTTTTTGTATACGCCAATTATGTTTTTCGCCTTTATTGGTATTTTCTTTCTTCTGTACCGTTTTAAGAAAGCTTTTTGGGCGATCCTTATTTTTGTTTTAGCAAATATTTTTTTGCAAGCAAGCTGGTGGAGCTGGTGGTTTGGCGGAGGTTTCGGAATCCGGGCTTTTATTGATTCATACGGAATTATGGCGATTCCACTTGCTTCGCTTATACAAGCAGCTTCTGAACGAACAATCCCCAAATATACAATCACTATAATTCTACTTGTACTAGCTTGGTATAATACATTTCAAATAAGACAGTTTAATAATAATGCAATTCACTTTTGGTGGAATAGCAAGGAGGCTTACTGGGAGAACTTTTTGAAAGTAAAACCACATGGTAATTATTATGATTATGTAAGGCTTCCTGATTATTATCTTGCTCGAAATAAGGGAGAGTATGTGGCAATTAAACCTGCTGAAAAGAAACGTAGAGATTTATGGCGGAGTTATCGAATGAAATATATTAAAAGAATTACGCATGATCCGCAGATTATGGATAGCCTTAAAATCTATACTGCCGCTGTAGAAAAGACCATAGATGAAGCAGTATTTGAGCTGGCAACAAAAAATGTGCATTCTATACTGGATAAGAGAAGAGAAGTCATAAAAGAAAGGATAGAGAGCTCGAATTCATGGAGAAAGTTTGTGAATATGCAGGCTAAGAAATTGAATATATCCCATGATTCTTCATTAAGAATTGAAGTCAATAGAATTGTCCATGCTACCTATGAATAAGCTATTTCAAATAGTCACTTTTAAAACAAATTGTATAGTACCCTCGAATCATTGTACCAAAAGTTTGGTTTGTTAAGTTGAAATCAAGCAGCAATGTGAACTGGCTATTTATCCTCAAAAGGCCTTAAATCATAAATATCAATGTTTTTATAGTTACCTATTTTGTATTTCATATAAGGTTCGAGGTAATTATACTTGTCTTCTTTGTAGACTTTTTTATCTGAAATAAACAAGTATTCTGCTCCACGGCTAATGAGGTAATCTATTCTTTCAGCCCCTTTTACATGACTAATTCCAAACTCTGTAAAACCAGGCTGGTTCATCAGGTAAAGTGATATATTGTTGCTTGGGTCGGGTATGGCAATTACCAAATCTTGGGGATTGATTCCTAAAGAATCCCTATTGTATTCTTCAATTCCAACAAACCCTGAATATCTGGTTTTATGGTGGTAATTATGATAGCCATCATGTTTTATTTTTATTCTTTGCCTACATTCATTAGCATAAAAACCTACAAGGATTACAAGCAGAATTTTTAGAACTACAGAATTATATAACTTAGGTACATGGTTTTTAAGCAAGAGGGATCCACTGGCTAAAGCAAATACAACTACAATAAAAACATTAATCAGATAATAATCATGATTAAACAAAGAACGGAAAAACAGGAAAAAGAAAGCAGTGCTTCCCAATATGGACAAGGTTGTAACGACAGTTAAAAACCTATTCGATTTTTTAAAGAAAATTAAAGTGCCTAAAAAGCTGATAAGCGCAATAATTTGAAGTGAAACATGATAATAAGAATTGAGCCACACATTGGCAATTTTGTCCCAGGTTTTTGCTATCACTTCAGCACTCAAAACCCATATGGGGCGGATAGTCACCGGGGAGATTGTCCCTCCATAATTTGAGTTAAACCATTCTACAAAGTAGTACCAGACAAAAACACCTGCCAGAGGAATGATTGCGGGGACTATAAACTTTTGAAATTGATATTTTTCTCGAAACTCTTTATCAAAAAGCTGCATTAGTGTAAACGCACCAATTAATGCAAGAAGAGAAATCAAGGAGGTGACTTTTGAGGTTCCTGCCAAAAGATAGAAAAGTGAAGAAAGGTATAAATAAGAGGTTTTGTTTTTCTGAAGGGCTTTATGTAGAAAATATAAGGCAATAAAAACAAAACCGAAAGCTGTGGTATTAGGCAAAAACCCATTGGCGTAATAAACCAGAGTTGGGGAGGTGAATACAATTACAACAATAATAAGGCTCCAAAAGATATCTTTTAAATAAAACCGCAACGTTTTGAATAAAAGGAATAAACCTAACAATAAAATCAGGGCATTAAAAATTCTAAAAACAGCGTCATGTGGCCCGAAAAATTTATATAAAACTGCTACTGAGTAGTAAAGAACCGGGATTTCCACAAAAGTCACATCGGACGTTTCGTTCTGGGAAATGTGGTTATAAATCCTCGCTTCTGATATGTCCAGATTATAGTTATAGTAGTTTTTCGCATAGGAAGCACCAACACATTGTCTCCATTGATGAAGTCCTTGGGGAACGTAAAAAGAAGTTTGATGATACCTGTAGAAAAACAGCAACCCAATAAAGACAATGAAAAAATAGAGAGTGCCAGATTTTGCAAAATTTCTGTTCCGGAAATTCATGTAGTAATATGTTATTTATTTAAGCAAAAATATAAAATTGTATTCAATGGATGAAATATTACTTTTTCGCGTTAAACTAAAATGCCATTAGAATCAATATATTTGCAAAAAAACCATAAAGAGATGGCAGTAAAAGAAGTTTCCATTGTTGTTCCTGCATATAATGAGGAAGATGCAATTGCTCATGCACTTGATCGGTTTGTGGAATTGGGAATGGACAAGAAATATGAAATTATTTATGTAAACGATGGATCAGATGATCTTACTAAGGAAATTATTCAGGAGTATCCTGTTAAATTGATTAATCATAATGTGAATAAAGGGTATGGGGCTGCATTGAAGTCAGGAATCCGGAATGCTTCAGGAAGGAAGGTTGTTATCCTTGACAGCGATGGTCAGCATGATCCTAAATATCTGGAGCAACTCATTAATTTACTTGATGAAAATGATATGGTAATTGGAGAACGATCTGAGGGTTCTCACCAAGTGAAACGCAGGCAGACGGGGAAACGCCTAATTAAAAAAGTAGGTGAATATCTTGTGGAGCAAAAGCTCCCGGACTATAATTCCGGATTTCGGGGTTTTGACAGGGAAATCATTGCTGGCATGCTTCACTTGATGCCAAATGGATTTTCATTTTCTACTACATCGACTCTAGCATTTCTCAAAGATGGTTTCACGGTAGGAACCTTACCCATTCATGTTGAAGAACGGGTGGGAAGGAAAAGCAATGTTAAGTTTGCTAAAGATGGTTCAAAAACAATGCTGCTACTCTTCCGAATTATCATGCTTTTTAATCCGCTTAAGATTTTCTTTCCAATAAGTACTATTACTTTTCTTTTAGGTATATTGTGGGGCGTTTTGGGATATTTTATTGCCGGGAGGTTCCCTAATAGTGCAATACTGATATCTACGATGGGAATGTTTTTGTTTTTTATTGGACTTATTGCTGATCAAATAGCTATATTAAACAGAAGACCAATTAAGTAATGAATAAAGCGTATATCAATAACTGGTCAGATAAAGACGTTGAAAAACACTGGGATAGCGTTGCTCATATCTATATAGAGGAGAATAATAAAGTTAAAGAGGCGCATGATCAACGATTCCGCGAAAGCGTAAAACACCTGAGATTGACAAAAGAGCCCAAGGTCTTGAACATAACGAGCCGCGATTGTGAAGCCAATGATTATATTCTTGATGTTAACAAAGATATTGAGGTAATTAATGCAGAAATCTCAGGAAACTTAATTGGAGAAGCCAGGATAGTCAGGCCATATGCGAATCAGATAAAACTGGACAATTATTCAGAGTTACCCTTTTCTGATATGGAATTTGATCAGGTTCTCTCATTAGAAACTCTTGAGCATGTCAAAGAACCTGTTCGGTTTCTGAAAGAGCTTTATCGTGTGAGCAAACCTGAATCCCGATTGGTATTGAGCTGTCCTCCGGCTACGAGTGAAATTCCTTACCAGATTTACACCGCTTTATTTGGTGGGCATGGAGAAGGGCCCCATAAATTTCCTTCGTCAAAAGAAGTAAAAAAGATGTTTGAGCTGTCTGGCTGGAAGTTGCTTATTCATAAAGGTTCTGTACTTATTCCGGTAGGTCCTGGATGGTTGCAGCAGTGGGGAGAGAAAATTATTAACAGGTTTCAGGGAACTTTTATTGCTGAATTAGGAATACGTCAATTTTATGTCTGTGAAAAGTATTGATAAGCTGGAAAAAGTGATGCGTTCGGAGCTGTGCAATCGTTGTGGTGCATGTGTGGGGCTTTCTGAAGGTAAGATTGTTTTTGAAGACAGGGAAGGTAAATATTTGCCAAAACGTATGGGAGAAATCGAGGATAAACTAGCTGATCGGTTATGGTCCGCCTGCTCCGGTAAAGAGTTTGATTTCCCCGAATACAGAAAATATTTTTTATCAGATGCTCCTAGCCATCATGAGTATACAGGAGCTTACTTTAATTTTTATATCGGACATACAAATGATCAGGAAGTAAGACGAAACTCAGCCAGTGGTGGTATCATATCTGCTGTATTAATTTATTTACTTGAAAAGGGAGAGATTGATGGAGTAGTAACTTTGCGAATGTCCCACGAAAAACCTTGGTTAAGTGAGGCTTTTATTGCTACAACACCGGAGGAAGTATTAGAGGCTGCACAAAGTAAGTACACGATTAGTTCGGTAAACGAGATCCTTCCTGAAATACAACATTTTAAAGGCACGCTGGCTTATGTAGGAATACCTCCTCAGGTGCAATCCATACGTAAGCTACAGAAAGCTAATGACCCATCGGTCCGGAATATTAAATACATTTTCGGTCCTTTTTATGGCAATACGCTTTATTTTTCATCGGTTAAAAGCTTTTTGAAAACATACAAGGAGAAGGATTTTACAAAAATCAAGAAGCTCTATTTCCGCTATGGGGAATGGCCAGGAAATATGAGAGTTGAGCTGGAATCAGGACGGGTGATTGAATTAAAGAAATTTCATGCTAATTATTTGATCCCTTTCCATGTGCTTCAGAATAGTTTGTATTGCACCGATTTTACGAATGAATATACCGATATTAGTGGTGGTGATGCTTGGGCCCCGGTTTACGAGGAGCGTGGGAAAGGGTTTTCAATGATAATTACACGTTCTGAGAAAGGTCAGAAGCTTATCGATAGAATGAAACAGGAAGGATATTTACAGGCTGACACCTTGGATCCAAAAGAAGCAATAAGAATGCACAGTCATGGGTACGATTTTAAAAAGCGGGGAAGCTTTATTCGAATTGCATTCAGAAGATTTTCCGGAAAATCAGTTCCAAACTACGGGTATAAAATTTCTGGATTTCCAGTGAGCAGGTACTTAATGGAAATGGTTATAAGCAGCATGTTTATTATTTTTCGCACGAAACTCGCACGCTGGACTGTTGAGCAGTTTCCTCCGGGATTTATAGGTAAGATTTTTGAGAAGGCCAGGAACTTGTGGAAAAAGTCCACCCAAAAAACAAAACGAAAGAATTTGGTAGAATGAAAAAAGGAACCATTTCTACAATATTCAAGGTTGTTGTCTCATTAGCAATTCTTTCCTTTCTTTTCAGAGAAACTTCTTTCGATGAAAAAACTTTCTATCAAACTATTAGCAAGTTAAATCTTACATATTTCATATTATCCCTTCCATTTGTTCTGATTCTATTAGCGTTGAAAAGCTATCGCTGGAAGCTGATTATTGATAATACAGGAGTAACATATCCTTTTAAAAGAGCTTTGCAAGCATATTTTTCAGCATTTAGCCTCGGGATTGTAACACCAGGTAGATTGGGGGAGCTTTTAAAAGTCTATAATTTACGTCAAGATATTGCATCTGTTCAATCAACAAAAGCCTTTCAGACGGTAGTAGTAGATCGGCTTTTCGACATGGTGTTTTTGGTTTGGTTTGGGTTTGCTGCAGCTCTTTTCTATGGCAGTATTTTTACAGTATTATACGTATTATTACCTGCTTCTTTGGTAGTTATTGTTATTTCGATTTTCTTTTCAAGAGCTTTATTGCAGTTTTTAAAAAGGAAGTGGCTGCAAAAAAGCACAATTATTTTATTCCTGATACAATGCCTGGATGTATTATTATCGAAGAAAAGCTGGCCTTTTTGGTTGATCTCGGCAATAGCTTATGCATTTTTCTTCTTGGGTATTAAAGTGCTATTCTTGTCATTAGGAATATCTATGGGGTTCTTTGAAAGTGGTTTTATTATTAGTCTAATTGGATTAGTACTTTTATTACCTATTTCTGTTGCTGGATTTGGTACACGTGAAGCAGGATTAGTTTATTTACTCTCATTCTATGGTTTAAGCCCTGAAACTGCAATAAGCTTTTCTTTGCTGCAGTTTACAGTATTTTTCTTATGGGGTGGAATTGTTGGACTTATATTTTGGCTGTCATCTCCTATACCTTTAAGCAGCATAAGGAAAGATTCAGAAAAGATATTTTCAATTTTTACCAAAAGGCAAAAATAAAGATATTTTTAGCTTATAGGCTTGAAAAAAATCTCATTTTTGTTTGAACTCATCCAGCTTTTTCTGATAATCCATATGAAAAACATAGTTAACATGTCGTTGTAACACACTGTCAACGGGTTCATTCTTTTCATTGGCAATTCCTCTTATCTTGTCATACCACTTTTTAGAATTTATAATGCTTTTCCTGATTTTGTTTTTAACAAATTCAATTAAAATATGATATGCCTTTGAATGTGATTCCGGGTTAAGAATTACAGATTTAAGTTTTTCAGAATAATGAGACTCATCCACTTCTAAAAGGTGTGCTAATTCTTGTCTTAGAACAGAATTGTTCATGGCCATATCATAAATTTTTTTCTGGACTGGGTTGAGGTTTTTCTTGTAATAGCTTAAAGTTCTGTCAATATTTTGTTTAGCAGCAGAGTAATCGGGTCGGTCGATAAGCTGATTGTAGTTTTTAGGACGTTGATAGGAAAAGAACAATTCAAAATAAGCCTCTCTCGTCATTCCGTCATAGTGTATTACGCTTCTTTTATATTGTTTGGATTGCCAAACGTTCAGCATAATGAGCAAGGCAAAAATAGAATATAGGCCTATCCTTAACCATTTAGTCCTTAACTCTAATTCTTTTAGAAATGCTGAAAAAGGGATTGCTAATAACCCGTATGAATCAATCATTGGCCGCGATCCAAAACTGCCTCCATACCACCATGTCCACCAACTGTATATAATGAAAATATTCAGTAATGTGAAAATGATAATTGGAGTCAGGTATTCTTTACAATGTTTATACAGTAAGGGTATTCCTAATAGCGCAAAAATCATCAGTGGAGTATAAACAAGCCATCCCTTTCGAAAACTAAAAAGTCCTTTTAAAATTTCAGGATCATGAAAAAAGAAGCCTTCATCTTTATAGGAGTAGTAAAGCCAATCGCCAGTGATATGATGCCAATAAAACATTTGAGGCAAGAAAACAATAAAGGCAATAATAACCATTGCCAAAATCATTTGATAGTTTCTTACCAGGAGCCTGAATTTAGCATGAAGGCTCTGTTTATTGATAATACCAAAGAGTATAAAAACTACAGCAATAATTGCATTTGTTGGCCTGACAAGAATTATCATTCCTGAAACAACACCAATCAATAAGGTAGTTCCCCACGATGGTTTATTGTGCCACTTTTCAAAAAGGAAAAAAGCAATTGCAAACATTGAAAAGCTAAATACATGTGATGTTCCGGCACGCATTGTACTGTAGAAAAACAGGTTAGTTCCAAAAAGGATTAGAATTAATGTTGTAGTCGTGATTTTTTCTGAAAAACGTTTTAATAATATCTTTCTAATAAAAAATAACCCTAACAGCACATAAAAAATAGTGCTGAGATAAAAAGCGAATTCGTATGGAGTTGTATACCCATTCGCATCAAAGGGCAAGATTAGATGTGTAAGTACGTGCATTAAAAAGAAAAATGGTAGATGAAGTATTGCTACTCCCATCGTCATTTTAAGCACTTTTACATTACTTCCAGATGGATTTGAATAAACAATATTCCCCTCAAAATCATCCGGGAGATCTTCTATAAAATTAAAAGACAAATCATTATAAATGAATGTTGCGGGCATGTAAGCATAATAAATAGCTACATCCTGGCTTATTATGTAATGGTTGTTCCAGTTCTTGAAATTAAGACCAGAGAAGGCAAGGATTGGAATAAAAAGTAATAAGGCCTTTTGGGATAATGATTTGCGTTTGAAGAAATTCATATCTTTCACCTCCTAAAAACATTATATTTCAAAATACTATACAACGCCCTGAATCCGTCAGCGGCACCAATCTTTTTCCCTTCCTCATAAGTTCGTCCGTAATAGGAAATCCCAATTTCGTAGATGCGGATATCCGGTACACGCGATATTTTAGCGGTAACCTCTGGCTCAAATCCAAATCGATTTTCACGCAGATGAAGCTTTTTAAGGGTTTCGGCATGGAACATTTTGTAGCAGGTTTCCATGTCGGTGAGGTTGAGGTTAGTAAACACGTTGCTCACAAGGGTCAGGAATTTGTTGCCGATGGTGTGCCAGAAAAACAAAATCCGGTGAGGGTTTTGTCCCTGGAAACGGGAGCCGTAGACCACATCGGCAAAGCCTTCTTCGAGCGGTTTTAGCAAATCGTTGTATTCGCGTGGATCGTATTCTAAATCAGCATCCTGAATAACGATGTAATCACCGGTCGCTTCTTTAATACCACGGTGTAAGGCGGCCCCTTTACCCATATTTTGTGGCTGCTCAAATAGTTTGATGGTTTCTTCGGGATGGTCTGCAATAAATTGTTCTACCACCTCCACCGTGTTGTCTTTGGAGGCATCATTTACTAAAATCAACTCATATTCGATGGTTGTTTTTTTCATCATGGCATGAATATTCCGGATGGTGGAGATGACGGAATTTTCTTCGTTATACACCGGAATAACAATAGATAATTTATGCATGCTTTGGTTTTAAGTCTGAATATTATTTAAAATAACAGCACAAATATGCGGACTTTTTTTGAATCTTTAATTTAGCATGGAAGGCACAAAGACTCAAAGTAACACAAAGTTATACTATTATTTGATCTTAACTTATTGAAATTCATCATTTCACTACTCCTATTTTTAAGTGCGAAACTTTAGTAAATAATAACCACGCTTCTTGAGAGCTTTCCTGATTATTTCAGACAAAATTTGTTTCATTTCTGTTGTCAAAAATACAATAATCTTTCAGCATCTGTAAAGAAGACAACAGAATTGGCTCTGCCGGATAGGCAAAGACGCTTCCTCGAAAAAAAATATGCTGTTTGGTGGTTAAAAGCAGGGTGCGGCGGCAATTAATGGCCCGCGCTGCAAGTAATAGGGTGTTTTCGCTTGTCCATCCTCAGGCGCTGCCGCACCCCGTCATTAGTGTATTCTGGTTCCATTTGCGCGTAGACAAGATGAAAAACATGATTATTTAATTAAATTACTGAATTTCAATTAAATAACTTACAAACCTGTAAACATACAAACTTTTTAAACTGAACTCATGTTTACAATTTCTTTATCCTTATCTTCCTGTGGCAGGCGGTGAGCAAGAATCGCTTAGTTGGGGGTCTGCTCGTCCCGAAAGTCAAACAAGTTTTTAAGTTCTTCATCGGAGAGCTGCTTAAACGGGTTATTAGAGTTCACAAAGGTATCCGCCACTTTTTGTTTTTTTTGCTGCAGCGAATATATTTTTTCTTCGATGGTATTGCGCGTAATAAAGCGGTAAACAAAAACTTTATTCTTTTGTCCTATGCGGTGAGAGCGGCTCAGCGCCTGGTTTTCTGCCGCCGGATTCCACCAGGGGTCTAAAATAAATACGTAATCGGAAGCCGTAAGGTTGAGTCCGGTGCCGCCGGCTTTGAGCGAAATCAGAAACAGCCGGATATCCTGCCGCGTCTGGAATTGCTCCACCTGTTTTTCCCGGTCCCGGCTTTTCCCGGTAAGCATGGCGTAGGATATTTTTTGCTCATCCAGGTATTCGGCAAACAAGTCAAGATATCCCGTAAAGGAAGAGAACAGGAGTGCTTTATGCCCTTCTGATATTAGGTTATGGATGGAGCGCACCACCTCTTTAAATTTCCCGGAAGTCCCGTCGAAATTGCTGTTCATCAGCTTCGGATGGTTCGACATCTGGCGCATACGCAGCAAGGCCTCTAATATGCGGATCCTATTTTGGGGCGTTCCCTCTTCAAACACATGCAGCAGGTTATTCCGTATGCCTGATTTATAGCTCTCATATGCCTCTTCCTGCTCTTCGGTCATCGCACACCAGTAGACCTGCTCGGTTAAGTCGGGCAGTTCTTTCACCACCTCTTTTTTGCGGCGGCGCAGGATAAACGGCCGAATCAGTCGCTTAAGGCTCTCCTCACGGGTTTCGTCCTTATCCTGCTCTACAGGCGTCACAAACTGCTCCTGGAAGCTTTCATAACTGCCCAGCAAGCCCCGATTCAGAAAATGCAGCTGCGCCCACAAATCGCTGAGGGAGTTCTCCACAGGCGTGCCGGTCAGCGCCAGGCGATAATCGGAGTGCAACTCCAGCAATGCCTTGTAGGTTTTTGAGAAAGGATTTTTTACATACTGACTTTCGTCGAGGATCAGGTAATGAAATGAATGCCGCTGAAGAATCTCCACATCAATCCGCATTACGCCATAGCTTGCCAGGATTATATCATATTGATGAAACCGGGCCGGCAAATCTTTACGGATACCACCATAAATCAATACTTTTAGCGAAGGAGCAAACTTTTCTATCTCGTTTTTCCAGTTATGGAGCAGGGAGGTGGGCATGACCAAAAGGCTCGGCTTTTTATTTGTTGCCGGCGCAGAAAAAAGACGCAACTGGCTTTGAGAGTCTTCCGGCTGGCTGGTTGCATCAGGGCTGGTTTTCAGCAATAAGGCAAGAGTCTGGATGGTTTTACCCAGCCCCATATCATCGGCAAGACAGCCGCCAAATCCACTCTGATGCAGGTGGTAAAGCCATGTTAATCCGGTTTTTTGATATTCACGGAGGATGCCATGCAATCCCTCCGGCTCAGCAATTTTCTCAGGAAAAGTTTGCCGGTAAAGATTAAGCAGCGTTTCATTATTAAGAAAAGGCGAGTCAACATCTTTCACATTTGGCGGATGAAGCAGTCCCACATGCTGCTTCTTCACTTCAAAATACTCTTCCCTGGCGGTAGCAAACCTGATGATATCGGCATATTCGGTAAACCATGCATCAGGGATGATAAAAATACGCCCATCGTCCAGCGTATATGCCGGGTTTTTGTTCCGGATATGTTGCACCAGGTTCACAAAAGGGAAAGAGGTTTCGTCGAGCCAAACACGCATGTACAGGTCAAACCAGTCTTGTTTGCTTTGTGCCACTTCCATGTTTAACTGCACGTTTCCCAGGTAATAATTTTGCTCGTCGAGCTTTCCATTAAATTCAATGCCGTATGCCGACAGCTCTTTGGAGTGGGCATTCATCCAGTGTATCAGATGGTGCTGCCAACCCTCATAATCCAGCGGGCGGAAATAATGCTCCTGATAGCGGCGCAGCCCTTTGTCTTCCAGCATCTTTATGATTTCCTTTTCCTTATCCGGGTTCCGTCTTATTTTTCTGTAAACGATGCCTGACTCCGAAACGTTCAGAAAAACCAGCGTATCCTTGCTGTCGCGATAGTGAACCCGCCTGCCCTCATAGGTAAAGATCAGCTCCAGGGCGGGTTTGCCGTAAAGATCGTTGGTGAGCGTGAGATGCGTCTGAGGATGCCCTACGCCTTCGTCGCGAAGCTGCATGCCCTCCAGCCTGACTTTAAAATCGCGCACTGCTTTTTTTACAAAACCTTCGAGGTATTGCTGTGTAAAATTTGATGGAATAAAAACCTCTTCCTTAGAAAGAAAAGGCTTCAGATTTTTGTTGTTGATTTGTTCAGATTTGAAGATTTGCAGCTCTTTCAAAAATAGCAGCGGTTCATTGCTGATTATTATGATACCGGCATTTTTCACATCCAAAAGCCCTTCTTCAGTATGTAATGTCATCCGGTAGCTGATGCCTTCCTCCATTTTCCTGAAGTAAAACTCAGGAACCAGGGGCTTTTCCCGGAGACGGATCCGTTGCGATAACGTTTCGGCAGAGTCGTTACCTTCTCTGAAAAACACCGGAATGCCGGCTTTTAGGGCTATTTCAAATACTTCATTCAACCGTTTATCTACATAGGGGCGCATCACCTTTTCATAGTGCGCAGGCTTCATTTCATCAAAAAAGGTGCTTGCCGTCAGCCCACGGGCGGCACGCCGGTTAACAAACCGCTTAAAAAGCGCGCCGTCGCTATACTTGTCGCAAGTTTCAACAATCTGTTTTTCTTCTGCGTTAAGCGGTGTTGTCTTAGTATCGGCAGCGCTTAGCGGACTATCGATCCGGACGGCGCTTTCAGAAGAATCCAGCATTCCAAGAAAAGGAGTAAACACATAGCCCAGCGCCCTGTGGCGGCGCAAAAGCAATATCATTTGAAATTTTTTCTCTGAATTTGTCATGGTTGCTCCCTTAAAAGGTATGGCGAAAATAAAAAAATGTGTGCGTATTTTACTGATGAAATCTACATTAACCCGCATTGTGCTGATAAAGCAGGCTAAACATCTGAACACAAATGTACGTTATCATTATAAGTAGGAAATGCAGCCACCGGGAAAACTTTTTTTGTTGGAAACCGAACAGGTTATCTGCAGAGAATGACTGGTTAGTGTAACAAAGAGTGTCAATTAAAATAACAATCGTAATTTTGCACCCGGATTCCGGCAATGCGGTCACGAAAAAATAATTTCGTTGTGTTTGGCATGGTTCAGGAGCAAGTAACAAGATAATATTAAAGAAAATAACAAGACAAATTATGTTTGAAAAGAGAAACACCCGCACCGAGATTTCTTCACTGGGAGAATTTGGCCTTATCAAGCGGCTCACCAAGGATATCCCTATCAATAACCCATCTACCGTAAAAGGTATTGGCGACGACGCCGCGGTAATGGATTTCAAGGGCCGCCTGGTGCTCAGCTCGCAGGATCTGCTTGTGGAGGGCGTGCATTTTGATTTGACCTATTTCCCGCTGAAGCACCTGGGCTACAAAGCTGCCGTGGTGAATATCTCCGATATTTATGCCATGAATGGGGTGCCTACCCAGCTAACGGCAGGAATTGCCGTGTCGAACCGGTTTGCCGTGGAGGCGCTGGAAGAGATTTATGATGGTATGAAGCTGGCCTGCAAGAAATATAATGTCGATTTTGTGGGAGGCGACACCACTGCCAGCCCGCATGGCTTGTTTCTCTCTGTCAGCATCCTCGGCGAGACGGAGAACCCTGTTTACCGCAGCGGTGCTAAAGAGAACGACCTGCTGTGTGTATCGGGTGATTTAGGGGGTGCCTATATGGGGCTGCTGCTTTTGGAACGCGAAAAACAGGCCTACAAAGCTAACCCCGACATGCAGCCCGACCTGAGCGGCTACGACTACCTGCTGGAGCGTCAACTGAAACCCGAAGCGCGGGCCGATATCCAAAAGCTATTGCACGATGCCGGCGTAAAACCTACCGCCATGATCGATATTTCGGATGGACTGGCCTCAGAAATCCTGCATCTCTGCACGGAATCCAAAACGGGGTGTAACCTCTATGAAGAGAAAATACCTTTAGATATAAAAACCGGAGAGCTGGCCAAAGAGTTTAATATCGCTCCTGCTGTTGCAGCCCTCAGTGGTGGCGAGGATTATGAACTGCTCTTTACCGTGGATCAGAAAGACTATGAGGCTGTGAAAGCTATTGCAGAGATATCCATCATAGGCCATATGACAGATATAGGCAACAGCGCTAATCTGGTGAGTAAAGACGGCGTGGTGGCCCCCCTTACTGCTCAGGGGTGGGATGCTTTGCTTAACAAAGAGCCACAGGATAATAACAACGCCGATAATAAAAACGAGGAGTAGCCATGCCTGCGGCCCTGAATCCCAACTATGATAAACTGGAACCACTTATCAAAACATTGCCCGAAAAACCGGGAATCTACCAATATTTTGATGAGGCGGGAACCATTATCTATATTGGCAAGGCCAAAAACCTGAAAAAACGTGTGGCTTCCTACTTTACCAAAGCTCACGACCATACCGGGAAAGTGCGGGTGATGGTGAAGAAAATTGCCGATATCCGCTTTATGATTGTGGATACCGAGACAGATGCTTTGTTGCTGGAGAATAACCTTATTAAAAAGTATCAGCCACGCTATAATGTGATGCTTAAGGATGACAAAACGTATCCATGGATATGCATCAAAAATGAACCCTTTCCGCGTGTATTCACCACGCGCAACCTGGTAAAGGATGGTTCGGAGTATTTCGGGCCCTATACTTCGGCACGGATGATGAACACGCTCCTTGACCTCATACGGCAGCTCTATCCCCTCAGGACATGCTCCTATGACCTTTCGGAGGAAAACATCCGCAAAGGAAAGTTTAAGGTATGCCTGGAATATCACCTGGGCAACTGCAAAGGCCCGTGCGAAGGCCTTCAGGATAGCGAGGACTACAACAGCGCCATCAGGCAGATACGCAACATCATCAAGGGGAATCTCAACGCGGTTGTCAGGGAGTTTAAAGCGATTATGATGACTTATGCTGAGAAGATGGAGTTTGAGAAGGCGCATCGCATCAAGACTAAGCTGGATATCCTCAACAGCTTCCAGAGCAAGTCTGCCGTGGTGTCTCCGAAAATTAATAATGTGGATGTTTTCGGGTTTGTGGAGAGCGAAAAGGGAGCCTATATAAATTTCCTGAAAGTGGTTAATGGCGCAATTATTCAGACCCACACCTTAGAGCTAAGGAAAAAGCTTGACGAAAGCCGTGGCAAGCTCCTGGCGCTGGCTATCACAGAATTCCGGCAGAGGTACAACAGCGATGCGCATGAGATAGTGATACCATTCGCCCCGGAGGAGGCAGCCCTCGAAGAGGTTACGATAACGATTCCCCAAAGGGGCGAGAAAAAGCACCTGCTCGACCTGGCACACCGGAATGCCACTTATTATAAAATGGAGCAGCAAAAGCGACGCGAATTGGTGGACCCCGACCGCCATAAAAAGCGCATCCTGGAAAAGATAAAAAGTGACCTTGGACTGAAGGAGCAGCCCGTAAGGATGGAGTGTTTCGATAACAGCAATTTCCAGGGCGATTATCCGGTGTCGGCAATGGTGCACTTTAAAAATGCCAAGCCGCTGAAAAAGGAGTACAGGCACTACAATATCAAAACGGTAACGGGCCCCAACGACTATGCCTCCATGGAGGAGGTCGTCCTTCGCCGCTACAAAAGGTTGCTGGATGAGGAAAAACCGTTGCCTCAGCTGATTGTTATAGATGGTGGAAAGGGACAGCTTAGCGCTTCCTATAAAGCCTTGCAACAACTGGAGCTGCACCACAGGATTGCGATTATAGGGATAGCTAAACGCCTGGAAGAGATATTTAAACCCGGAGACCCGATCCCGGTTTATCTCGACAAAACCTCGGAAACACTTAAAGTGATACAGCATATGCGTGATGAAGCCCACCGTTTTGGGATTACCCACCACCGCAAACGCCTGGAAAAAGGAACCATCAAAACAGGTCTTACCGAAATCAAAGGCATTGGAAAAAATACAGCCACCGCACTGCTATCGGAGTTGAAATCGATGAAACGCGTTCAATCTGCGTCGCTTAAACAGCTTGCCAATGTGATTGGGCCGGCAAAAGCCGGGCTGGTCTACAATTACTTCCACCCGGAGGAGAGCCCGGAAAATTCACCGGAAAATAATTGATGTCAGGCGTGGCCTGGGATGAAAAAAAGCGCGCAAAAGGCTGTTCACTTTAGTGAACGGTATGGGAGACACTCGCTAATTTTCATGGGCTTTAAGTCCTTTTCCATGCTATATCCCACCCATATTTCCGTGTATTGCCGGGGAGATGGCTGTTCTTCTCTATCCTGTTGCCCTATGCAGGCTTGTCCCGGGGCTTCGGGATTGGTGCTTTTGGGTCAGTCACCAAAGGATAGTAAATTCCTGAAAAACAACACAAAAAACAATGTTGTCATTGGAGGGAGGCGCGCCTGAACCAGGAAAGTTATTCAGTCGGGCGGGAAGCTGGTTGTCTGAAATCAATCAGGTTGGCTCTTTTCTAATCAATGAGTGATTTATACAAAAGTATTGTTAATGCGAATCAAGAGTTAAAAATAAGTCCAATAAAAGCGGCGGCCATTTTTCCGAAAACATGAACCAAAAGACCTTTGGTTGATCGCACTTTGCTAGCTCTTTGGATATCCGTTTTTTCTATAAG
>Ga0306868_1000302_pt1 | contig 34721 bp, 30 predicted proteins | sample AntRauTorckE6832_FD_190411 | JGI IMG/M metagenome (GOLD analysis project Ga0306868, IMG submission 190411) | Saline lake microbial communities from Rauer Islands, Antarctica - Metagenome Torckler E6 #832 (v2) (version 2) | ecosystem: Environmental > Aquatic > Non-marine Saline and Alkaline >... | reverse complement strand
ACAGCATTTCGGGCTTCCTGGATCGCCTGGCGGCCCCGGGTGATATCCGCCGCACTCGGGGTCGTACCCCACAGGGGTTGAAACAGCGAAGTTGCAACGCCCCAGTGCGCCATGGCACAGCCTGGATCTTCCTGAATAATGGCCTCAAATTCCGCCTGCGCCTGTGCATACATCATGTGATGCATCATGCCCAGCGCGTGATCGACATCAGCGCGCACAGATTCTGAACAGTCAGCCCGGAAGTTTATGGTGCCTATGGTGTCGCCGGCGCCAGCAGAGGATTCATTGTTTGCGGGGGCCTGATGGGCCCAAGCCGGAAGGGAAATGCTCAGGGAGACGGCAAACATTGCAGAACGTAATGTGGTGTTCATAACATGACTCCATGTGACCATCCTGGTGTGGAGCCGGCATGTCATACACCGGGCAGAGACTGAATACATACTGCCAGAAGTTGGCCCTGCATGCGCAGCTTACTGCTCTAACGCTACTCCCATTCCGACTGCTTCGCCAGCAATACCCAAGACCCACCTTTTCCGACATCGAGCGCCATCGAGCGCCATCGTGCGCAGGTTAAGGGGAAGCCCAGGGTCCCAAAAACGCGGGGACCTGAAATGTGTTAGTGTGTCTGTACTGGCATACGAGTTATCAAGTATTTCTTCCTGCTTGACCAGTTCGAGCGCTTCCCTCCGGCGTCTTCTCGAGATCTCGTGTTTCATCGGTGGCCTGCCCACCCACGGCCTTCTGTTGCACCAACAGATTCAGCTTCCATCGCATTGCACCGTCGTTAGATCCGACCTTTATGCGCATTACCGCAAAGCTTGATGGCTCGACCATTGCCGGCCCGAGCGGCCTGACCTAATCACGTGCTTTTGAAGCAGCCCGCGACGTCGTTATTGCAGCCTATTTTTTTAGCCCGGATATAAATTTGGGCTAAAGGAACGAAACAGGACTTTGCCTGTAATCAAAGAAAGTAAGTATTGAATAAATACCGATAAAAATACTATTCGGAGATGTGAATGAGATTTGTAAATAAACTCGCGACTGCTGCTGCAGTTAGCTCACTAGTACTTGGCGCTACAGTAGCCCAGGCAGACTCGAAAGAGCCTATTGTAATCCCTACCCATAACTGGACCAGCCAAATCACCATGGCCTACGTTATTGGTGGTATTTTTGAAAGCATTGGCGACAATGTTTCGTACGTACCTGCTGATAGCCAAGCGGTTTACGAATCAATTCGTACTGGTGACGTCACTATTGGTCACGAAGTATGGCAGTCTACTTTTGGTAAGTCTTTCAACAACGCTTTAGACGCTGGCGGCATCATTGATGTGGGCAAGCACGCTTCTGCTACTCAAGAAGAGTGGTGGTATCCTGCGTATGTAGGCGAACTATGCCCTGGCCTGCCTTCCTGGAAAGCACTGAACGAATGTGCTGATCTGTTTACAACAGCGGGTAGTGGTGGCAAAGGTCGTTATCTGGACGGCCCGATGGACTGGCATGGCCAGGAAACCCTGGACCGTATCGAAGCACTCGACATGGACTTTACAGCCAAGTTTGCCGGGTCTTCTGGTGCACTTTGGGCGGAACTGGAGTCAGCAGCTAAAGACAATCGTGCGGTCGTAGTCTTTAACTGGTCACCTAACTTTACCGATGCCGGTGACGGTGGCAGCTTCGTTAAATTCCCCGCGTATAGTGATGGCTGCAAGAAGTCAGATGGCGGTGATGGCAAGTGTGGTTCACCACCAGCAGGTTGGCTGAAAAAAGCAGCTTACTATCAGATGCCTGCGAAATGGCCAACCGCTTACAAAATCTACAACAACATCTCCTTTACTAAAAGCGATATCGGCAACATGGCTGCATTGGTTGACATCGATGGCATGAGCCACGAAGAAGCCGCGACTAAGTGGCTGGCTGACAACGAAGCAACCTGGAAAGCCTGGTTGTAAGTAAGACCCACTGACCTGAGTGCGCTGCATTCAGGTCAGGCCTTGTGGTTCATTATTCAACACAAGACCCCATTGCCAAAAAACATATCGTTTTAGCACCTCTTTTTTATCGGGATTTAATCATGTCAACAACGGCTCAGCCGGTTATTAAGTGCGATTCTGTCTATAAGATTTTTGGCGACAATGCAGCAAAACTTTTGAAACAGTCAGGCGGAAAAGTAGAATCAGCATCACTACTTGAAGCAGGATGTGTCATCGGTGTTAACAACGCCTCTTTTGAAGTGCACAAAGGTGAAATACTCGTCGTCATGGGCCTGTCAGGCTCTGGCAAATCAACCCTTTTGCGCTGTATTTCACGCCTGATCGACACCACTGCAGGCGATATCTTTATTGATGGCGAAGACCTGCTCGCCATGAATGCAAAAGAACTCATCAACATTCGTCGTAACAAAATGGGCATGGTATTCCAGAGCTTTGCCCTCCTGCCTCACAAAACAGTGTTAGAAAACATTGCGTTACCATTACAAGCGAAAGGCATGAGCACAACCGACAGCATGGACCGTGCGATGGACATGGTAAACCTGGTGGAGCTCACAGGTTGCGAAAATGACTTCCCGCGCCAGCTCTCTGGTGGTCAACAACAACGTGTCGGCATTGCTCGCTCATTGGCGGTGGAACCTGATATCTGGTTCCTCGATGAGCCATTCTCAGCCCTGGACCCTCTGATTCGCAGGGAAATGCAAGACGAGTTCTTGCGTTTACAAAGTGTATTAAATAAAACCATTTTATTCGTTACCCACGACTTTGACGAAGCGCTACGCCTTGCCGACCGCATCGCCATTATGAAAGACGGCGTCATCGAACAAATTGATACCCCAGCCAACATCGTACTCAACCCAGCCACGGAATACGTCGCCAAATTCACCCGTGGAGTGCCACGCGAACGCGTACTCTCTTGCCAGGACATCATGGGGGAATATGATCCCTCTGCAGAGATGAGTGACATCACGGTATCTAAAGATGCCATTATCGGAACCGTAGCAGAATCCGTGCTAACCGAGCAAAAACCAGTGGCTGTCACTGATGGCGACGACAAGATTGTTGGCGTTTTAAACAGCAGCGCCATAATACACGTCTTGTTTGGTGACACTACCAGCGTGCCGGTTAACAACTAAGCCCTGAGCCCAATCTAATGCAATATTTTACCGAACATAAATGGATTCAGTTTGTCGCCTTATTAGCGGTGTTCTTTGCCCTTGTAATGGCCATCGATCCAGCCACAGGGGGCAACTTGTGGCGCATACAAGAGACCGTGTTCTGGCTGCTGCCTGACGTTGTTAACGACGGCCTTGAGTTCCTCATTAATGATTTCTGGGTCGTAGAGATCTACGATGCTGAGTTAGACCTCACCGAAGAATCGACCATGATGAAAGAGTTTACTCGTGCCCTGTCTGGCGCGGTTCTCTTTGGCATTAATCTGATTCGTGAACTTCTATTAGGTGGCGTTAAAACGTTTGTGGTCTTTACTAGCTGGGACTTCATCAGCGCAAACAAGTGGGCTCGAATCCCTGCAATGCCGTGGCCAGCGGTTGCTGCTGGTGTATTTTTAATAGGCCACTATCTTGGTGGCCGTAAGCTGTCTGTTTTAGCCGGTACCAGCATCATTTACATTGCTGTATTTGGTCAGTGGACACCCGCCATGCAAACCTTATCCTTTGTTTTAGTGGCTGTGCCCATATCGGTTTTTCTAGGGTTAGCTTTAGGCATCACTGCCTATAAGAACAAAACCTTCGAGTCCATGCTGGCGCCACTGTTAAACGTGGCTCAATCCATGCCTCACTTCTCATACTTGATCCCGGTGGTGGTATTCTTTGGCATTGGTGACCATGCCGGCGCTATTTCAACGGTTATTTTTGCCACCCCCCCAATGATACGTTTAACCATTCTAGGCCTTAAAAAAGTCTCTCCGGAAGTGTTGGAGGCGGGCATGATGAGTGGCTGTAACCCACGCCAACTCATGTTTAAAGTGCTCATCCCTACAGCACGCCATGACATTTTGATCGGTGTTAACCAGGTCATCATGCAGTGTTTGGCCATGGCCGTCATCGCATCGTTTATTGGCGCAAAGGGTTTGGGCTACGACTTGCTGGTGTCATTGAACATGCTCAATATAGGCCAGGCCCTCGAACTTGGTGTGTCTATTGTATTGATTGCTGTGGTTCTGGATAAGTTATCCCTGGCCTGGGCGAACAAACAGGTCGATTACTTTGCTGACTCACCATTCTATTTGCGTCACAAATATTCGCTGGCCTTCTTGGGAATTTTGATCTTCACCTCTGTTATAGCCTATCTTGCGTCGATCATTTTCCCAGACAAGGCCAACTACCTCTACTTCATTGATGAAACACAAGGGTTCACTACCGAAAAGTTCTGGGACCTTATCGTTGACTGGATCATCACCAACACTTACGACAGCGTGCAAAGCTTCAACTTCTTCATGATCACATCCATTTTGATGCCCATGAAACAGGCTTATTTATCGATGCCAGTCGCTGCAACCCTGTTTCTGGTTGCAGGCACGGGTTACATTGTTGGTGGCCTTCGCTCTGCTATTGTTGTGACAGCCCTCATTGCCTTTATTGCTTTAACGCCCTGGTGGGACCGCGCCCTTATTACCGCCTATATGGCCACCTTCGCAGTCATCATTTCCGTGATTATTGGTTGCAGTGTCGGCATTTTGTGCTCTCGAAGCCCCCGGGCAACTAAATTTATATTACTGGTTTGTGATACGTTTCAGACATTCCCGTCGTTCGTCTACTTAATTCCCGTCATCATGTTGTTCGGTGTGAGTGATTTATCAGTGCTTATTGCGGTGATCGTATACGCCACAATCCCTGCCACACGTTACACAGTAGAAGGGCTGAGTAACGTGCCTAAAACCTTGCAGGAAGCAGGCTCCATGTCAGGGGTTAACCGCATGCAGAGGTTATTGAAAATTGAACTGCCTTTGGCATTTCCACACATCATGTTGGGCATTAACCAGACCGTCATCTTCTCGTTGTTTATGATTATCATCGGCGCCTTTATCGGTACCGACGACTTAGGCCAGCTCATCATGCAATCTTTGTCTGAAGCCAACGCTATGGGCCAAGGCATCGTCCTCGGCTTATGCGTTGCCTTTATCGGCCTGGCAGTAGACCACTTGATCCATACCTGGGCAGAGCAACGCAAGAAAGTGTTGGGGATCGCTTAGCAGACAAGTGATCTTAGTCCTGAGAAACAGCCGAAGACTTGAAGCCCATTCCCCAGTAGCAGAAACGCTTCACTTAGCAGAATAGAACGGATAGGTTTGATTACAGAATAAAAGCCATGGCCTCATCCTGATTGGGCAACGGATTAGGTTTTGCAGTATCTGTGCCAGCACTGGTTACAGCCATGCTAAATTGGTTAGATCTATACGGCTGAACATGAAAGCCATTGGCAAACCAGCAGCTCAACGATGAGCTGCTCTAAAACCATGCAAGGGTTGCACATGATTTTCGGAATCGCCTGGTTCGCAATGATGTGGTTTGGCCTGATGACGGTCGCACTGATGGCTGCGGTAGTGTTTATCCTGCGCCGGAAGCACGATGCCGGGGATGACAGCGAAAGCTCCACCGACCAGCCCCAAAGCGAAGCCCGCCAGCAAGTACTTGAAAAGGTAAAAGCCATGCATGCCGCGGCTGAAGGCCTCCATGGCCGGGCCCGGATAAAGGCGCTGCGGCGATTCATGGATAGCATGAGTGACGGCCGTGAACTGGTCTCGGAAATCCGCCCCTCTACAAACGGCGGACCCAAGGGGGAATGGGTGATTGCTCCCGGATCAAAACCTACCCGCCGGATTCTCTACATTCACGGCGGTTCCTGGATCGCCGGCAGTCCCAAAAGCCATCGCACCATCACTGACCGGTTGTCGAGGTTGACCCACGCCTGCGTGTTCGCCATCGATTACCGGCTGATGCCGGAAAACCGCTATCTCGAAGGCATTATCGACTGCCAGCAGGCTTACCGCTGGATGCTCGACAACGGCCCGGACGAAAAGGCACCGGCCGATTTTGTGGTGATCGCCGGGGACTCCGCCGGCGGCAGTCACACCCTGGGGCTTATTGCCTGGATACGGGACCAGGGTGAGGGTGTGCAACCACCGAATGCCGCTATTGCTCTGTCGCCCTCTACCGAGCTCATGCTCACGTCGCTGGGCAGCCGGGCCAACCTGAAAACCGATGCCATGCTAGGGCCAGCCGTTAAAAAACTGGCGCGCATACCCTTACCGCTGCTGTGGTGGGGAGCTGTTTTGGGCATGCGGGTATTGCCCACCAGTCCAATGGCATCCCCCCTGCGAGGAGGCCTTCACAATCTCCCGCCAACACTGATTCACGTCAGTGAATCAGAGCTACTGCTGAAAAATGCGCAACGGTATGTAGCAAAAGCACAGGCAGCTGGCTCACTGGTGGAATTAGCAACCTGGCACGACATGGTTCACGTGTGGCACCTGTTTACGCCGTTGTTACCGGAGGCGGAAGAGGCGTTCGAGCATATAGGGGAATTTCTGACGCGAGTCGAAGCGATTTCTAAGGTTCCCTAGCTCAGCAGTCGTTCTTTGGCTTCATTAATACGGGCCGAATCATCGTCGAATGGGAATAATTCTGTCCCGGTTTTCTATTTCCATAAAAAACCCCGGGCCAGACCCGGGGTTTTCACAATTCCTTATTAATTAATCATTAGTCTGGCAGAACAACAAAATCGTCCATCGCCGTAATGGTCGCAACACTGCCATTGCCATTATTCAGCCGCGCTACCGCCGTGTACACACCACCCGTTTCTAGAGTCAGAGTGCCAGACTTGAAAAGCTCATTGCCATCCGTATCAGTTATGAACACAACGTAGTCGCCTGCGGCCACGTTCAGGTAGCCAGACGATGTGCCGTAAGCAAAGTTCGGCAACGCAGGCTCGGCATTACCAACGCCTTCTCCTGCCTCCGCGGCAGGCACCAGATACACATCTACCACCTGTGCCTCAACCGCGCCGTGAATAACGCGCAGCTTAGCCGCGGTAAAGACGCTACGATTGTCATCCGGGAACACCAGCGCTTCGATCTCGACGCCCACAGAACCTGCAGCAATAATCGTCAGCAGATCGCCCGCGGCCAGATTTAGCGTTCCATCGATGGCTGCCGCCATGCCGCCGGTTCCGGCCAATCACAGTTGCGGTGGCACCGCCCGGCAATATGCCGTTCACGGTTACTTCATAGGTGCCAACTTCCGGATTGAGTACGCCTGCATCCTTATAATCAGCTCCCTCTATCGCATTGTCGCCATTGATACCTATATTGACGAGGGGAGCATCCGATACGCCGTGAAGCACGCGCACCTGAGTTGTTGGTGTTGACGTTGTTGGTATTGACGAACTGCTGGAACCATCGAAACACCCGGATAGTAAGAGCTGCGCCTGGCCACTTAGCTCAGCAGCCGCTCTTTGGCTTCATTAACACGGGCGGCCAGGTAGTTACTCCCACCACGGTCCGGATGCATTTTCTGCATCACCCGACGGTGGGCCTGGACGATCTCATCTCGGCTGGCACCGGGCTCTAGTCCCAGGATATCGAGGGCTTCGCTATCGCTCAGAGCACCGCCACTGCCTGAATTTTCAGGTTCACTTTCCTCCGCGCTGTCATCGCCAGCCGGGTCGTCAGTGCGCCAGGAGTCCCCGAACCGACGGTCCAGATAGGTTTCCAGGAGCCGCGCCGAATCCTCGTCCTGATCCCGACAATATTGCAATAATTCGATGAACTCACTCTCCCCCATATCGGCCAGCACACGCCCGGCCATGGGACCTTTCACTATCTCTCCGCTCATGGTTCCGGAGTCGTGGTCCAGGGTCATCTCGAGGATATCGCTGGAAACATGAGATTGGTTGCCCGGTTTGGCGCTTGCGTCACCCCTTCCCGAGCCCCGCATCTGACCCATCAGCAAGGATGGCAACACACGGCGCAGCAAGGGAAACAGGAACACCAACAAGGCAAACAAGATGTGCAAACGGCCGGTAACCGCCAGAAGGACCGCCAACAGGATACCGGCAATCGATACCAGCTTGAGAATAGCCGGCTTGCGTTGGCTGGCCGGCTGGTTGCGCAGCCAGACCCATGCAACAACCGCCATTACGACAACCAGAAGCGTTAGTGGCACTCGGATACTCCGGGCCAGATAGCCCACCGGTTCATTGAAATAAGCGCTATCTGAGCTGTTGCGTCAGACGCTTAACCTCTGGGGAGCTGCGGCCGGAATAGTCCTGCAGTGCTTTAGCTCCACCGGAAGCATAGACCGCAACAGCGGCCATAAGATCCTTAAGCACCTGTGGGCTATTGCGATCAAATGGTGCATAGGCGCCACCCGACAGTTTGCTCACCTGCTGGAACACCGCCCTGGCATGTGCATCGGTACCCTCATGGAACATAAACACCGGGGTTCGCAGCATGCCCAGTTCCCCGGCAATATGGCAGAGTTCGTCCACCGGCTCCTCACAAAAATCCCCGATAAACACCACGGCCTTGACGGCCTTTGCCCGGGTCTCTTTCCTGGCGTGCGCCAATACCCGGCTGATCTGGGTACGTCCGCCCAGGCAGGAAACGCCGTTCATCAGGTTAAGCAACTGGCCGGTCTCGCTGACAAACCCCGTGGCCTTGAATTGACCAAAACCGCGGTAGTAGCAAAGCTGAATAGCCAGGCCGCCCAAATCCCTGGTCGCCATGAACAGTTCACTCTGCAGGTGGCAGGCCTGATCCCAGGTCGCCTCCCGGCTGGCAGTAGCATCCAGGGCAAAAATCAGTCTGCCCTGCCCTCCGGTTTGTTTGGGCAACTTGCGGACCTGATGGATAAACTGGTCGATCGACTGCTTATCGGATTTGGTATCGAGCTCTTTGTCGGACATATGGTTTGCAAATCGCCTCGCCCTGCCAATGAATTACTTCAAGCTTAGGGGAAAGGCGGCACAATTCACAGGTCCCCGGGCCGGGGAGTGGAGGGTCGATTAAACTCAGCGCACAATCATTACCGATATCTTGGCGTGATGCACCACATGTTCTGCGTTGGGACCGAGCACATAATCGGCGAATTTACGCTTATTGTGGGACGCCATGACGATAAGATCGACCTCCAGCTTCTTGGCCACATTGATGATCGCCTCCCAGGGCGAGCCATCGACGATGACACTCTGCGCCCGTATATCAGCGGGCACGTTCGCCTCGATGAAGGCGCGCTGAGCTTCGGTTATCGCCTGATGGGCATTCTTGGCGAAATCCTTGGGGAAATAAGACCCGACTATGGGCATGTTATAGTCCGGCAGAACCGTGACCAGATGCAACGAGGCGTCGAAACTTCTGCATAGCGTCAAAGCCGTGGGAAGCGCCTTCGACCAGGACGCCTCCTCGTTGAGATCCACTGGCAACATGATCTTGTTGTACATGGCTAACTCCCTCAGGCAGTGGCGGTAGCCGCCGTTTTATCACGGCGACGGCGCTGCAACATTACAATCAGTCCAAAGATCAGGAAGGCAGGAATCCACATCAACTCCTTGGTCCAGCGGTCTACAGGGGACAGCACCTCGATGATTTCCTGGTCGAAATCGAAGCCAAGATTCTTCGCCTGGCTGCCATAAGCCACCATGTCGACGGTCGCCGTGCCATCCTTGATCAACAACTCCATGCCCAGGTTCTCAAGCCGCTCCTGACCGGTCTCGCCATCCGGCACTGGCAGAGTCATATAGGTGGTCATGGGATCGCCGAACGCATCGACACCTGCAATCTGCAAGCGCAGGGTAGCGTCTTCATCGGCATCGCCCAGCGCCTCGACGAATTGTGCGGGTGGCACGGATTCATAGGGATCATGGATCATGTCCATCCAGAACCCGGGCCGGAACAGCGTGAACGCAATCAGCAGCAACACCATGGATTCATACCAGCGGCTGCGGGTGATCATGAAGCCCTGGGTCCCCGCGGCGAAGATCAGCAAGGCAATGGTCGACACCACGAAGATCAGGATGCCCTGCATGAAGGTTACATCGATCAGCAGTAAGTCGGTATTGAAGATGAACAGGAACGGCAGCGCCGCAGTACGCAGGCTGTAGTAGAAGGCCTGAAAACCGGTTCGGATGGGATCGCCACCCGAGACGGCTGCCGCCGCGAAGGACGCCAGCCCAACCGGCGGCGTGACGTCGGCCATGATGCCAAAGTAGAACACGAACAGGTGCACCGCAATCAACGGCACCAGCAGGCCGTTCTCCGCCCCCAGTTGAACAATGACCGGTGCCAGCAACGCCGAGACCACGATGTAGTTGGCCGTCGTGGGCAGACCCATGCCAAGAATCAGGCTGAGCACCGCCGTGAGCAGCAGGATCAGCATCAGGTTCCCCATGGAGAGAATTTCCACCACCTCGGCCAGCACCAGCCCTACCCCGGTCTGCGACACGGCCCCTACGATGATGCCAGCGGTGGCAGTGGCGATGCCGATGCCGATCATGTTGCGGGCACCGGTGATCAGGCCAATCCAAAGGTCCATCGCGCCTTCGCGCAGATCCGCGCCCATATTGCTGCGACCCCGGAAAATCGAGGTAATGGGGCGCTGGGTAAGAATGATGAAGATCATGAACACCGTGGCCCAGAAGGCCGACAGCCCCGGCGACAAGCGCTCCACCATCAGACACCAGACCAGCACGACCACCGGCAGGATGTACTGCAGACCTACCAGTACCGTGGGCCTGGTTTGCGGTAGCGAATAGATCGGCTGATTGGGATCATCCAACTCGAGTTCGGGGTAACCGGCTGCCAGCTTGAGCAAAGCGATATAGATCACTGTCAGGCCAACCGCGACCACCCAGGGTGTCGCATCGCCAAGCACCGGCTTGAGCCAGCCAAGGCCGTAATAGACGACTAGAGCCGTCACCATCAGCAGCAGCAGGCCACCGAGAAAGCCGATCACCTTGTGCAACAGCGGCTTGGCCGGATTGCTGCTTTCAAGACCCTGCATGTTGGCTTTAAGGGCCTCCAGATGAACGATATAGACCAGCGCAATATAGGAGATCAGCGCCGGCAGGAAGGCATGCTTGATGACCTCGACATACGAAATACCCACATACTCGACCATCAGGAAGGCAGCTGCCCCCATGACCGGCGGCATGATCTGACCGTTGACGGAGGACGCCACCTCGACGGCCCCGGACTTCTCGGCGGAAAAGCCGACACGCTTCATCATCGGAATGGTGAAGGTGCCGGTGGTCACGACGTTGGCGATCGACGAGCCGGAGATCAGGCCAGTCATGGCCGACGCCACCACGGCAGCCTTCGCCGGCCCGCCCTTGTAGTGGCCAAGCAGCGAGAACGCCACCTTGATGAAGTAGTTACCCGCCCCAGCCTTGTCGAGCAGGGCACCAAACAACACGAACAGGAACACAAAACTGGTCGAGACCCCCAGTGCAATGCCGAAGACGCCCTGAGTCGTCAACCACTGGTGATTGATCAGCCCATAGAGGCTGACGCCGCCATGGGAGAGGATACCGGGCATCCATGGGCCAGCAAGGCTATAGATAAGAAAAACCGATGCCACGATCATCAGCGGCGGCCCAAGCGCCCGGCGGGTCGCCTCAAGCAGCAGCAGGATCCCCACCACCCCGATGATCACGTCCTGCATTATCGGCGCACCGGGGCGCTGGGACAGCTGCTCGTAGAACATGAACATGTAAGCGCCGCAGAAGGCCGCCACCGCGGCAAGCACCCAATCCTGGATGGGGATGCGATCGCGGGGCGAACGCTTGAGTGCCGGATAGGCCATGTAGGCCAGAAAAAGCGCAAAGGCCAAGTGAATAGAGCGAGCTTCCGTGGCGCCGAACACGCCGAAACCCAGCATGAAGGGCACTGGAGAAGCGATCCATAATTGGAATAGCGACCATGCCGCCGCAATGCTCACCAATAGCTTCCCGGGCACACCAGCTGGTTTGCGGGCCCCCGTGTCACTGGAGGCAACCATGTCCTCCAGATCGACACTCGAGTCACGAGATCTTGTGTTGTCTTCAGTCATAGTCAGCCCTATCCGCCGTCGATCAGGTAGCTGTTGATAGTGTTATTGCGCTTGGGAAAGTCGAGGGAACGGCATCACCAACGCAATGCGCGGATACCTACAAGCATCCGCGCATCAGTCACTCGACTGTAACAACCGTCAAGACAGGATCACTCGATCCAGCCCTGCTCACGATAGTAGCGGGCAGCACCATCGTGCAGCGGTGCAGAAAGCCCCTGGGTGGCCATCTCCTGGGGATCCAGGTTCTCGAAGGCCGGGTGCAGCTGCTTGAAGCGATCGAAGTTGTCGAAGATCGCCTTGACCGTCTGGTAGATGACTTCCTCGTCGGCATCTGTGGTGGTCACGAAAGTAGCCGCCACCCCGAAGGTCTCGACATCGTCCGGGTTACCCTTGTACAGGCCGCCGGCAATGACGGAGCTGCTGTAGTAAGGATACTCGTTGACGATGCCCTGGATGTCCTCGTCATTCAGCGGAATCAGACGGGCTTCGACGGTGGTGGTGGCCTCCTGAATGGAACCATTCGGGTGGCCGACCACATAGACCATGGCGTCGATGTTGTTATCGGACAGGGCCGAAGCCTGTTCGGCGGCACCGAGCTGAGACGCCAGCGAGAAAGTGTCCTCGGTCCAGCCCTTGGCATCCATGACCACTTCCATCGTGTTGCGCTGGCCAGAGCCGGGATTACCGATGTTGACGCGCTTGCCCTCCAGGTCATCGAGGGTCTCGATGCCGGAATCGGCACGCGCCAGCAGGGTCAACGGCTCGCCATGGACCCGGAAGACGGCACGTAGATCCTTGAAGGCATCGCCCTCGAAGTTGCCGGTACCGTTATAGGCCTGATACTGGACATCGGACTGCACCACGCCCAGGCCCAGCTCGCCGGACTTGAGGCCGTTGATGTTGGCCACGGACCCGCCGGTGGAGGGCGCGTTGCACTTGATGTTGATGTTGGTGTCCTCCAGGCGATTCACCAGTCGGCAGATCGACTGGCCGACCACGTAATACACACCGGTCTGGCCACCGGTACCGATGGTGATGAATTGCTCCTCGCCCTGGGCCATGGCCGGCGAGGCGAAGATGGCAGCACCCAGTAGGGTGCCGGTGAAGGCGGCGGCAAAAGCATGGCGTTTCATAAACACACCCTTATAATTGTCATTGTGGTCGGTGAAAAGTGGCGAAGCTGCATTCAGCAGATTCACCAACGGCTTGATGAGGTCTTTTTCTCTTAATTTTCAGTCTAGCCGGGAGTTACATTTAGTAAAGGTTAATTTTCAGATCACGCCCCATAGCGTTCAACGTCAAAGCAAAGTTCAGCCGGCTGAAGGCAGATTCCCGCCCAGCATGTTTTCAACCACTGCCGCATTATAGAAGGCTTCAACCGTCTGAATTTTGTCCTCCCGCACACGAAACCAGACTGCAAGCCGCACGTCGCCAATCGGTTCAAAGTGCGTCCGGTAATCCAGAATCGCGAACACGTGCTCCCCGTCGGCACTGAGCTGACGGAGGATCAGGTCTTTCTGGATCGCAACCATACCGAATTGGTAGCCCAGCATGTCATCCCGACTAAGGAAGCGCATATTCGGCCCCACATATTCGAACCCCTCAGCAGCCAGCAAGGCCTTTGCCTCATCCAAACGCTGGGCATGGATATCAGCGATGAACTGCGCCACGATGTCCTTTGGCTGCATGAATAAACTCCACTTCTAGAACGGGTAAGGTTTGGATGCCTGGATTCGCGTAGATGCCATAAAAAAGTTGCGCACCCACTGCACTTGTATACGAAAAACCGCGACAAATCTATGTTAGCTCCTTGATTCCTAAGCGCGCAAATCGACATCTGATCGACGGGGCCCGGGATTTCCGCACCAGAGCTCAAGCCCCTTTAACGAGCCAAAACAGAAGAATTAGTAACCATAAGGCCGTGCCCCAGGAAAAAATCACTTTTAAGTAGACTGCAATCGTTCTCTTAACAGTGGGGTCGGGCTTTTCAGAGAACCCGAAGTAATCCCCGCCAAACAGACCCAAGCCGCACTCCTCACAATAGTTTTTCGAGTAGGAAACTCTTAACTCTGAAGGTCTGAACTTTTTCCTACAGCTATAACAGCTAGCCATAATCATCACTAATCCCTCGCACACCTGCCGAATGATATGGACTTCCCCTGCTCCCATGGCATCCATTTGCTCCATTGAAGGTCGATGTTGGTGAACCAAAAGGCATTGCAGACAAAACCAATCAGATATTCATCGGCCCGATGATTGAGACGCACTTGGATTTTGTCGAATCCCACCTGGCGAAAAACACCTGGTTTCTCGGGGACGACCTCAGCGCGGCGGATATGATTTTGCCTGAGTAGGTGGCGGAAGGCTCCATTCACTGTGCCGTCGATTCTTCGCGACTGACCCTCCAGATGATATTGCCCACATCATCCGCCACTAAAAGCCCGCCCTGGCTGTCGATGGCAACACCAACTGGTCGACCCTGGGCTTTGTCGTCGGCATTGATGAATCCCGTGAGTATATCCACCGGCTGACCATCAGGCTCTCCACCCGCAAAGGGAACAAAGATGACTTTATAGCCGCTGCGGGGCTTGCGGTTCCAGGAGCCGTGCTGGCCCACAAACATGCCGTTGTGGAATTGCTCAGGCAACGTATTGCCCTCGGCGGCCGTTAGCCCCAGTGAAGCGGTGTGCGGCCCGAGGGCGTAATCGGGTTTGATGGCCTGGGCCACTTTTTCCGGATGCTGCGGCTTTACCCGCTCATCCACATTCTGGCCAAAATAGCTGAAGGGCCAGCCGTAGAAACCGCCATCTTTTACCGATGTCATGTAGTCAGGCACCAGGTCGCTGCCGAGCAGGTCACGCTCATTAACGGCGACCCAGAGCTCGCCGCTTTCCGGCTGCCAGGCCATACCCACCGGATTGCGCAGGCCAGTGGCAAATTCGCGGTGCTTACCGGTTTCAGGGTCAATTTCCCAAATGGACGCGCGACCTTCCTCCTTCTCAAGACCGTTTTCGCCGACGTTGCTGTTGGAGCCCACACCGACGTAAAGCGCGCTGCCATCCGGGCTGGCAATCATGCTCTTGGTCCAATGGTGGTTGATCTTTCCAGCCGGCAAGTCGGTGATTTTGGTGCCTTCGGCGGTGATACGCGTCTGACCCTTCTCGTAGGGGAAGCGCATGACGGCGTCGGTGTTGGCAACGTAAAAGTCGCTCCCGATGAGCGCCATACCAAAGGGGGAGTGCAGGCCTTTCAACAGTGTCGAGCGTTCGTCGGCTACGCCGTCACCATCACTGTCCCGCAGCAGAGTAATCCGGTCGGCGCTGGGAACTGTGGCACCGGCATCCTCCATGATCATCCCCTGAATCCAGGCGCGAATTCCCCCGCCACTGTCCGGTTTCGGCTGGGCATTGGTTTCGGCGACCAGCACATCGCCATTGGGCAGCACATAGAGCCAGCGGGGATGTTCCAGGTTGTCCGCGAAGGCGACCACTTGGGTTCCCGCGACGGCGTCGGGTTTTCCGCCGGAAGGCCATCCGGTGGCTTCGGCAATATTGATGGTAGGAATCAAGGATTCGCTCGGGCTGGGCAATATCGGATCAGGGCCGGTTCCCTCTGCAACGGAGAGCTGAGCTGCATTCCCACAGGCAGTAAGCGTGAGTATCATACCGATGGGTAATAACAGGTGACGCTGTTTCATAATTTTCCATTACAGTGCAGGTATAGGCTATAACTTCTGAATACTGCGGGGCCTGTTTGTGCATGGGCCGAATGGCTCGTGCACAAACAGTGTTCAGATAAACCTAGTTGTTGTTGGTTGCTTCTTTTGCCTTGTCGCCCATGCTCTCGGCACCCTCAAGCACGTTGTGCCACGCCGAAGAAGTTGCTTCCTTGGTGCTTTCCCAGGCGCTTTCGCTGGTATCTTTCGTGTTCTCCCAGGCCTGGCTGAGGCTATCCTTGGTTTTATTCCACCAATCCTCGTTGTATTCCGGAAGCTCCTTCACAGCATCCTGAGTGGCTTCCATATGCACTTCGTAGTCAATGTCGTCAAAGGACTCACGATCCTTCTCCTTTTCGACTCTGACGGTAAAGGTACCGCGCTCGGCTACCACCTCGCGGCCACCCAATCCCAGGAGTGAACCCGTTTCGATGACCAGCGAATGAATCGACATATCGTCGCTTAACAGGATGTCTTCTACTTCACCAATTTCCTTGCCGTCAGCGTCATAGACATCGGCATCCAGGAGTGCTTCGACCGAATACAAGCCCTCAGTCGCGGCCGCCGAAAAGCTTAAAGCCATACTTCCTGCCAACAGGGGTACGCCCAATTTCCGAATCAGTTGTGTGCGCATTATGTTCTCCTTTGCTTTGCTTTGGGTTGGTTCTATCTTTCACTGAGACTCTCGGGCATCTACTTCAAGCGTCCACAAAGAAGTCAGACGAGAAAAAAAGCTGTCCCGGTTTTGTAGATCATTCCACCGTGATCGTGATCTTTTCCGACATCAGCGGGGGCTTGTGCGGCACATGCGTGGAGTCACCCAATAATAGCTGCAGTGAATGGGCACCAGATTCCAGCTCCAACTCGATACTGGTCTGGCCGCCGCCGAAGTGAATAATTTGATCCGTAGACGGCAACGGGGCATCCATGGGCGGCAGTTGGTCCAGATCGACTAACAGATGATGGTGGCCGGTATTCTCTTCCCCAGTGCCCGCCTTGGCTACTTCCATACCTTCCAAGCCAAATTCTACAGTTACCGGACTGGTGACAGAGGCTCCATCCTCTGGGCTTAGTATGCTGACTTTGGCGTCTGCCGGCGTGTTCGTGCGCTCAGTGGAAATGGTTTCAGTTGCGCCTTCTCTTTCATCTGTGTTCGCCTCATTCTGGGTGATGGGTTCTTCTTCCTCACGGCTATCGGAACAACCCTGCAGCAGAATGCCGGTGGTAAACAAAACACTGATCAGCAAGACCTCAAACGGTCTATGCACGGCAAATTCCTCCTTGTGCCATTAATGAATCGGGAAGAGCTGGCTCAGCAATTGGCTGCGGCTGGCCATGATTCAGTCCCATTACTCAATGTAACAAAAAGCTTAAAGCGAAAAACTGCACCGTAAGGCGGCAGATTTTCGGTAGTGTCGGCGCAATTCACAAAGACATCTACAACTGTGCGACGCCTATATCCAGCGCCGACGTTTGAAGAACCACAACAACCCCAGAACCGTTATGATCATGATGCCCCAGACCATCGGGTAACCGTAATACCACCGCAGTTCCGGCATCGACCAGGGGCTACCCGGGTAGTCAAAATTCATGCCGTAAACAGGCAGGGTGGCGACGATGAAAATTTGGTCGTCATAAAGTTCGATTTTGGTCCAGGTTTTGGTCTTCCGGGCTGTGGTAGTGTTTGTTTAAATAAGCTATGGCCTGATGTTAACCCCCCGATTTATTGAAATCTGATCGATTCTTCATTGGTTTGCAGACTACTCTGGTAACCTGCTCATTCTTTTGATTCGAACGGAGCTTCTGCATGATTACAGTTCATCACCTTAATAACTCCCGCTCACAACGCGTTCTCTGGATGCTGGAAGAGTTGGGAGTGCCTTACGAGATCCAACGTTACGAGCGTGATCCCAAAACCATGCTGGCGCCTGCAAGCCTCAAAAAGATACACCCGCTGGGCAAATCACCGGTGATCACCGACGGCGATCTGGTCGTGGCGGAGTCCGGCGCCATTATAGAATACCTTGCCCACACCTATGGCAAAGACACCATGCTACCGGAGGGCGGCGGCCAGGCGTGGCTGAATTACACCTACTGGATGCATTACGCCGAAGGCTCTTTGATGCCTCCGCTGGTTATGCGCCTGGTGTTTCTGAAGGTAAAAAACAGCCCGATGCCGTTTTTTATCAAGCCAGTGGCTAAAGGCATTGTAGATAAAACCAATCAAACGTTCATCGGCCCGATGATCAATACGCACATGGATTTTATCGAATCCCACCTGGCGAAAAACACCTGGTTTCTCGGGGACGACCTCAGCGCGGCGGATATTCAGATGAGCTTTCCGTTGGAAGCCTCATTGGCCCGGGGTATCGTCGGCAAGAACCGGCCTCATATCACCGCCTGGGTGGAACGCATGCATGCCAGACCTGCTTACCAGAAGGCCCTCGAAAAGGGCGGAGAATATGATTTTGCCTGAGTAGACTGCGGAAAGTTTCGGCGCCTTCCCCTCCCAAACAACCACGAGCCCGATAATCTTGCGAGGAAAACTCCCAATGGCTAACGACGAAACCGGTGAAACCGGGACAGATTTCTTTCCCATTGGTTGCGTTGTCCGGTCTCTTCACATGAAATAATGCCGAAATAATTGCAGCACAAGAAGCAACGCCATCAACGGTATGATCCACCGCATAATATTACCGTAATCCCGGGCTTCACCCTTGGGTGCATATTTTTCGATCAACGGAATAATGATGATCAGACCCACAAAAAGAACAGCGAGAATCGTCAGCAGGGTGCCCATGGCCAGTTCCTCCAAAAAGATTGATAACTAACCTAACAAAAACCTGGACACCCTGCCTCGTTGCGGGGGCATCAAGCTTAATACCTGTAACTGCACGCCCTGTTAAGTCTGTTAGAATCGACCCGAAATTTACCGTTTGAAACGTCGACAGGCCTCATGCATGAAGCTCAATCCCTTTAATACCCGTATCGGCTTGGCTCTGGGGGGCGGCGCTGCCAAGGGCATTGCTCATATTGGCGTTTTGAAGGCTTTCGAGGAAGAACAGATCCGGATTCATTGTATTTCAGGGACCAGTGTGGGGGCACTGGTCGCCAGTTATCACGCCTTTGGCCGCCCGCCAGAGTCCATACTTTCCATTTGTTCAACGCTGAACCTGTCCAGAATTCTGAACTTTACCTTTGAGCGCGGTGGCCTGTTCAGTACGGATAACATTCGGGAGATGATCCATCGGGATCTGGGGGATTGCCGAATCGAAGAGGCCGACATCCCCCTGGCCATTTGCGCAACGGATATCGAAACCGGCGAGCAGATGATATTCAGGAAAGGCAATCTGGCGGACGCCGTCTGCGCGTCCATGGCTGTGCCCGGCCTGTTTGTGCCGGTGGAGGTGGATGGCCGTATTCTGGTAGACGGTGGGCTGGTGGAAAACGTGCCGATCTCGCCCTTGGCAAAAATGGGCGCGGGTATTACCGTGGCCGTTGATCTGAGCTATGTCAGCCGCTACCCGAAACCAGAAGATACGCTGGATGTGATCAGCAACGCCATCAACATTGGCATCGATTTTAATACCCGCAAGCAGCTGAAAAAGGCAGACGTAGCGGTACCGCTGGATTTAAGCGATTACAGCCTTACCAACAACGCCGACCGTGTGGACGAGCTTTACATGGAAGGCTACCGCCCGATGAAGAAAAAGATTCAGCGTGTGCTCTGGTACAAGCGGATGAATCTCGTTATCTACCTTTTAAAGGCGGTTCGGGAGTTGTTGCCGCTCAAGGTGCCCGAGATTATCAAAGACCTTAAACGCCACGCCGTTGCCGTTCGCAATCGAAGCTAACTGACATGAGTGAACAAATGTCGTTATTTGAAATTATCGCTATCCTGCTGAGCCTTTCGGCACTGTTCAGCTACATCAACGCCCGCTTTATCGGTTTGCCCACCAGTATCGCCGTTATGGCATTTTCTCTGGTGTTTTCTCTGGCATTGATCGGGCTTAATCAACTAGGAATGACCGGTTTGGCTGATTGGGCCGAGCAATTGGTTGGGGAAGCTGACCTGGGCCCGACCCTGCTGAATGGTCTTTTAAGCTTTCTGCTGTTTGCCGGCGCCCTCCATGTGAATCTTGACGAGCTGGCTGATCAGAAATGGTTGGTCGCCTCGCTGGCAACACTGGGCGTTTTACTCACAACCTTCCTGGTGGGCGGGGCGATGTGGTACGTGCTGGCATGGCTGGGTAGTCCATTGCCATTCATCTACTGCCTCCTGTTTGGTGCAGTGGTTGCGCCTACCGATCCGGTTGCGGTAATGGCTATCCTGAAATCGCTGGACGTGCCGGCAAGCCTCACCACCAAGATTGCCGGTGAATCGCTGTTTAATGATGGCGTTGCCGTCGTCATGTTTATTGCGATTCTCGGTATTGCCGCGGGCCAGCGTGAGGTCTCTTTCGAAAGTATTGGCATTCTATTCCTGCAAGAAGTCGTCGGTGGTCTGGTGCTGGGGTTCCTGTTGGGACTGCTGGGCTATCACATGCTCAAACATCTCGATAACTATCAGGTTGAAGTTCTCATCACCGTGGCCCTCGTTGCCGGGGGTTATGCCCTGGCAAGTCGATTGCACATGTCTGGCCCGCTTGCGGTGGTGGTCGCAGGCTTGATGATTGGCAATCAGGGACGCGAATTTGCCATGTCGAAGAAGACAGAGCAACAGGTCGATACCTTTTGGGAATTGGTCGACGAAGTGTTGAACGCCGTGTTATTTCTGTTGATTGGTCTTGAGCTGCTGATCATCACGTTTGAGCTTCCCGCGCTTTGGGCCGGACTTGCCGCCATTCCACTTGGACTGCTGGCGAGGTTCGTCGCTGTGGGCATACCGGTTATGGCGTTAAAACCCTTCAGGGAATTCACACCGAACGCGATAAAAGCGCTGACCTGGGGCGGCCTGAAAGGCGGTATTTCGGTAGCCCTGGCCCTGTCGTTACCGATAGGCCCGGAGCGCGACCTGATCCTGCCAATGGCCTACGTGGTCGTGGTGTTTTCCATATTGGTGCAAGGCCTGACGGTCAAGAAGGTCCTCGGTACTGGAACATAAATCTGTTCCGCATTCTTCTTAAGATGAGTTGCTTTACCGACTCATTTCCCATACCTTGTGCCGGTCAAAAAGCGGGGTGCCTACGGATAGCTGCCCCCTTTCTCTGTCTCGGAAGTGTTATGCCTTTCAGGGACGAATCCGCAATTTATAATGGCAAGGACGTCACAAACGATGAACCCCTATCTGCGCCTGATACAGGTCGTATTCGCATGCCCGTTCAAGTGGCGCACCAGATACTCTGATCTCGTCAAAAGCTGTTTCCCGGATACTTCAGGATCACGCCAATGAATGGCTACTGCTCAAGGGCGGCAGGCTGAGCTATCAAGCTCTGGATCTGGAAAAAATGGACGTCAGGAAAAGAAACACCCACTACAAGGAAGTATGATGCTCAAGCGCTCAAAGGCCGAATTGTTTTTTTGGCAAATCACTCGCAACCCCCTGCTTGTTGTCCTCGTTTCAGTGATGCTGTTGCTGGGAACGGCCGCGGGTCTGTTGACCATCGTGAAGGACACCTCGGTTAAGGCCTTCATCCCGTCTGACCACCCCTCACGGATTACCGATCAGGACATCACCAAAACCTTTGGCCTTACCGACACCGTTGCGGTGGCCATGATCAGCCAGGATGGCAGCACTGTCTTCCAGCCCGACGCTCTGGCAGCACTGGAGCAACTGTCAGAGCAGATCGCGGATCTGGACAATATCCGCGATGATCGGGTTTCCAGCCTCGCAACCAAATCATCGATTCGCGGTGACGACGGTGCGGTTCTGGTCGATGAATACGTGCCTTATGGCAGCCTGAGTGAGGCCGATGCACAGGATGCCTTCGCGCGCTGGCAAAACATGCCGCAGCATCAGGGCACTCTGGTCAATCCAGAGGCCACTGCCGCCATCGTGATGGCTGAGATGCGGGATATCTACGAGGCGAAAGCGACCTACGATGCCATTCAAGGCATCATCGCCGATCTTGATGCACAGTCTGATGGACCGCATTTCGAGTTCCATGTCGCCGGGCCCGGTGCGGTCAGCGGCCTGATGAGTGCCTACATAGATCATGACGCCCGTCGCATGCAGCCGTTTGTTTTCGTGCTGGTGATCAGTTTCATCTTTATCGCATTCCGCCGGTTTGGTGCCCTGCCCGGCCCGATTTTTGTGGTACTGGGTGCCACAGGCGGCGCTATGGGGATAATGGCCTGGGCGAATGTGCCTTACTACGCCATCACCAATGCCCTGCCAGTCATCATTATCGCCATCGCCGTGGCGGATGCCATTCATATTCTGTCGGCCTACTATCAGCTCCGGGCGCAGCAGCCCGAGGCACCCGTGCGCGAACTGGTGGTCAAAGCCATGGTTGAAATGATGCGCCCGGTCACCCTGACCACACTGACCACTATCGCCGGTTTTATCGGCATTGCTGCGGTTTCGATCATGCCGCCGATCACCGCCTTTGCCTGGTTTGCGGCGCTGGGTGTGTTTCTGGCCTGGTTGTTCTCTGTATTCGCGCTGCCAAACCTTCTGGTGCTGCTGAAACCCGCACCCAGCCCATCCTTCGATAACTGGAAGCAGAACCGTCCCAGCGGAACCGGTCGGTTCCTCGCACACTGCGGTGCCTTTGCGGCCGCGCGCTACAAACTGGTACTCGGCATTTTTCTGGTGTTGGTCCTGATCGCGGCCAATGGTGCCATGAAGGTGACGTTTGACCGCTCCCAGGTCGACAACTTCAAACCCGACGCAGACATCCGGATTGCTGATGAACTGATCAACGACACCTTCGCGGGTACCGCCTTTCTCAATATCCTGGTGGAGGCCGATGAAACAGACGGGCTGATGGATGTGGGAAGAATGCAGAAAATCGTTGACCTGCAGACCTTCGCGGAACAACAACCCCATGTTCAGAAGACGGTCGCAATCACTGACTATATCAGCCAGTTACATAAAGCCATTGAAGAGTTGCCGGCCAGCGAAGAACGCCTGCTGCCAGACAGCGACAACGCCATAGCCCAATATCTTCTGATCTACGAAGTGTCCGGCGACCCGACAGGGCTTGAAGAAGACATCGATACGCTTTATCAGAAGGCGCTTGTCAGAGTCGCCATGAATGAACCCCACTTCAGCAAGAACCGGCAAACGGTGGAAGCCATTCAGCAATACATTGACCAACAGTTCAATGAACCGGGTTTCACGGCAGCCCTTGGGGGTGATGTAAACACCACCTACCACTGGATGAAAAGCCTGCAGGAAAATCACCTGACCGGCGTTGCGGTCTCACTGTTGCTGGTATTCATTGCAGCAACGCTCATGTTCCGCTCTCTTGCGTCAGGTTTTGCATCGATCGTTCCGGTGTGTTTCGCGTTATTGGTGCTGTATGCCTGCATGGGCTACACCGGCGTGTATCTGGAACCGGCAACCTCCATGTTTGCGGCGATTGCTCTGGGCGTGGGCGTCGATTTTGCGATTCATCTGGTCGACAAACTAAGAGAGGCCTTACGACTGCATAACGGCGACGTCATTGCCGCCGTGGATCACGCCCTTCCCCCTGTCGCGCGGGCGTGTTTCTTTAACTCTGCGGCGCTGGGTCTGGGATTCGCCGTATTAACTCTCAGCGAACTGCCAACGCTGCAGCGCTTTGGTGGGCTGATTGCCGTGGCTACATTCACCAGCTTCGTGGCGGCCCTGCTTCTGGTGCCTGCGCTATTCGCCCTGGGCCGCTCAGCCCACCGTGTCGCCTTGGCAGCAGCGGCCACCACGGCAGTGCTGGCCATTGTGATTGGCGTAATTGCCTATCCCAACACTGCGCATGCGGCAGAGGCATACGATGGCAATACCATTGCGCAGCATGTCGCAGACCGGCAGGAAGGCGACGCCGCCCGACGCATTCTGGACATCACGCTCACTGACCGTCGCGACCAAACGCGGGAGCGTCAGGCGCTGGTATTAAAACTGAAGCAGGAAGGGGCGCGTCTGACCCGCATCAGCTATCTGGAACCACGCTCCGTAGAAGGGGTGTCCTTTCTTAGTCATGACTTTCACAGCGCCGATCGTGATGATGACCGCTGGCTATTCGTCCCGGCAACGCGCAGGGCAAGGCGCCTGCCCGCGTCGGCACGGGGGGATTACTTTCTGGGTACCGACTTCACCTACGAAGACATACAGTCGGAACTCAAATTTAATATGGACGACTACGACTTTGAATACCGGGGCACTGAAACTCTGGACGGCAAGAAGCTGCACGTCATTGCCGGCACCCCCAGGAATGAGGATATCGCCCGCCAGTTAGGCTACGGCGCGTTTGAGGCACTGGTTGACGAAACCACCTGGATGCCAGTCAAAGTGGACTTCCAGGATCCGGATCGTGAGCCGCTGAAAACCATCAATGTTCATCGGGTAGAAACCATCGATGGCATCGTAACGGCAACCAGAATCGAGGCCACCAACCATCAGACCGGCCACAGCACGGTGTTTGCTTTGCGCGATGTCAGCCACCCTGACACCCTGCCCGGCAACATCTTCCAGCCCAGCGGCCTGACACGTGGCCTGCCATCCTCTGTGCTGAAATAAACTTATGACCTTTAGACATTGCTTTCTAATCGCAAGCCTGTTGGGCGTGAACACAGCGTGTGCCGCTGAACTGACCGACTGGCAACTACCTGCCCGCCTGTCTTATGGCTACGGCACGGAAGCGGGGGCATCCGTTCACGGCTACCTTGAGCTTGAACCTTCGTCTACTTTCTCGTTATCGCCCCGAACCCGGCTCGAGCTGTCTGCTCGTGCCCGTCTGGATTCGGTAGACGAACTGGAGCCTGGCAAACCCTCCCTCGACACCTACTCGGAATTTTCCAAACCGGTGACTCTCGGCACTGCCGGCACACTGGAATTACGTGATGCCTATGTCGAGTTCGAACTGGACAATGGCATCGCCCGGTTCGGCAAGCAGCAGATTGTGTGGGGACGGCTCGATGGCTTGAAGGTACTGGACGTACTGAATCCGCAAAGCTTCCGGGAATTCATTCTTGAGGACGCCGGCCATGCGCGCATTGGGTTATGGAGTGCCTATGTTGACAGCACCATAGACGATTGGCGCGTCGAGTTTGCCCTGATTCCGGATGCCACCGGGCACCAAATACCCGATGAGGAGGCGTGGTTCCAACTAACGGCCCCACGATTTCGATACGGTGCGAAGCCCGGCCAAAGTGCGCCGCAAATGACCACCGTTCGCGAGCAGGACTGGTTTAAAGAAACGGCTGCCGGGCTACAGGTTTCGCGCTTTTTCGGCTCCGTTGGCGTCAGTGCCATGGCCTATTCCGGCATGGAACACCAACCGCTGGGGCGCATCGCGATCGTTGATAGTGCACCGGTACTGGAGCGGTACTACGAACGACGAAACCTGCTGGGGTTAAGTGCGGATATGGCCATCGGATCGGTGGCACTGCGGGCAGAAGGTGCCTGGCAACCAGGCCGCACATTCAACACCCGCTCCGCGACCGGGCTGGACACCGACGATCTGGATCAGGCAACACTGGCGCTGGGTGCTGATATTTTTGCACCGCTGGACCTGTTCATCAATCTGCAGGTGCTATTCGATAACATCAAGAACGCGCCTGACACCCTGGTACGCCCGGACCAGGACAGAATTGCAACGGCGGTGGTCCGCAGAAGCTTCAACTATGAAACCATTAACGTCGAATTGCGCATGAACAGCTCACTGAACACCGGGGATCGGCTGATGTCAGCAGCCGCAACCTATGACTACCGCACAGACACAGAGCTTGAACTGAAATTCGAGTCATTTCGCGGCAACGAGCGCGGCCTGTTTGGTCAGTTTGAGGGCCGGGATCGCCTGCTCTTCAGCCTTCGACAGTTTTTTTAGCCAGCCGCCTGCGATACTCGATTACGCCCGGTTTCCTTGGCTTTGTAAAGTGCATTATCTGCTTGCTGTATCAGTGATTCAGGTGACATTTTACTGGTCGGAATCAGGCTACATACACCGGCGCTGATGGTAATTACCGGCGCCACCTCTGAGAATTCATGAACAATGCCGAGCATCTGAATGGCGACCCGGCAGGCCTCAGCGACCGCGGCAGCATCCTCGGTGTTCGGCAGCACCAGAGCAAACTCTTCACCGCCATAACGAGCCACCAGATCGGTGGGCCGTCGCACCACCTGTTCCAATACCTGCGCAACCTGTTTCAGACAATAATCACCGCCCGGGTGACCATAGGCATCATTAAATGCCTTAAAGTAATCAATATCCACCATAACCATCGAAATCGGCTGGCTCTGACGTAAAGCCCTCAACCACTCCTGCTCAAGATAAAGATCAAAATGTCGGCGATTGGCAAGCCCCGTCAGGGCATCGGTCAGGGAAATTTTCTCCAGCGCACGCTTGGTCGCATTCAGTTCGGCGTTCTGCCGCAGGCTTGTCACCGCAAAGAACACCAGCAAAGCGATGAAGGCAAAACCGAAGCCGATGACAAGTGCCGGGAGATGACCGCGCCTGGCACTCACAAACGCCTTTGAGGGCATGGCCTGAACGATCCAACGTCGGCCAGCCACGGGCGCAATGGGTATTTCGTAAACCAGGCTTCTCAGCCAGTGCGTATCGCTGGAGCGGCCAGTGCTGTAAATCACATCGTGATCTCCCTCGGTGCGATCCACAACCTGGATGAGGATGTTGCTGTCAACGGTCATCGGAATCGACTGGTTAACCAGCGCCCCCACCCGAAACACCCCGTTCAGAAAACCATAATGGCGCACAGCCCTGTCCTCCGCAGTGGTATCCGAGGACCCACTGTACAAAGGCGCGAAAACCAGCAGGCCTTTCTGGTCGTCCTGCTCCTGTACCAGATTAATAGCCGCTGTCGCGACCATTCGTCCGGTCTCTCTGGCAGTCACCAGGGCCACTCGCCGACTATCCTCGCTTGTCAAATCAAAACCGATCGCAGCCCTGTTGTCCGTAATGGGCTGGATGAACTGCACAGGAACGAGCCAGGGCTGTTTTTCCACTGGCCTGGCGGTTGCGGTTGACGACACCTCAGTCAACACAAACCCGGGATACCAACCCTGCTGCCGTTGCTCAAACTCGGCCCGGTCTTCCTGTCTGACCAGCGGGGCCCAGGCAAACGCCTGGATGGCCTTAGAGCGCTCAAGTACTTGCCGGGTCAGCTTGTCAAAAAGCTCGGCATCCATTTCCGGCATCATGCCCACCGACGTCTTCAAGGCAAACAGGAGTTCGAGGTTCAGCAGCACTTCCCGTTCAAAGGCGATAGCAAGCTGGGAAACATCCGCACGAAACTCTGCGGTGATACTTTTATTTTCCTCCAGGTACAAGCCACGACTGAGGGCGGCAAAAAACCCCAGACCAATCAACGCCAGCAGAATCAGCACGAATGAAGGGTGCCGCTTCATAGAAACCGAGTCACTGTAGGGGTGAGCTCATTCCCTGGTGTATTCAAAACACGGATCTCCATTCCCTTCTGAATTCTGCGGGCAGGCCCGATTCGGCAATTACTTCAAGTCAGATGTTACCAAATGTAAGCATAAGGGACACGATATCGTTTACGCTTCGTCATAGCTTGTGATAAGACATCTGCTGTCCGGTCGCGAAGGGCACTATTGCAACGAAGAAGAGGACCGGGGTCAGTGGAATGGGTTGTGACTATGGCCAGGGGTATTTCTATTCCAAACCATTGTCGCTGGACCAGCTGCTTGCATATCTGGGCTAATCCTTTCTACAACAGGGTCTGCTGATCTTGCCAATGGCCGTCGTCCTGATCGCGAACCCAGGCGCCCCCGGGCGCATCAAAGGATGCCTGCTAAACTTAGCAGGCCAATCCGCATCGACGCCAGAACCGTAAACTTCACCAACAATAACGAGCTGATCCATGAGCAATCCCATCGTTGCAGATAACAAGCCCAAAAAAGTCACGTTGGAAGCAGGCAAAAAGTTCATGTTCTGCGCCTGTGGCCGTTCCAGCGATCAACCCTTCTGCGACGGCACCCACTCTAAATTCGAGCAAGGTCAGGTTGGTACGCAAGGACCGGACTAGAATCCAAGGCTCCACACCATGATCACAACTGGAGATCGTACGATGAAAGAAGTTCGAAAAACGACACTGCCCATTATTGAAATGGCAAAACAAAACGACGAGTTCCGTCAGGTGCTTTGGACAGGAAACAACACTCAGCTGGTTCTGATGGCCATTCCCGAAGGCGGTGAGATCGGCGGTGAAGTTCACGAAGGCCATGACCAATTGCTCTACTTTGTAGAGGGAGATGGCGAAGCTACCATCGACGACGTCAAAGTTCCGGTGAGGGCCGGCGACGTGAGCATCGTGCCGTCGGGAACATTTCACAACTTCCGCAATACCGGTAGTGGGATGCTCAAGCTCTACACAACTTACTCCCCACCCGAGCATGCGCCGGGAACTGAGCATGAAACCAAAGGCGAAGCAGATGCTGCAGAATAAATAGGCAGTCAGCGGACCACAAAGGACAGCGCTCCGCAGACTGTGTCACCCGCGTTGACTATCGTCCCTGACCATCCAAAAATAAATCTGTCCCAGTTCTTGTCCGAATGTTAACCATGGCACTTTTGACTAAACGACCGTTATTTTTGCCTATAATTCCTTTTAAGGCGGACAACAAAGGTCCATTGGCCTGTTTAATCGTGCTTTTTAGTGATTTTCACTACCAAATCTGAGCTACACTTTTTCACGTACACTCTCAATTCATGTAAGTTTTGTAACTTATGACCCAAAAAGAGAACAAGAGAGACAATCTATGATGCGTAAATTAGCAACAGCAGTACTTGCTTGCCTCGCGTTCACTTCCGTGAATGCGACAGCCGATCAGCTTGACACCGTGATTCAACGAGGCACATTGAACTGTGGTGTGGTCCTCGACTTCCCACCGATGGGCTATTTTGATGCTGACAATAATCCTGCGGGTTTTGACGTAGAGTATTGTAACGATCTGGCCGAGGTCCTCGGTGTGGACGTGAATGTACTCAATCTTACCTGGGGTGACCGAATCCCATCCCTGATTTCCGGGAAAACCGATGTCGTTATCGGCTCTACATCCGACACTTTAGAACGCGCAAAAACCGTTGGGTTTACCTATCCGTACTTCGTCTTCAAATTCCAGGTCATTGCCCCGAAGAAAAAGCAAATCAATTCGTTTGATGACCTCAAGAATATGAAAGTCGGTGCTGCACTGGGCACTACCTACGAAACTGAATACCTCGCCTACGCCGAGAAAAAAGGCTGGGGAACCGACAACTACACAGCATTCAAATCTGAAAACGATGCATTCCTGGGTTTGTATCAGGGAAAAGTGGACGCAATCATCTCAACCAACACCAATATCGCGACCAAGCTGCAAAGCGCAGAGTTCAAGGATTTTGCTGCAGGACCGTTCGTACCCAACTATGACGACGTAGTAGGTATGATCGCAAAAAGAAGTGAAACCGCCTGGATCAACTACCTGAACCTGTTCCTGGTGCGCCAGATTCGCGATGGCAATATGAATAAGGCTTACAACACGTACTTCGGTTCAGATGCTCCTGCTGATCTGATCCAGTCCTTGAGAGACAACAAGTAATGATCATATGGACGGCCGCCAATCAGGCGGCTGTCCATATCACTCATCTATCGACAACGACAGGCCAGGCGCAAATACCTTTTCATAAATACCGTTGCGTAACGGCTTCGAACTCTGACCAGCGCCTTGATAGGGCTCTGACCAGACCTCTCTTCCACCACAGCAAGTGGCCAAGGTATGGAATATGAATTTCACTGGAACATCGTGTTCCAGAATATGCCTGAGTTACTGAACGGGGCCTTTGTAACACTGCACGTATCGGTGCTCGCAATGCTTCTGGGTATCGTGATTGCGATACTGTTGGCGATCGTCAAGATGAACAACAGCAAACCCTTTTGTTATGTGGCTACAACATGGGTCGAGATAGCCAGAAACACTCCCGCACTTTTCCAAATCTATATGGCGTATTTCGGGCTGGGTGCTTTGGGCATTCATTTAAGTCCCTACGTTGCGGTGCTAAGCGCCCTGGTCTTTATCAATGCAGGTTATCTGACTGAGACGTTTCGGGGTGGATTTCAGTCCATCCCCAGCACACAGTACAGTGCCTCCAAATCTCTGGGCATGACCAGCCTTCAGCTGTATCGATACATCATCCTTCCGCAAATGCTCAGGCGTATCTATCATCCGATGACGAACCAGTTTGTCTGGTCCATCCTGATGAGTTCGCTGGGAATTCTGGTTGGAATGAGTGAGCTGTCCGGAACAACCCAGAGGCTACAGTCATCGTCATTCCGGACCCTTGAGTTCTTTATGGTGGCAGCGGTTATGTACTTCATCATCACCAAGCTGGTGCTGTTGGGTTCATCACTTATTTCCCGCAAACTGTTCAAGGGTGAAATCGGATGAATTTTATTACGCCTCTGTCCTGGGACGATACCGGTTTTATTCTGACCGGGATCATGAATACTGTGACCATATCAGTAGTCGCGATCGTGTTGGGAACCCTGCTGGGTTTGATCGTCGGTTTTATGCGCGCTGAGAGCAGCAGAGTGGTCAACGCGCTGTTTGGTGGTTTGCTGGATATACTCAGAAGTGTACCGCTGATTATTCAGCTCGTTCTTTTTTCAACCTTTATCGGCGCGATGGGGCACCCACTGAACCCCTTTGTGGCTGGCTCTATCATTCTTTCGCTTTATACCATGGCGTTTATGAGTGAGGTTTTTCGTAGTGGCTTTGAAAGCGTGCATCAATCCATGATGACATCAGCCCGTTCATTGGGTATGACCTACTGGCAAACCATCTTCTACATTCGCTTACCCATCGGTTTGCGCGCCGTCTTCCCCTCCTGGTTGGGCGTTGCCCTGAGTGTCATCAAAGACTCGGCTCTGGTCTCGGTGATTGGTTACATGGAGCTGCTGCGCACGTCCGAGCAGCTCATCTCCCGCACCCAGCAACCACTGATGATCCTGATCGGAGTGGGTATCTTCTACTTTATTATTTCATACCCCTTGTCGTCCTATGGTCGGTATGTTGAGAGGAAAATGACAACATGATCAGTATCCAGAATGTCCATAAATCCTTTGGTGATCTTGAGGTTCTGAAAGGCGTCAGCCTGGATGTTAACGACGGTGAAGTCGTGAGCATTATCGGTGGCTCCGGAAGTGGCAAGTCGACCCTGCTGTATTGCATCAATGCCATCGAGAATATTCAAAAAGGCAAAATCATCGTGGATGGTGTTGATGTTCATAGTAAAGAGACGAATAAGGATAAAATGCGTCAGAAACTGGGCATGGTCTTTCAGCAATGGAACTCCTTTCCTCACATGACCGTGCTGGAAAATGCGGCGCTTGCGCCCAGAATCGTCAAAAAAATGAGCAAAGCAGAATCGATTGAAATCGCCAAAAAGGAACTCGTGCATGTTGGCCTGGGCGACAAGTTTGACGTCTACCCGACTAAAATGTCCGGAGGCCAACAGCAGCGCCTGGCGATTGCCCGCGCCCTGGCCATGAAACCCGATTGCATGCTTTTTGATGAGGTGACATCCGCCCTTGATCCCGAACTGGTGGGCGAGGTTCTGGACACGTTGCGCCTGTTGGCGGACGAGGGCATGACTATGATCTGCGTAACCCACGAAATGGGCTTCGCCCGTGATGTATCTGATCGCGTGGCTTACTTTCATGAAGGCGTTATTGCCGAGATTGGTGAGGCTAAACAGGTTATTACTGACCCACAAAACCCGTTAACCCAGAAATTCCTTTCAAAAGTGCGTTGAGCGGATGCCGGCGGAATAAATCATTCCGCCGGCTTTGACTCAACCAGACTGCGCACATGAATATCTTGCTGGGGGAACGGAATCACCACCCCGGCATCGCTCAATGCCCGGATGAACGCAGCGCGCAACTCATGGGAAAGCGGCATGTAATCAAGTACGTCTTCGATGAACGCCCACAAGTCAAAATCAATGCTGCTATCACCCAGACCGACACAGAACACGACGGGGGCCGGGTCCTTCACGACCCTTTGATTGTCCTCCGCCACCTTGAGCAGAATGTCCTGCACCGCGTCTACATCAGAACCGTAGGCTACCTTCACAGAAATAATGACCCTGACGATAGAGTCAGACAACGTCCAGTTGGTAAAATCCTGAGTCACAAACGTTTTATTGGGAATGATTTGCTCTTTCCGGTCCCAGTCCACCAGCGTGGTTGCCCGGATGCGAATCCGTGACACTGTCCCGGTGATGCCGCCGATGGTGACCGTATCGCCTACCCGGATCGGTCGCTCGAACAACAGGATAATACCCGACACGAAGTTGGCGACAATCTCCTGCAGCCCGAAGCCAAGGCCAACCCCGAGTGCGGCCACCAGCCACTGTAATTTGGACCACTGCACCCCAAGTACCGCGAGGGCGGCTATCACCCCGAAGAATACAATCAGGTAGGTGACAATGGTGGTAATGGCGTAGCCGGAGCCGGGTTCAAGGCGCATCCGGCTCAGAACCATCGCCTCCAGAGTGCCCGGTAGATTCCTGAACGCCAGAATAGTACCGACGATCACAATCAGCCCCAGGATCAGGTCGCCCAGAGTAATCGGTAAGGGTTCGGTGCCTTCGATACCGGTTGCAATGGTCCAAAGGGTGATGTTGCCGAACAGCTGCAAGGCCGGTATCACGCTGGCCCATAGTAGCCAGAGCCCGGTCGCTGCCAGCACAAACGCAAGAATACGAAACAGCGATTTGCTTTGCTGGCTGATATCCTCCAGGTCCATCTCTGGCATATCGAACGAGGGCGGCAAGCCTTCGCCAGAATTGTCTGCCGCTTCTTTAGCCTCGGCTTGCTTGCGTTCGGCTGCCCGCTGTTCCCGCAGTCGCTCAAGGGTCAGGCGACGCTCCCGCACAGACAGAGCTCGCAGGCACAGGTAATAAAGCAATACGTTGAACGCCAGCCAGCAAATGCTGATAAAGAGGTTGCGTTCCAGTTGAACCGCTGTGTAGTGATAGCCCAACAGCGAGGCAATAGTCAGAACACCAGGAGTGGCAACCGCCATCAGATGAACGGTCTGAAGGGATTTACGATTTGTTATGCCGCTTCTGACGGCCGTCATGATCCGGTGGGCAAAGATCGCCAGGGCAATGGAGGCGACTACAAACAGCAGCCGACCCAGACTGTTGCGGTGGTCGGCGCCTTCAGGAGCTTCCATCGAGACCGTCAGGATTGAAGCCGGCACCAATACCCAAAGCAGAACTGGTATTTCACGGCGAATGGCATCCAACGTGGTGGCGTTCCATTTGAAATGTCGCTCGCCGAGGCTGTTCTCGCGGGCGACCTTGTGGACAAAACCGAGCAAGAACATAACAAAGGCTGCTGCGATAAATCCGTCAGACAGCGCGGCCAGAAAATCATTGCCCTCCACCAGCAGCAACGAACCAAGAGTAAGCACCAGGACGGCAGGAAGCGTCAGCAACACGCTATACGCCACGGCATAGAGCGTGATCTGAAATCTGTCGTTGCCTACGTTACCCACTGATTCACCGTCGGCTACCAGACGCTCACGAATGGCCCGGCGGCGGGTAAAAATAAGCAGCAGTGCGCCCAGGATCAGCACAATCTCTATGGTGCGCTCGGCGAAGGACGCCTTGACCGCCTCTACAAGAGTATTCCAGTGTACTGGCTTTGCCAGCCAGACCGCCGCCTGAACCAGGTTACCTGCAGTGTCCAGTCGGACGGTTTTGGCACTGGGCAGCCAGAACAGGCGCTGCTGAAGCAGAGTCTGGTAAGACTGGATGCGCGCCTGGAGGGTCTCAACGGTATTGAAATATTCATTGAGCACGTCTATGTGCTGGGTAATAGTCTCATGCAGTTGCCTGATCAGTGCGGCCCGCTGTCGCCTCAGTTGCTCTCTGGCGTCGTCGGAATCGCTCAGCACCGCCTCAATTTCCTCAAGGCGAAGTTGCTCTTCCCGGGCGTTGGAAAGTCGCTCCCCGATGCCGGTTATCAGGCTATTGGCAATGCTTTGTTGTTCCAGGCGGTCCAGACGCTGACGCAACAGACGAGAGTACTCCTCAGTAAGATTGAGGCCAGCCCTTTCCAGCCGCAACTCGAAACTCTCGTACTCGTCGTTCAGTCGCAGCAGGACGGATTCGGCGTAGGCCAACTGGTCTTTACTCGACGCCAGCGCCGAGAGGCGCTGATCCAGGGAATCTCTCAGGGCTTGAATTTGTTGCCGTATGCCAGCGGGCGACGCTGAAGGTAGCACCGTAGTGAGGGGTTGTGAGGCGTTCGCTTCAATTTCCGGCTGTACCGCAGGTTTTGATGTTTCAGCAGCGGGTTCTTCCGGTACTTCCTCCTCGGCGTGAGTAGAAAACACAGCAAAAAACAGCAGGACAATCCCGACGAACCAAATAATTCGGAAAAAAAGTGGGTGTTGCCGGGTTCGGCTTGGCATCGCTACAGCGTCCTCTGCTTGGGGCCGGCATAGTGTAACCAGAAAGTATGTCGCCATAAACAATGTCGGATTATGGCGGTATGACTTCAGATGGTTTTGGGTAGTGATGTTGCACTTCCGAGGGACCAAAAAAAAAGCCACATCAAATGTGGCCAAAGGCACAACGCAATTCTGTCTTCCATCACTGGCTTGCTGAACCGAATTTTCTGCGACGCGATCTCAACAGACTCAACAGACTCAACAGAAACTTTGGTCTGAGGACTTCGAATAAACCTAAACTACCAAAGATGTCTTTAACGAGTCGGTGCGATGCGCCACATAGCGGCCAATGATGAAATAAAGATCATTCCACCGTGATGGTGATCTTTTCC
>Ga0306868_1000299_pt1 | contig 34852 bp, 40 predicted proteins | sample AntRauTorckE6832_FD_190411 | JGI IMG/M metagenome (GOLD analysis project Ga0306868, IMG submission 190411) | Saline lake microbial communities from Rauer Islands, Antarctica - Metagenome Torckler E6 #832 (v2) (version 2) | ecosystem: Environmental > Aquatic > Non-marine Saline and Alkaline >... | reverse complement strand
CTCCTCTCTTTCAATCAGCATCAGGTGAAGATCCAGACGCTCACCTTCCGAACGCAGGTATCGCCAGGCGTCTCCCCGGCCTTTCTGTTCGCGGATCTCCAGCGCGTCTGCTGCCACTTCCTGCAAACCGATCTGTCGCTCAATGGACTGGCGTTCGCGATCCAGCAAATAGCGGGTCGCCAGATGACTGGCCACCACCGTCACGGCCATGGCCAACCAGATGAACAGAAATATCCGCCAGAACAACGGAAACATGAATCGTTTCATCAAACGGGCACCCTGTAGCTGTAGCCCAGCCCGCGGACGGTTTCAATGCGGGGCGGGTCGTCATTGCCAAGTTTCTTGCGCAGGTTGCTGATGTGCATGTCCAGCGTACGGTCGTGGGCTTCGAGCCTGCGCCCGAGGGCCCACTGCATCAGGTCGGATTTTCGAACCACGCTGCCGGCACGGGACAGCAGAACCTGCAGCACTTCGTATTCGGTGGCGGTGAGGTCCAGTGGCTGACCATCCTGAAAGATCCGCCGTTGCCCCGGCTCCACCCGCAGATCACCATAGATGCGTGAGGCGTCTACTTCGGTTTTATGGTCCCAGGCAATGCGCCGCAACAGCGCCTGCAGGCGGGCAACCAGTTCCCGGGGGTTGCAGGGCTTGGGGATGTAATCGTCAGCGCCGACTTCAAAACCGACAATACGGTCGGTTTCATCACCGCGGGCAGTAAGCAGAACCACCGGCAGATGGGTTTTCCCGCGCAGCTCCCGAAGCACTTCCAGGCCGTTAATATCGGGCAGCATGATATCCAGTACCGCGATGTCGCAATCCTGCCCCAGCGCCAGAGCCAGGCCATCACGGCCGTTGGCGGCTTCGCGCACGGAAAACCCCTGCCCGGTGAGGTACCTCGCCAGCAGTTCCCGCAGTTCGTCGTCGTCTTCAATCAACAATACCCGATTGTGCATGTGCTTCCCTCCGCCACTGAGCGAATACAGTCTATCACGGCCGCTGACCATCACCTGAGGCGCCAATTTTCTTTACCGAAGCTTTACACGGGCCTGACACCGTCTGACATTGAACAGGCGTACCATGGCGTTCATCAACAGGCAAAACCAGAGAGGTGCCAACCATGAACGCAAAAACATCCATTCTCGCCACCGGTGTACTGATGGCCACACTGATTGCTGCCAGCCCGGCTGCCATGGCCGACAACCATGGCAAACACAAGCAAGGTGGCAAATGGGACAAGCAGGAAATGTGCGAGAACTTTCGCGAGGGCAAAGGCCCGTTCAATCGCGAAGAGCGCCGTGCCGAGATGGCCGATCGTCTGAAGCTGACTGACGAGCAGCGTGAAATCTGGCAGGAAATCCATCAGGAGCGCCAGCAGAAACACCAGCAACGCATGGAGCAATGGCAGGAAAAGATGGAACAGCGCTGCGGCGATAAAGGTGAACGGGGCAAAAACCGGAAGTGATCAAACTGGGGGTTCTGTCGTATGGTGGGGTTATCATCCACTGAGTAGTCGCCCTTTTATGGCAGAACCCGCTTCATCTGAAATCACGCTGGAAACCTGCAGCCGTATCGCCGATATCCCGGAAACGGATTGGCAGCGGTTGGCCGGCAGGAACAACCCGTTTCTTAGGTATGAGTTCTTTCAGGCACTGGAGGAATCCGGCTGCGCCACCACAGCAACGGGCTGGACGCCGAGTTATCTGGTGTTTCGCGTGGCGGGAGACATTCGCGGCGTGGCACCGGCCTGGCTGAAAAGTCATTCCCGGGGCGAATACGTTTTTGACTGGAGCTGGGCGGACGCCTATGAGCGTTACGGCCTGCCCTACTACCCGAAACTTCTGCTCGCCATTCCCTTTACACCATCGCGGGGGCCGCGATTGTTGCTGGCCCCTGACCTGAGAGCTCAACTCACGCCGGAAACACTGCACGACTTGCTGGATGAAGTGACCCGGCATTCGGGTTCTCACTCCTGGCACTTATTGTTCCCCAATGCTGACGATCAACAGTTGTTGGCCCACGACCATGACTTGCACCGGATTGGTTGCCAGTTCCACTGGCACAATCATGGCTACCATAACTTCGATGACTTCCTGGCCGCGCTGACTTCCCGAAAACGCAAGTCGATCCGCAGGGAGCGCCGGCAGGTCTCTGAGCAAGGCATCACGTTTTGCGGATTTCACGGGCAGGACATTCCGGATCATGTGCTTTCGGCGTTCTATGTGTTCTACCAGGCCACTTATTTCAAGCGCGGCCAGCGACCCTATCTGAACAAGGCGTTTTTTGAACGGCTGCGGGATCGGTTACCAGAGCACCTGCACGTTATTATGGCGGTACATGAGGGCGAGATGATTGCCGGGGCGCTGTTCCTGGCGGGAGAGACGACGCTGTACGGGCGCTACTGGGGCTGTCTGGAGGAGTACAATCACCTTCACTTCGAGACTTGCTATTACCAGGGCATAGAGCTGGCTCTGGAGCTGGGTTTGCAGCATTTTGATGCCGGTGCTCAGGGCGAGCACAAGCTGGTGCGGGGTTTCGAGCCGGTGATCACGCATTCCTGGCACGGCATACAGCACCCGGCCTTTCGGGAGGCGATTGCTGATTTTACCATTGAAGAGGCGGAGCATGTGCGGGCTTACTTTGAGGAGGCCAAAACCGTTTTGCCGTTTCGACGTGGTGAGTAGCCCCCTCCTTCCCGATAGACGGCCACTGTGTGGGTGTACCTCCCAAAAACCGCTACGAGCACTTCCATGTGCGCTTCTCTCAGGCCATCCATGGCCTTCGAAATTTTTGGGAGGTACACCCACACACTGGCCTGAAATGTACTGAGCCTGCTGGCGATCTATTTCACTTTGGAAATTCTGAATGTTGTCGTATCACAGCTTGGCAAACTCCAGATACCGGCTGGCAGCCTGCTTTTTCTCGTCCTGGCTGTTGAGCATTTCCAAGCGCAGATTATCGATGATTTTCATATAACCATCCAAAGGCGACTTCTCCTTGCCCTGATCCTTTGACGCTTCAATAAACGCCTGCTGCTTTTCACGAATCTCGCTCAGTTTTTCCAGAGCCTTCTGCATCGCCGCAATTCGGGCATCCACCGGGCCGTTTCCATTGTTACCGCTCTCGTCTGAATTGCCGTTATTACCAACAACACCCAGTGAGGTTTCCACCGGCGGAGCAGCTTCGGTGTTTTGCTCGGCCAGATCCAGCTCTTCCAGGGTACGCACTTCGCCGTCGGTGGTCAGGTAGATACCGGAAGCCTTGATCTGGCCAAGCGGCACGCCCTGTGGATTGGTCAGAGTGAAACGGTCATCGGCGCTGTCGACATACAGGGCCTGCACTCCGACGTCTTTCAGGGAGCGCAGTTCGTCGTCTCCCCCGGCGGTTTGTACCCAGACCTGGAGCAGGGAGAAGACGTCGTCGTTGGCGTCGATCCAGCGGTTGCCGTCGTCGTCGAAAGCGGCCAGTTCGCTGAAGCCGGAGCCGCTTTTCGGGCCGAACAGTTCGCTGCCGTCGTCCACTTTGCCGTTGCCGTTGCGGTCAAACACCAGGTATCCGCTGCCACTGCCCAGGCTGGCGAAGTCTCCGGTTTTGCCGTCGCTGTTCATGTCGAACTCAAACAGGCTATCGGTGAGCTGTGCGGTGGTTGAGCCGAAATTAATAACCAGGGGATCGGTCATTGGCCGCTCCTGGATTTGCACCAGCTCGGAATATTCGTAGCTGCGCGATTGGGATTGGCGTAGGGACAGGGTGAAGTCGATGCTTTCGCCGTTTTCCAGGGTAATGCTGCCGCTGGAAGCAAAGCTGCGGGTTTCGCTTTCGGAGTAGAACAGGTACTGGCCGGCCTGAACGCTGACGCTGGTCTGGGGTTCTGCGACGGTACCGCCACCCAGCGCAGCTCGGCTGACGGTCAGCGCCTGCTGGCCGAGCAGAAACAGTTCGGAGGATTGCTCGACAAATTCAGCGCTGGTGTAGGTGGCCGTGCGGTCGTTGCCCTGCACCTGGCTGGAGCTGTTGAACGACAGTTGTTCCTGGCTGCTGTACTGGTAAGCCGCCTGACGAAAAAGGGAGCGCTGGCTGGCACCGGTTTGTGTTTCTTGCGAGGCCGGGGCCTGTTGGCGGATGCGCAACTGGCTGGCGTCCATCGCCGATACCTGGCGGGTGTTGTTCTGGGTGAAGGAAATCTGGCTGGAAGCAATCATGGTGGCGAACCCTCAACGGACTTGCCCGTTTATCGGCCAACCACCCTCAAACTTGAACAGAAATTAAACAACTCAGCCCACGCTGACTTTTGCCAGGGTATCGGCCTGCAATTGTTGCAGATAATCACTGATGGATACCGGATAGTCTGGCGCTTCCGCAATGGTTCGCTGGAGCTCGGGCATGGCAAGAATCTCACGCCAGGCGTGTTCTGCCTGCTTGTCGAGCGAACCAATGGCTCCTGGCAGAATCCGGCCGTTTGTCATCACGGGTTTGAGCAGGGGCGTACCCCCAAAGTCTTCATTCACTCCGGCAATGACATCGCCACAGCTGGTTCCGTGCGCATCGTATTGCCGGAACACCTGTTTGGCCCCTGGAAAGGAGGTTTTCCCCGAGGAGTTCTTCATTTTCGGCTCACCGGCGTATTCGGTGAGTTTGTAGGCCAGTTCCAGAGCAGGGGCATCGCAGGCCGCACCAATGGCGGTACCCACGCCGAAGCCGTCAATCGGCGCGTCCCGCTCGCGCAGCGAGGCAATACGGTATTCATCCAGGCCACCACTGGCCATGATTTTGATGTCGGTGAAACCCGCTTCGTCCAGAATTTCCCGGCAATCAAACGCCTCAGCCGCCAGATCACCCGAGTCCAGTCGGATGCCACCAATCTGCGCTTCCGGGTCAGATTTCAGCCATTCCACAATCCGGGCCACGGCCCTGCGGGTATCGTAAGTATCCACCAGCAGTGTGGTGCCCGGATACAACCGGGCGTACACCTTGAAGGCTTCCATTTCATCCGGATAGGCCTGCACGAAACTGTGAGCCATGGTGCCACTGACGTTCATGCCGAAATCCAGCCCAGCCTGCACGTTGCTGGTGCCCGAGAGCCCTGCCAGCCGATAGGCGCGGACACCACGATGGGCGGAATCCAGACCGTGCATTCTGCGCATGCCGAAATCGACCACCGGCCGGTCTCCCGCTGCAAGTTTGGCTCGCACGGCTTTGGAAGCCAGCACCGTTTCCAGGTGCACATAGTTCATCACCAGGCTTTCCAGAACCTGGGCTTCGGCGATCGGCGCTTCGATTTCCAGCAGCGGTTCCTGAGGAAATACCGGCGTGCCCTCATCCACCGTGCGGATGCTGCCACTGAAACGAAAGTTTTCCAGCCATTCCAGAAACCGGGGCTGGAAACGGTTCAAGTGCTTCAGCTGTTCAATCTGCTGCGGGGTAAATCGCAGCGTTTCGATCAACTCGACGATCCGCTGCTGGCCACAGGCGAGCATGAAATTCCGGTTTTTCGGCAGTTGCCGGAAAAACAGGCTGAAGGTGGCGGTATCTGTCATGTTTTCCGCCCAGTACGCCTGAGCCATGGCCAACTCGTACAGATCGACCATCAGGGCAAGATCGTCTTCGTGTATCAATGCTCACCTCACAGTAGCGGGGTTGTAAAAGGGCTCAGGATTTACCAGAAATAGCGGACACCAGCGGCTGCCACCAACCCGACACTGATTGCCGCCAGCGGTTTTCGGACAACCAGCATAGTGACCCCCGTAGCCAACAGAGCGGCCAGTGCGCCCATATCGCCGGCAACGGCCATGGGCACAATGATGGCGATCAGCACGGAGCTGGCCATGGTATTGATGAAGCTTTCGATGCGCGGGCTGATGCGTACAAACGACATAAGGAACACGCCGCCAAAACGGGTCACCAGAGTGACCAGCGCCATGATGGCTATCAGCCCGAGAATGCCCAGGGAGGTGGTTTCAATGGCCATCGCCTGCCTCCCCTTCCGTGGTTTTTCTGGCACCGGGTTCGAGCCAGAACAGGCCAATGGCCCCACCGGCCAGGGCGCCTACCACCACATGCATGTTCGGCGGCAGCCATTTCCAGGCCGCCAGCGAGGCACCACCGGCCACCAGCCAGGCAACCAGCACCCGGGGCGTTTTCTTGCCGCCCAGGGCCATCGAGAACAAAAAGCAGCCCAGCACCATATCCAGCCCCAGGGCCTTGGGATTCTGCAACAGACCGCCGAAATAGACGCCCAGCGTCGTGCCCACCAGCCAGGCCAGCCAGATCACCAGACCACCGCCCAGAATCACTTCCAGGTTATGCCGGCCGCTCTGATATTCCTGGGCCGAAACCGCCCAGTTGGCGTCCGTCAGCAGTAACAGCAGGCCATATCTTTTCCCGGGAGATACATTTTTCAGCATGGGGTAAAGCGAAGCCCCCATCAGCAGGTGACGGGAATTGATGGCGAACACCACGGCAATCAGCGGCAGTACGGAGACTTCTGTTCCCCACATATCCAGAGCGGCAAACTGGGAGGCACCGGCAAACACGGTGGTGCTCATCAGCAGTGATTCGAGCGGGGTCAGCCCGGCCTGCACCGCAGCCAGGCCAAAGGCAGCACCGAACGCCACCACAAAAAATGAGATGGGCAGCATGCGGAAGAATTCCATGCGCACCTTCTGCGCCTGGAACCTATATGGATAGTTGGCTAATGACATCGAACAAAACTATGCCGGAAGACATCAAATACGAATAAGCAATAACCCCTACAGGCGCCCAAGCGAAGCCTTCAGGGTTTCACCAATGCGGGCATTCAGTTTCAGTGACACCAGCTCATCCGCCCGGGTACGGCCCAGATTCAGAGTGGCAATCGGCTTGTTCCATTGACTTGCGTAGCGACAAAAACGCAAACCGGAGTACACCATCAGCGACGAACCAATCACCACCAGGCCGTCGCTCTGTTTCAGGGTATCCAGCGCGGAATACACGCGCTCTTTAGGCACAAAATCCCCAAAAAACACGACATCCGGCTTCAGGATGCCATCACACTTCGGGCAACCGACGGGCCGGAAATCCGAGAAATCGACATCCAGATCGGCATCGCCATCGGGCGCCGTCTCTGCGGTGTATTTATCAAAACCGGGGTTGAGCTGCGCGCACCGGTCGTGCACATCATCTCGCGGGCAACGGTAACCACAACTCATGCAGACCACTTCGTCGGCGCGGCCATGCAGGTCCGTCACGCCCCGGGTGCCGGCTTTCTGGTGCAGGCGATCGACATTCTGGGTAATGACCAGGCTGCTGTGATTCAATAACTCCAGGTCTGAAATGTGGTGGTGAGCAGGGTTGGGCTTGGCGGTCCGCATCACCGGCCAGCCGATAAGGCTTCGGCCCCAGTAACGCTGGCGGGTCTGGAAGTTTTCCATGAAGTCTGCGTGCTGAACCGGCTGCTTGCGTTTCCAGGCGCCGTCGCCATCCCGATAATCGGGAATGCCCGAATCGGTGCTCACGCCGGCACCGGTGAGAATCATCAGCCGCGGATAGCGATGGATAAACTCCGCCAGCAAAGCACCTGCTTCTTCCGGCTCATGCAATACCGGAGGCTGTTCCAGCTCGGGCAGGCGTTGGCTGGAACTGAATGGGCGGCTTCGATGGGCGGTTACGGGCATACAAACTCCGGTTTCTCAGCCCGGCTTTCGGGCCACGTATACGGTGTTGAACGATTCCCTGTTCTGGAAAGGGTTAAAAAAGGATACGACGCGGCAATCAACATCAATGAACACGTCCCGCAACACGGCCATGAATTCATCATCCTCACCTTCGTTGGACCACATGGCGAATACGCCCCGGGGTTTGAGTTGCCGGGCCATTAATTCCAGATTCTCTACAGTGTAGAAGCTGGCACTCGAGTCGTGTAGCAAGGCCCGTGGCGAGTGGTCGATATCCAGCAGGATGGCATCGAAGCGTTTGCCGGGGGCATCGGGGTCAAAGCCGCCGGTAGCGGGATCGGCCACGGCCATGTCGAAGAAGCTGCCATGCACATAGCGGCTGCGGGCATCGGTGTTGATCTCCTGGCCCAGTGGCACGAATTCGCGCTGGTGCCAGCCGATGACCGGCTCCAGGTATTCCACCACCAGCAATTCCGCCACGCGTTGGTGTTTGAGTGCTGCCACGGCGGTGTAGCCCAGGCCCAGGCCGCCAACCACCACGCTGAGGTTGTCGCCTTCGGTTTCGTTGAGGCCGATGTCGGAGAGGGCGATTTCAGCGTCCACAAACATGCTGGACATCAGAAATTCTTCGCCAAGCTTCACCTCATAGATATCGCCGGCACCCAGAGCCGGGATTTTGCGACGGCGCAGGGTGATTTCACCGATAACGGAGGGCTGGCTGTCGATTTGTTCGAAGAGTAATCCCATTCAAGGCCCACACTTTTAATTGCATTCAATGAAGATGGAGACGGTCGGTGCTGGCGCGATTGGGGATGGAGTGATTGGGGATCGGTTTCCAAAAAGCGCTCCTGCCGACTACTCCCCTGCTTTCCCGATGCCAGAGGCATTGAAGCACGAATCAAGAATCGCCTTCATTTTGTCCACACCCAGTTCCTCCATCAATTCAATATTCCGCTGCGGAATACCATCAACGTCCGGATAACTATCAATAACCGCCTCAACGCTGGCTTCTCTCAGCAGATGCAGCATGGGATAGGGCGAGCGGTTGGTGTAATTCTCGGCCGCATTCTCGTCGGTGCCTTCAAACCGGTAATCCGGGTGGAAACTGGCAACCTGATAAATGCCTTCAAACTCCAGATACGCCAACAGCCCATCCGTCACGTCCAGGAATTCATTGTAGGCAGCAAAGTCCTGCAACACCCCCGGATGCACCAGCAACGTCATCTCAATCTCCGGTTCGTCCTCCAGACGCTGCAGCTCGGAATGCAGGGCACTCAACAACTCATCTTCAGTCTCCGCCTCCGACACCACAAACCGAACCCGATCACGAACCAGCTCCCGCCTGGCGAATGGACACAGGTTGTAGCCAACCACTACGTCTTCGACCCACTTACGGGTTGCGTTCACAATCTCCGACTCACTCATGCACATCTTCCTGAATTACTTGAAGGCCACTCACAGGCTTGAGCGGGCGGGTGGGTAGGGCTTTCCAAAAATTTGCGGAGCCAGGGATGGCGGAGCATAAGCGACCCAGGGATGGGCCGCCAGGAGCGCTTTTTGGAAAGCCCTACCCACCTGACCGCCAGCACCCAAGCATGCCTCCCCGAGGCTCAGCACCAAGGCTCAGAAATACCCCTGACTCCGAAGATAATCATCATAAGACCCACTGAAGTCCGTAATCCCATCAGACTTCAACTCAATAATCCGCGTCGCCAAAGAAGAAACAAACTCCCGATCGTGGCTGACGAAAATCAGCGTCCCCGGATAATTCTCCAGCGCCAGGTTCAGCGCCTCGATAGATTCCATATCCAGGTGGTTGGTTGGCTCATCCATCAGCATCACGTTCGGCTTCTGCAGAATCAGCTTACCGAACAGCATCCGCCCCTGCTCACCACCAGAGATTACCCGCACCGATTTACCAATATCATCGCCAGAGAACAGCATGCGGCCAAGTGTGCCACGCACCAGCTGATCCCCACCGGTGGTCCACTGGGCCATCCACTCGCTGAGGGTGTCATCATCGGCGAAGTCGTCGGTGTGGTCCTGGGCGAAGTAACCCACTTCGGCGCTGTCAGTCCACTTCACTTCACCGCTGTCCGGCGTATAGGCGCCAGCCAGACACTGCAGCAGCGTGGTTTTGCCGATGCCGTTGGGGCCGATAACCGCCACACGTTCACCGGCTTCAATCTGCAGATCCAGGTTTTCAAACAACGGCTTGTCATCAAAGCCCTTGGTCATGTTTTTCAGGGTCACCGCCTGGCGATGCAGTTTCTTGCCCTGCTCGAAACGGATAAACGGGCTTATCCGACTGGAGGGTTTCACTTCTTCCAACTGGATCTTGTCGATCTGCTTGGCCCGGGACGTGGCCTGCTTGGCCTTGGAGGCGTTGGCCGAGAAGCGGCTGACAAACTGCTGCAAGTCGGCAATTTGCGCTTTCTTCTTTGCGTTATCCGCCAGCATGCGCTCGCGGGCCTGGGTGGCGGCGGTCATGTATTCGTCGTAGTTGCCCGGGAACAGACGCAGCTCGCCGTAATCCAGATCCGCCATGTGGGTACACACGCTGTTCAGGAAGTGGCGGTCGTGGGAGATGATAATCATGGTGCTGTTGCGGGCAACCAGAATGCTTTCCAGCCAACGGATGGTGTTGATGTCCAGGTGGTTGGTGGGCTCGTCCAGCAGCAGTACGTCCGGGTCGGAGAACAGCGCCTGGGCCAGCAGTACGCGCAGCTTCCAGCCGGGCGCCAGGGCACTCATGGGGCCATTGTGTTCTTCCAGCGGAATCTCGAGGCCCAGCAGCAGCTCGGCTGCGCGGGAGTCGGCGGTGTAGCCGTCCATTTCTGCGAACTGGACTTCCAGATCGGCCACGGCCATGCCGTCTTCTTCGCTCATTTCCGGCAGCGAATAGATGCGGTCCCGCTCATTTTTAACCTGCCACAACTCTTCGTGGCCCATGATCACCGTGTCGATGACCGTACAGTCTTCGTAGGCAAACTGGTCCTGGCGCAGTTTACCGAGACGGACATTCGGCTCCAGCATGACCTGGCCGGCAGAGGGCTCGAGATCGCCACCGAGAATTTTCATCAGCGTGGATTTGCCGCAGCCATTGGCCCCGATCAGGCCGTAACGGTTACCGTTGCCGAACTTGGCAGAAACGTTTTCGAACAGGGGCGCAGCCCCGAATTGCATGGTGATATTGGCGGTGGAAATCAAGAAACAAACCTGTCGATGTGAGGCCGGGCGGGCGCCGGCAAAAAGAAAGCCGGCATTGTACAGGTTTACCCACAGGACTGTGAGGCCGCAAAAACACGGATAAAAAGCGCTTGCCTCCGGCGGGCTGTGCGGGCAGCATTTGTGGCCAGAAATTCCAATTCATCCAAGACAGGACATTGATCATGGCACAAGCAACTGCGCGCCACATTCTGGTAGACAGCGAAGCAAAATGTGAAGAACTGAAGCAGGCCATCGAAGGCGGCCAGGATTTCGCCGAAGTAGCAAAGCAGCATTCCTCTTGCCCTTCCGGCCGCAACGGCGGTGACCTGGGCTCCTTCGGCCCGGGCCAGATGGTTCCCGAGTTTGACAAGGCGGTATTCAACAGCGAACTGAACACCGTGCTGGGTCCGATCCAGACCCAGTTCGGCTATCACCTGCTGGAAGTCACTTCCCGCAGCTGATTGGCTGACAGTATCAAGAGCCGAGCGTCCAGGGATTGGACGTAATCGGCTCTGCCCCGTCCTCTGTCACCAGAATGGTCTCGCTGCATCCGATGCCCCACTGCCCCGGCACCCGCAGGCAAATCGGAAGATGAAAGACCATCCCCGCCCTGAATTCGGTATTGCCACCCCGCGCTATAAAACCTGAGCCTTCCACCCACGAGGGCGGAAACTGGGCGCCAACGGTGTAGCCAAACACACCCGAGAAGAACACCCGCTCTGCCAATGGCCGCAGTGCCTGTTCCGCCGCCCGGGCAGCGGCATCGAAGGTAGCTCCGGGCTTGACGGACATTAACAAGGCATCGACAACCCGTCGGCAGCCGTCATGAACCTTTTGCATCTCGGCAGTCGGCTGGCCGCCGGCCACGACGGTCTGCATCATGGGGGCGGTGTATCGATACAACGCGGGACCGAATTCCAGGAATACCGGGTCATTCTTTTCAATGACTGTACGCCTATGATTGCAGTGTATGAAACTGCTGCGCACACCCGTGGTCACAATCGGCTGCATGCTCATGAATTCACTGCCCGCATCAATCAGTGCCCGGGCTCCGATTGCGGCAACCTCGTTATCAGTCATCCCCGGGGCAACCGCCTCACGGGCCGTTTTCAGGCCCTCTGCCGTTATCCGGGCACTTTGACGAAGGTAGTCGATTTCCGTCGGCGATTTGACGATACGGATCTTCTTGATCAGACCGTTGTTGTGCACAAACCGAGCTCCTGGCAAGCGGGCCTTCAGGCCATCCAGAACCCCTGTGCGCAGGGAACCATGCCAGGCATCAACAGCCACCGTTTCAACACCGTGATTCAGTGCCTGCACCAGCGGTTCAAGCACATCACCAATGCCTTCCCAGCGATAACCGGCAACCTGTTCAACACGGGTGGTAATTAACGCCGGCCCCATTTCAATTGAGGGGACCTGCAGCAGTACGTTGTCAGCTGTCACCACCAGAGCAACATGCACAGATACTTCAAACGTGCCGTAACCGGTGAGGTAAAAAATGTCGGAAGGGTCGGTCACCAGCAGTGCCTCGAATCCCTCGCTGGCCATGCCATCACGGACCCGCTTCAGACGCTGGCGGAACTCCTCCTCCGGGAACGGACATTCCGTTCCACGGAATCGGAGGGGCAGGGCTTTTCGGTAGGCATTGAAATCCATGACAGCTCTCCCGGACGGTGCCCCGACGCATTGTCGGGGAGTTCAGTGAAATCGCGTTTGTTCAAGGAGAATGGGCCGAAACCCGGCTTTGTACAAATTTTGCAGCCTGTCGATTTTACTGACCAGCCGGTGACCTGGGGCCGATGAAGCCATGGCCGTTGCCAGCCCGAGTTGCATCGCAATGGTTGTATCTACCGCGCTCTCGGTGGCACGGGAGGCACGATCAAAACGTTCAGACATCCTATTATCCTGCCGTTAAAACGTCGACGTGATCTCAAGCTGCGGCTCCAGAGCCTGCAGTCTTTCCACCAGGAACTCCATAATGATCCTAACGCGGGCCATATGCTGGGTGTCCTGGTTTACATGCAGCCACAAATCAACACTCTCACCATCCAGGGGATCCGAGAGGCGACGAAGCTCACGGGAGCCTTCACCCAGATAACACGGCAACACCGCCAGCCCTGCACCGGCCCTCGCAAGGGTATGCATGGATTGTAGGCTATTACAGCGAATGGCCGGGGTTACATTTTTCAAATGTTTGCGATACCAGCGACCGGTCGCCAGATGACTGAAGGTTTCGTCAGGCAGTATCCAGGTGCACTCTTCCGGGCGGTTTTCTACATCCATGTTTCTGTTACGCCGGCAGTATTTCGCAGCCCCGTAGACCGCAGACTCAATGGCAGCGATACGCTCACCCTCGAGAGTCGCCTGGGGTTTGTTTTCCGGGCGAAGAGTCAGGTCCGCTTCACGATGGCTGAGGTTCGCAACGTCATTGTCGGTGAGCACCTCCAGCTCAATATCCGGATATTCCCTTACCAACTCTGCCAGAACCGGACTCAAGAGCCCGCTCATCATGACGTCTTCGGCGGCAATCCGGACCTTGCCAACCGGCGCCCCATCCTGGCCAACCAGCTTGCGTTCAAGATTTTCCATATCGGTGGCCAGCCTTTCCGCTTCCCGGAAAGCCATTTCACCGACCGGCGTTAGCTGCAATCCATTCTGGTTACGTTCAAAGAACTGCACGCCCAGTGACTCTTCCATCTGGTCAAGTCGCCTTAGAACAGTGGTCTGATGTACACCCAGTATTTCACCCGCTTTGGCAAGCGTTCCGCCTATTGCCAATGCTCTTATATATCGAAGATAATCCCAGTCCATAATCACTGCACATTTGCAACATGAGTACGGATTTTACCGTATTCACACTGCAAATAAGAACCCCTAGAATCGTCGGTAAATTAAAGATAGATCACTACTTAATCCATCAAGTAAGGAGGAAGGCGCTATGACTCAGAACCATATCGCAACCGTTCAACCGCTGCCGTCCAGCATCCTCCACAACAGTGTTGAGGTCAGGCGCCAGTACACCCGAGCTGCTGCAAAGCAGGCGGTGCAGGTTATCAGTCGCAAGGTAAGTCTTTTCAAGCGGAAAGCGGCGGCTGTGGCTCAGGATATGCCCCAGGCACAAGGCGGACATTGATCGCCTTCAGGTCCACCCCTCCTCACCCAGGAGGGGTACAAACCTGACATCTCCGCACTCCTGTCTGTCAAACCGGTCAGCAGAAAGGCGTGTTATCAGCAGTAGTCGCTGAACACCGTGTTCTGTTCCCACCGGAATGACCAGACGGCCGCCAATAGCCAGCTGCTCCCTGAGGGCCTCCGGCACCACCGGCGCGCCGGCCGCTACACAGATAGCATCAAACGGCGCAGCCTCTGGCCATCCCCTCGTACCGTCACCACAGCGGACCTGTACCTGGCTGAACCCGGCCACCTTCAGGTTATCAACAGCCTGCTCTGCCAACTCCGGAATTCGTTCGATAGAAAACACTTCCAGAGCCATACAGGCAAGCACTGCAGCGGCATAGCCTGACCCAGTACCGATATCCAGCACCCGCTCCCGACCTTTCAGCTCAAGCAGCTCTGCCATCAGGGCGACAATGTAGGGTTGAGAGATCGTCTGGCCGTGGCCGATAGCGGCAGGATGATCCTCATAGGCCTCGCGTCTCAGCTGACGGGGCACAAAGAACTCTCTGGGAACCCGGTTCATGGCGGCCAGCACTCTATGATCGGTAATCCCCCGATCCAGAAGCTGGCTGCGCACCATATTTTTGCGCAAAGCACTGTAATCTGAAGCATTCCAGTCCATCTCGCGTGACCCCCGGATACAAATCGTTACAAAGACACACACCTACACAATGGCAGGCCGGGACTTTACTGTCTATTTTCTGAGCACAGCTTTTATTACCAAACTAACGAAGCTGAATAATAAAACGCCACTACAACAACAATAACTGGCCGCTTTCGCTCCGGAAGAAACGGCCACAGGGGGATAGAATAATGTCTGCATCAGTAGATCTTTTGCAGCAACGTACACTTGATGACAGCGAAAAGCTGTGCGATCTCTTCACTTCTTCAATCACTCTCGCCACCATGCTCAGGCAACGAAAAATGGCTGCATGGATGAGGCAGGAATTTGATGGCTATACTGATCCAGCCAAAGCGCCACCCTTCCGCAGGGATATTTCGGGTCATATCGTGGTGAAATCGCCGCAATATGGCTGGGTTCAGGCGCCGGTGAACGAGGAACAGACCGAGCAGTTCGGCCTTGTAGACCTTCCCGATTCCGTTCGCTACCTGGAAAATGCCTGCCTGAGCAGCAAGAAAGGCAGCAGTCATCGGGTCAAGCTTGCGCCGGATATCATGAAGGAATTACAGCAGCAGGTACATCTGATGGCAGATCTCGCCATCAGTGTTAATCGCAGTGAATACTGCAAGATACTGCAGACCCTTCGAGGAGCGCTGTATCTGTGGTGCAACGCCCTCCTTGAGGCAGGCCTGGCCGGTGAGTTCAATCACTACTCCAGCGAGCAGAAGGAACAGGTGGCCGACCTGGACACGCCACAGTCCTTCTGGCGCTCGGCCATGGATCAGCGAAAGTCTCTGCCCATACCTGATGTGCGCGAAGCCAGCCTGTTTGATCGTATGTTCGGGCGCACCGGCTAAAACACCGTAGTCACCAGGCCGATACCGCTAACCAGAAACAGGACAGAGCCCAACACGCGGAAAAACAGGGACGTTTCCGCGTGTAACATCCGGTCATGGGCGTAGAGCCCCATCACATGGCCCACCGCCGCAGCCGGCAACAGCCAGAGATGGTGTATTAACTGCAGGTCCACGCCTACCCACACAAACGCCGCCAGCTTGATCAACACCAGAATAAACCATAGGGCAAAAAGCGTATCTCTCAGCTTTTCTTTCGGCAAATGCTGGGCAACCACCGCTATGATCAGCGGTGCGCCGATCAATGAAGTTCCACTAATATAGCCACCGAGCATGAGAAACAGCACGTCCACCGATTTGCTGCCACTGCGGAACGGTTTATTCACGATGTAAGACACGGAATAGAGCGCCACAATGACAAAGATAATGCCACTGAGCACATTGCCGGGCAGAGTAATCAGGCCGAAAACGCCAATCATCTTGGGCACAATCAGGATACCCAGCAAGCGCCACAAATAGCGCCAGTCCACCGTTCCAGCCCTTTCTCCTTCGCCCTTATGCTGTGATTTACGGTTATTCAGCCAGATGGTCAGCGACGAAAAAAACAATAGATGGATGGCAATAATCGGAAGAAATACCAGCGGCTCGTCATAAACGAGCAACAGAAACGGCAACGACAACACCGCGCCACCAAAACCCAGCCCCGAGCGAACGAAACCACTCCACACGAAGATCAGGGCAATCAGAAGGTATTGGACAAGGCTGAGATCAGACATGGTTTCCCTCTCACAAACTGAGGACGCGATGGTAAAGGCAAGAGACAGGAAACAGAAGCTCTGAGCAGTTCCGCTACGGCGATTCAGAGCGACCGGCTCCGAAGACCTGCCGGGGAGCAAATGATAGGCTGACACTCTGAACACACATCACCAGGAGCGAAAACCCTACCATGAGCAATAAAGTGGACATTCACTACTGCACAGGCTGCCGCTGGCTTTTGCGCTCTGCATGGATGGCGCAGGAACTGTTGACCACCTTTGAAAGTGAAATCAGCGAACTGAGCCTGCATCCAGGCGGCGGAGGTATTTTTGAGGTCTGGGTAAACGACAGGCGCATTTGGTCACGCAAGGAGCAGCAGGGCTTTCCGGAAATAACCGTGCTGAAACAACTGGTCCGGGATGAAATCGATCCGGACAAATCCCTCGGCCATTCAGACCGGAAACAACCGTGAACGAATCCACCGACAACCCGGGCACCTCTTTAACCACCAGGTCGGCCCCAGACTCCCGAGCCATAACATGACTACAGAAATCAGCGTTGTCTGGCTGGGTGCCCTCGCCAGCCTGTGTGCTGGCCTGGCCACCGGCGTTGGTGCCCTGGCGATCTTTCTGGTGCGCACCGTCAGTCACAAACTTCAGGACGGCATGCTCGCATCGGCGGCCGGTGTCATGCTCGCCGCCTCATTCTTTTCTCTCCTGCTCCCCGGGCTGGAATACGGGGAAGAAATCACCGGGCAAACCTGGAGCGCCGCTCTGATCGTCATCTTTGGCTTCCTGTCCGGTGCTGCGGCTCTGCTATTTGTGCACCAAAAACTCCCCCACAAACACTTCGAACTTGGCCGGGAGGGCCCAGACGCCTCTTATGTCCGGGGAATCTGGCTATTCATTTTCGCCATCACCTTGCACAACTTCCCCGAAGGCATGGCAGTCGGTGTCGGTTTTGCCGGCGGCGACCTGAGCAACGGCTACGCGCTTGCCACCGGCATTGGCCTGCAGAATATGCCCGAAGGCCTGGCGGTGGCTTTTTCTCTCCTCGCCATCGGCTACTCCCGCCCCAAGGCTTTCATCATTGCCCTGTTAACCGGACTGGCCGAGCCTCTAGGCGGCCTGTTTGGCGCAGCCCTGGCATGGCTGGCAGAACCCCTTATGCCCTGGACTCTGGGCTTTGCAGCTGGCGCCATGCTGTTCATCATCAGCAATGAAATCATCCCGGAAACCCACCATCGGCAGTGGAAGATTATGTCTACCTCCTGCCTGCTTGGCGGCTTTGCAGTCATGATGTTTCTGGACGCGACGCTGGGTTAAAGGCAGCAGCGGCAGGTGGGGGTCAAAATAAACAAAAAAGCACCGGGCAGAGCCCGGTGCAAAACTGACATCAGAGCGTCAGAAGGGAGCCATACAAGATCGGTCAATCGCTGGTGGGCGATTCCTTCATGGCTGCGTTCATGCGACGGCGCAGGATCGGGCCGACAATGTAGGGCAACACTAACCCCAGTCCGGCAACAATCCAGAGCCCCATTGCCAGCGGGCTACCCCACAGAACGCTCCAGTCACCATCGGACAGCACCAGTGCATGCCCCAGGTTTTTCTCCATTTCCGGACCCAGGAGCAAGCCGAGAATAATCGGCACCAGCGGAATCTCCAGCTTGCGCAGGAAATAACCGGCAATGCCAAAGACGACCATGAAGTACAGGTCAAACGTGCTATGGCTGATGGAGTAGATACCTACGAACGCCACCATGGTCACGATCGGCAGCAGATACATCGGTGGCACCGACAGCAGCTTCACGAAGAAGCCCACCAGCGGAATGTTGAGCACCAGCAACAACACGTTACCGATCAACAGCGCCGCGATAACGCCCCAAACGATGTCGGCGTTCTGGGTGAACATCAGCGGCCCCGGCGTGATATTCAGCGAGATCAGCATCGCCAGCAGCACCGCAGTGGTTCCGCTGCCGGGTACGCCCAGAGTCAGCATCGGCACAAGCGCACCCGAAGACGCACCATTGTTGCCGGCTTCCGGTGCTGCCACGCCACGGATATCGCCCTCACCGAAGGTGCCTTTCTTGCCGATCACTTGCTTCTCCAGGGTATAGCTGATGAAGCTACCCAGAGACGCGCCGGCGCCCGGCAGAACACCTGAAATAAAGCCGAGAACCCCACCACGCAGCTGTGTGGGAATGGTAGAGACCAGCTCTTTAAAACTCAGGGTGAGTTTACCGACATTCATTTTGTCCCGACCGCGGCCCATACGGGATTCCACAAAGAACAACAGCTCGGAAATGGCAAACAGACCGACGATCGCCAGTATGAAATCAATCCCCTCGTACAGTTCCAGCACACCAAAGGTGTAGCGCTGAGTGCCGGTAGAGATATCGATACCCACGGTAGAGATCATGATCCCCAGCGTAGCTGCCACAACCGTTTTCATCGGGTTCTTGCCGGTGATGCCACCGAGTGTCGCGAAAGCCAGCAAGAACAGCGCGAAGTATTCCGCCGGGCCGAAGGTCAGTGCGAACTTTGCCAGTACCGGCGCCAGCATGATCAGACCAATCGTACCAATCAGGCCACCGGAGAAAGACGCAATGGCGGAAATAGCCAGGGCATCTGCCGCCCGTCCCTTCTGCGCCATGGGATAGCCATCCAGGCAGGTCATCATGGCAGGCTCATCGCCCGGGATATTCAGCAGGATCGAGGATATCCGCCCGCCGTACATCGCACCGGCATAAACCGAGGTCAACAGGATCATCGCTGTTTCTGGCGGCAGCCCGAGCGTAAAGGCCAGAGGAATCAGAATGGCCACACCATTGGCCGGCCCCAGACCGGGCAGGCAACCGATCAAGGTGCCTACAAACGCGCCAAACAAGGCAAACATCAGATTGTAGGGGGTCAACGCTACGGCAAAGCCCTCCATCAGAAAGCCAAGAGTTTCCATCAGCTCACCTCCAGCAGGCCCGCAGGCAGGCTCAGAGACAGGCCGTAGTTAAACAGCACGAACACCACAATCGCACTGGCCAGGCCGGTCAGGAAGGCGCGCTTCGGCGCTGCGCCCATGCGCCAGCTCAGAGTGCCCACTGCCAGAGTAGTAGCGATGATAAAGCCGAGCGGCTCCAGCACCATCGCATAGACCACCAGCACAACCACAGAAATCACGAGTTCCAGCGCCGACTTTCCGAGTGGCCATTGGGCATCGGGGTCCGGCTTGATCATCAGGTAGAGGCTACCTGCCACCAGCACCACTGAGAGAATGGTCGGGAAGGTTTCCGGACCTACGGTCTCGGCGCCACCGAATGGCTCGGGCCACTGTTGGGCAACCCAGCCATAGGCAACGGCCAGGACCAGAAGGCCCAGGCCGAGAATACGATCACCAAGGCCTGTCATTTCAGCAACCCGATTTCGCGTGAGAGGTTTTCGATGTCCTGCACCTGGTTCCGGACAAACTCGTCAAACTTGTCCGCAGGCGGGTGGAAAGGAATCAAGCCATTGCTCTTCATGACTTTCTTCCACTCTTCGCTCGCGTACAGAGTGTCCATGGCGTTGGTCCAGTATTCCTTGGCGCCTTCATCGGCACCTTTGGGCATGTAAAAACCACGCCAGTTCGGGCCAACGGCATCAATGCCCTGCTCTTTTGCGGTGGGAATATTGTCGAACTTACCGGGCAGACGCTCATCGGACAGAACCGCCAGCACACGCAGGTCACCGGACTCCATAAAACCGGTCGCTTCGGAGATGTCACCGGTAAAAGCATCCACCTGGCCGCCCACAACCTGAGTCATGGCCTCACCGCCATTGTTGTAAGAGAGGTAAGGAATGCGTGGCAACTCATCCGCACCGGCCGCTTTCGCCGTAATCAGTACTTTCAGGTGATCCCAGCCGCCCCGGGCGCTGCCGCCGGCGAATTTGACGGATTTAGGATCACTGCTTACCGCTTCCATCAAGTCGTTCAGATTCTTGTATTCGGAATCTTTACCCACCGCGATGATGCCGTAGTCAGCGCCCAGAGCACCCACCCAGGCCACCATATCGGCGTTCATGCCCGGAAACTGCTTTTGGGCCAGGCGCGTGGTCGTGGCGGTAGAGGCTGCCACCAACAGGTTGTTGTCGTCTGAGCGTTTGCTCACGGTGTGCGCATAGGCCACGCCACCACCGGCACCCGCCATGTTGACCGTCTGAACGGTGCCGTCGACCAGCCCAAGATCCTGCATCACGTTGCCAACGCTACGACAGGTAAAATCCCAGCCGCCGCCGGGATCGGCCGGCGCCAGACATTCCACTTTACCTTCAGGCTGCCAGGCCATGGCTGACATGGAGACGGCCGCGGCCGCCACAAAAGACAGAGTTCGTTTCAGTAGCATGGTTTTCACCTCATCAATTTGTTTTTGTCATCACTCCCGAGGCAGGACACTGTCGCCCGGTCCCTGGCGCTAGCCAAAGGAGGAGTGAAACGAGATTAATAGGTAAAACCCGATACACTGAAGCTTGTGAGCGTAAAGCGTTTAAAGAACGTTAACCGTATTTTGTTCATAAAGATCACGGGCACATGCCCTTGGTATGCATTACCCTTGAACAACAAACGACAACAAACCGCATCCTGATCCGTGTTACGAAAAACCAAACTGAAAACCCGCATGATTCTCACCCTGGGGTTGCTCGGCGCATTACAGACCGTCCTTATCGGTGGCTTTGCCGGCTACTACCTCAGCGAATCCCTGTACGATGAGATTGGCCAGCGCGCGCTGATGGTCTCCAAGACTGTGGCAGCAACACCGGCAGTCATCGAAGGGGTCCGATCCCGTGATATTCCCGACCTCAACCGTCTGGCCCGACGCCTGGCCCAAACCAACGAAGCCCTGTTTATCGTGATCGGTGACCAGGATGCCATCCGCCTGGCGCATCCAGACCCGAACCGTATCGGGTTCTCCATGGGCGACGACGATGGTGATTACGGTCGTCAGGCTCTGGTGGAAGGCAACGCTTATGTTGCCCGGGCCATGGGCAGTCTGGGCGAATCCATGCGCGGCAAGGCCCCGATCGTTAATCCCGCGACCGGCGATATCATCGGCATCGTTTCCGTCGGTTACAGCCTGGAGCAGGTCGAAACCACCATTCGTCAGTACAACTTCGTGCTTTACGGTGTTATCGGGTTGATGCTTCTGGTTACCGTGATCTCTGCAATTATTATCGCGGGCCGCTTCAAGCGAGCGATATTCGGGCTGGAACCCGAAGAGATAGCCCGTCTGTTCCAGGAAAGGGAAGCCACACTGCAATCCGTCCGCGAGGGCATTATCGCGGTGAACCGGGACGGTACCGTCACCACCGTAAATCGGGCTGCCTATGAAACGCTCGGCCTGCCTGCAGACCAGCCCGTCGCCGGCAGGCCCATTCTGGACATTTTGCCGGAAAGCAGCCTGCTATCGGTTCTCGCATCCGGCCAACCCGATTTCGACCGGGAGATCTGGTTGCGTGGCCGGCAAATGGTGGTAAACCGCCTGCCAGTGCGTCAGGGAGGAGAAATCATTGGCGTAGTGGCCAGTTTCCGGCTTCGCAACGAACTCGACCAGGTCAGCCGACAGCTGACGCGCATTCAGCAATACGCCGACACCCTGCGCAGCCAGACCCACGAGTACTCCAACAAGCTGCACACCATTGCCGGACTGATCCAGATAGGCGCCAACCAGGAAGCACTGAACCTGATCGGCAGTGAAGTCAGCGACCACCAGGCTCTCCTGCACCTCCTGCTGGAGGCAGTGCCAGACCCGGTTATCGCCGGCTGCCTGCTGGGCAAATACAACCGGGCTCGGGAGATGGGCCTGCACCTGGACATTGACCCGGACAGCCAGATGACCGACATTCCCGATAGCCTTCCGCGGGAGCAGTTGGTTGGTGTGCTGGGCAACCTGATCGACAACGCCCTTGAGGCAACCCGACAGCAAACCGGCGCCGGCGGCAAGGTACGCCTGTCGATGACAGACCTGGGTGAGGAACTGATCTTCGAGATAGAAGATGAAGGCCATGGTGTCCCGGAAGACGCTCAGCGCAGGATATTCGAGCGGGGCGTCAGCACCAAGGGCGAGGATCACGGTATTGGCCTGCACCTTGTTCAGCAATTTCTGAACCGCTGGGGAGGGTCAGTCACCGTGGAAAACCAACCGGAAGGCGGTAGCCGATTCACCCTTTATCTCCCCAAAAACCCCGGAGCGGAGGAATAGTCAGTGACACCGATTCGGCTTTTGATCGTGGAAGATGACCGAAAAATCGCTGAAATCCAGCGGCGCTTCGTCGAGCGCCTGGATAACGTCGAGCTATGCGGCATTGCCCATACGCTGGCCGATGCCCGGGATCTGGTCGACGTAATGGAACCAGAGCTCATCTTGCTGGATGTGTACTTCCCCGACGGCAATGGCCTGGACCTGCTGCGTGAACTCCGCGCGCGGGACAGCGCCAGTGACGTGATACTGATCACCGCCGCCAAAGAAGTGGAAACCCTGCGCAGCGCTTTACGCGGAGGTGTCTTCGATTACATTCTCAAACCCCTGGTGTTCGAGCGTCTGGAGGAAGCTGTCAATCGCTACCGGGCGCACCTGGAACGGTTGTCGGGTCTGCAGCAGGTGGCTCAGAAAGAGGTGGACGAGCTGTTACCCCGCACCACCGGTGACGAGGCCCGCAACCAGGACGAGCGACTGCCCAAAGGTATCGACGGCATCACCCTGGACAAAATACGGGACGTGCTAGCGGCGGACAGCCAGTGGAGTGCCGAAGAAGTCGGCCAGGCCATGGGCGCCTCACGCACCACCGCCCGCCGCTATCTGGAATACCTGGTAGGCATCGGAGAATTGACAGCCGAAGTGACTTACGGCGGTGTCGGAAGGCCAGAGCGGCGTTATCACAGCCGTTCTGGCACCTGACCCGCTCCCGGAGGCTACTTCTTCGCGGGAGGTGTCTGCTTGCGCGACTCATGCAAGCTTCCTTTCAGTAACAACCAACGCAACCCCGGTAATAGCCACCAGACCACCGGCCATGGCCAGCCCGCCCAGGCGTTCATCGAACAGTATAAAAGCTTGCAGAGCAGTCACTGGCGGCACCAGATAGAAAAGGCTCGCGACCTGGGAAGCCGCTCCCTGGCGAATCAACCACATAAGCAACAGAATAGCGCCCACAGACACCCCGCAGACCAGCCAGGCCATGGACAGTTGCAACTGAAGGCTCCATTCAACGTCACGGGTTTCCAGAGTGAACGCACCAATCGCAAAGAACGTCGCTGCCGCGGCATACTGAATCAGAGTGCCTGCCACCAGGTCTGCCCCGGTCCCGTGGCGTTTTTGATAGACCGTGCCCATCGAGATTCCGGCAAGCGAGAAGACAACCCACAGAAGACTCCAGGGGGAGAACCCGGAGCCGGCACCACTGGCCCCGAACTTTTCCAGTAGCACCAGCGCGACACCCGCAAGGCCCAGGGTCAGGCCCAGCCACTGACGCGTACTGACACTCTCTTTCAGGAAGACAACTGCAGCAACGGCTGTCACCAGGGGCTGGAGCCCCACAATCAGCGACACAATCCCCGATGCCATGCCGCCCTGAATGGCGTAATACACCCCGCCGAGATAACAGCCATGCACGAGTAAACCGGTAACCGCCAGATGCCGGGCGCCCCGCCAGCCCGGCCAACGGGTTTTCATTACCCGGGCAAGCACCGCCAGAAGCACCAGCGTCAGCAGCATGCGGATCAGCAACAGCGTGAAAGGCTCGGCGAAAGGCAGACCATACTTGGCACCGATAAAGCCGGTACTCCACAGCCAGACAAACAGGGCGGGCACAAAAAAGGAAAAGAACAATGAGCGCATGGAGTCACAACCGGTCCGGAAATCTGTCAGTTCACCTATTCTAGAAGTTAGCAGGCAAACAGAACAGAGAACCGGTTCAACACATCCGAAAGATCAGTCGCCGCTTGTTTCTGGCAGCTTCACCTCGATCTCAGGTGCTTCATTGTGCCAGTCAGCGTCCCAGGTAACTTCCGGAGAACCCTCCGGTCGTGGCTGAATGGTGATGGAAAGGGTACCAAAACTGGTTGGCGCCGGCCCGAACCGGATGGGCTTGTCCTGCTCCAGCCAGCGCGGGGGAATGCCGGCGCACAGGATCAGCCTGTCGCCCTCTTCCCGTACGAAACAATTGCGCACCATCAGCACCCATTCCGCAGACGCCCAGACATGGTGACCATCGCCCATGCAGCCGCCGCCGGTTGCCGGGTGAATGGCCTCTGGCCACTGGCCGGTCGGTGATGCCAGTCCGGCAACAGCATCCACAAGATCCAGGAACCGGGAGTCGCCAGCGCGCAGCAGTATCTGCGCTACGTGCAGGGTCAGGTAGGCATTCAGGCCGGAATGGATCATGTCCTGGTAGAACGCGCCTTTAACGAAACACTTGTCCAGCAGGAACTCGACACAATCCAGCAGCCTGGGGTCGTCCGGCTCACACAACTGGGTGGGATAGCCCACGGCCAGCGACCCGATTGCCCCGGCATCCAGGCGGCGGTAAGGCGATGCCGGCATACCTGGCCGCTTCAGTCGCTGTTCACAGGTCGCCAGGCTTCTGTCCACCGTTTGTGTGAATTCCCGGGCGCCTGCGGCAAAGATGTCGCTGGATTCCGGGTCAACCGGCCTGAACAGATCAGAGGCCGCCTGCAAACCGGCAATGCCCCAGAAATCGTCCCAGTAATAATAATCATTGGGGCCCAGGTGTTCGGCACTGAAACCAGCCGGCAGAAGTCCGGCATGGGGTTTATCCAGGGTATCGCTCAGGCGTTTCTTCTGAATCCAGTGAGCGCCTTTGCTGACGGACTCGTGCCATTCGTCGGGCAGTTTGGTGTTGGTCAGCTCATGGAAGCGCTTCAGTATCCAGAGCACTTCACCATTGGCATCCCACTCGCCTTCCTGGGAACGGAAATAGCCATTTTTCAACTGGCGACCGGGAAACTGCTGAAGCGCCCGTTCGGCGCGGTCAGTCAGGCCGGCACAGAGCAAGGCGTGGATAATGAAGGCTGCGTCCCGGAACCAGAAACGTTTATAGGTATAGGGCCCGGGGTAGACATCCTCCGGTGAGTGCAGCACCAGAGAACGGATGGCGGTATCGTAGAGGAACTGCCAGTCCTCATCCGGACACTCCAGCCGGGCATGGCTTTTCAAGGCAGACGCCCAACCATCCGTGGCTATTTTGCCGGAGGCTTCCTCAGACAGCGGTACGGTTACCGTCAGCTCTGAAACCTCGCCCGCCTCCAGCGGGAACAATGCCGCTGCCGTCACCATACCCACATCACAGCTGCCTTCGCTCTGATCCTCCTTGTCGTCCAGGTGAATGCGCACATCCCCCTGTTGATAATCCGATACATGATGGCGTTTTGCCGGCCGGCTGAAGTTCACCGCTGGTTTACCATCTACGGTCCACCTGTCCCGGTCCGCAGCAAGACTGACCCGGTTGATAAAGCTGATGCCTTCAGGATTCGCAGGGCGCAGGGCCAGCACCAGTGATCCTGTTACGTCAGAACGCGCCTGAAGCACCATCTGACACACCGCCTTGCCGTTTTCAATCACCACACGGGAGCGGCTGGTGAGGCTCAGACCATCTATCCCGGATTCAGTGACCACGCACAGGCCGTCTTCCTCCAGCTCGTAACGTTGCCGGCTGGTTTTGCAGCGTGAAGGCAGCAAACAGCGCCCGTCGTCCGCCAGCAACCAGCCATCCAGCGACCAGCCATCGTACCAGGGCGTAAGCAGGCCCCGGGGATCCACCACCGGGAGCTCATCCACATCCGGCTGGCCAATTGCCGTCCAGTTGCGGTTACTGAGGTTGATGTGGGTGATGGAAAAGGCTCTTGGAATAAAGGAGACATCCGCGGGATCAAACTGCCGCTCTATCCAGTAAGGCCAGACCCAGTCCAGATTGTGCTGAATAACCCGACTATTGATCAGGCCACGGGCATGAAACACCACCCCGGCCCGAAGCAGTTCGATGGGCTCTCCCACTTCCGAGGGCTGGGCAAAGCTGTGTAATTTACCCAGCAGCGCGATCGGATCCAGAAATCCATGGCGTTTCGCCGCACGTTTGACCAGATAGCGCCAGGGAAGCCAGTTCATCCAGCTCATTGATGAGTCTCCTCTTCCGTTGGTTCGGTTTCCACCTTGTAACGAGCCAGAGCCCGTCGCGCCAGGCGATTGAGAAACACCACCGCCAGCACGGTCCCGACAAAACCGGCCCCGTAAATGGCCCATTCGAGAGGACTGCGGCCAGACTCCCGGACACCCAGCGTTGACAGATCCGCAGCGAGAGAACCGAGGTAAACGTTGTGAAGCGAGAACGGAATCACGCCGAGAAAGGTTCCGGCGACGAAACCGCGAAACCTGAAATTAGTGAGCCCGAACAGGAAGTTGGACAGCTTCCCCGGGAAAAACGGAATCAGGCGGGTGAGCAAAACGATTTTCCAGCCATGAGGCGCCATTTCATTGCTCACCATGGAGAGTTTCGCCCTGTCCCGAACATACACATGGGCGTGGTCCCCCAACCAGTGCCGGGCAATCAAAAACGCGATAGCCGACCCGATGGTGGTTCCCACAACGACGTAGATAGTGCCTTCCAGCAAGCCGAACACAAATCCGGCGCCGGTGGTCAGGAGCACGCCTGGCAGCAGGAAAACCATGGCCGCCGCCATCAGGCCAACGAACATGACAGCGGCCCACGCACCCTGGCCATCGACCCAGCGCAACAGTTCAACCACCTGCTGATGCACACCAAAGGCGTATAGCAGACCGACAATCAAACCAACGCCGGCAATGCTACCGCCCATCCAGAGAACGGGTGATTTCTTCCAGCCAGTCATACCCTAACCCTAACCTGATTTTGCCAATCGGCGGTCAACCAGGTAATGATAAATGCGCGCCAACAACGGACGTATCACCGGCAAGCCAATCAACCACGCCAGCGGCTTGAGGACAGTTACTCTCGACATCAGCAGAATATACGCATCCATTTCTCGATGGATTTGGCCCCGTGAATCCTTCACATGCAGCTCTCTGAGCGCCTTGTCCGGATCAATGCCTTCCTCACGCAATCGATCTTCACGGCCGGTAATGTCCAGCCACTCCACGGATTCGCCGGCCTTACCCGCCAGCTTTTCATAGCGCTCCCGGTCTTTGATGCACGAGGGGCAGGAACCATCGTAGAAAACAACCAGTTTTCCTTTCGGTATGTCCATAAAGCCTCTCCAATAGCGGGCAACACTGTTTTATCACCGTAACATATTCACAAAAGCTTTCAGGGGCACAGCAAACTCAGCAGACGAGACTGTGCAGCCACAAGCCTTGAAATCACTCCGGACTGACATAAGCTCATAGACAGAGCAACGGTTTTTTCATCATGAATTCATCACTTAACCGTTAGGGAGAATCACATGGCAGGTGGAAGTGACAGTTACCATGAGCCCGTCGAACAGCTCTCGGAAAAAACCCGGGACAGGCACCGCGCTCTGGTCTCGGTCCAGGAAGAACTGGAAGCTGTTGACTGGTATCAGCAGCGCGCCGATGCCACAACAGACGAAGAGCTCAAAGGGTTACTGCTCCACAACATGCGTGAAGAAATCGAACATGCATGCATGGTTCTGGAATGGCTCAGACGCAATGATCCGGACTTTTCGGAGCAAATGAATATCTATCTGTACACAGACAAGCCAATTCTTGAAGCCGAAGAGGACGATGCAAACCTGAGTGAAGTGGTCGAACAAAACGGACCGACCAAAACGCTGAACAAATTCACCATTGGTTCGATGAAGGGTCAGTAAATATCATGAGCTATCTCAATCGGGAAAACGCCCCATTTTCCAAAGATATCTGGGAAAGAATCGACGAAGCGGCGGTTGGTGCCGCCAGAGAAGTGCTGACCGGACGCCGCTTTCTGGAAGTCGACGGCCCCTATGGCGTGGGACTGACCGCCATCGAAGTGGGTGAAGAAGGTTACTGCCGACAACCGGCGCCGGACGAAGCCGGTGCGGTACTGAGCCACGCCAGCGCCATACCGATGCTGCGCAAGAGCTTCGGCCTGAGCGTACGCCGTGTGGAAGGCCATGAATCCATGGGCCAGCCGCTGGACCTTCGCTCCGTGGAAGATGCCGCCGAAGCGGTCGCGCGCCGTGAAGAAGAATTCATCTACTATGGTCAGCCGGATTTCGGCCTTGAAGGGCTGCTGACGGCAAAAGGCCGTAGCGAGGTGAAGTGTGGCGACTGGAGTAAACTTGAACAGGCTCTGGAAAACGTTCTTTCAGCCGTCAACCACCTGGACGATAACGGCTTCCACGGGCCTTATGCGCTGGCTCTATCCCCAGCCTGGTACAATCAGCTGTTCCGCCGGTACGAGGGTACCGACATGCTGCAGCTTGAACACCTCAAACGCCTTTGCGAAGTCGGTGTATTCAAGGCCGAAATTGAAGGTGCCGTACTGGTGGATGCCCGCGTGGGCCGCATTATTATCGGCCAGGACCTGATGACCGGGTACTCATCCAACGATGGCATCCATCACCAGATGTTCGCCAGCGAGAGTCTGGTCTTGCGGGTAGAGGAACCCGGCGCCATCTGCACCCTGCAGAAGAAAGCGTAAGCAGGTCATGGCAATGGATCCGGATCTCTCTCGGATACGCCAGGGCGCGCAACAGGCCCTGGCGGAACTGGACAACCTGAGCCAGCGCCACGCGGATTGCACCGATGACCAGTTGCGCAGCACCCTGGCGGATATTGCCCAACGAAAATCCGGCCAGGCCGGGCGTATGCTGGACTGGATCCGCCAGCGCGATGGCACAGTGGGCAGTGAATCCCCCGCTGTGTCTGGACCTGCAGAGGCAGCACCGGAAACACAGACTCACGCCGGCGACGCGCCAGCCACAACGGCCGAAGGCGGTGAAGTTATTGACGTTCGGGAAGTGGCACCAGAGCTGATTGTGTTCAGGGTGGCCCGGCCCCGGAACTTTCAGTTCGTTGCCGGCCAGTATGTGAAGGTCGGCGTGGGTGATGTGCGACGCTCTTTCTCCATCGTGTCAGCACCCCATGAGCCATTCCTGGAATTTTTCGTGGAACTGGTTCCGGGTGGTCGCATGTCCGGGCAGTTGCGGGAACTGAAGGTGGGCGATCAGGTGGATTTGGGCGCGCCGAAAGGCAACCTCGATCTTGATCCCAGCTACCCTCACCACCTAATGGTGGCGACCGTGACCGGAATAAACCCGTTCATCAGCATGCTGCGCGATTACCTGCATTCAGGACGAAGTGGCCATCACTTTCATCTGATGCACGGCGCCAGTTATCAGAATGAGCACGGCTACCGGGAAGAACTGGAAGGCCTGGCGGCGGCTCATCCCGATATACTGACCTACATTCCAACCGTCAGCCGCCCGGATGAAGCCGCCAACCGGGGCTGGACAGGGAGCGCAGGCCGCGTGGACACCCTGGTAGACGCCTATGTCAGTGATACCGGCCTCACCAGCCGCGACACGCTTGCCTATGCCTGTGGGCATTCAGGCATGCTGGAGGCCGTCTCACAACAGCTACTGCCTGAGGGATTTCACCTGAAAACGGAAAGCTACGACTAAAAAAGGGAAAGATCGGAACAGGGTCAGGCCGGGATGCCGGCCTGACTCTGTTCACCACTAAAGGTGGATATGCCGGGCAATCGCCTCCGGCTCCTGGCGCACCAGATCCTTGTCGACAGACTGAGCCACAACGGCCAGGCATTCCTTGCTAAGATGGTGCCTCAAGATACCGAGAAATCGTGGCGGTGCAATCAGAACCAGACTGTCAAACCGCCCCTCATGACGCGCCTTTTCCAGATGCTCTCCCAACTCGCGGGCAAACCGCGCATTATCCGGGTCTTCGGCAGGTTCGCGATCATAGCTCTGATGACCACCTGCACCTCCGCGACCACTACCCGAGCGGTCGGTATAGATTTCGGAATCCTTCTGCCGGCCCGCCTTGTGGGGCTGATCCAGAATCTCCTCAATTTTCCGCACGGGGGTTTTTGCCTTGAAAAGGCGGGCCATAGCGCTATCAGCCACCAGAACATAAAGGTGCTTTTGAGCCAGTGGGTTTGCATCATCGCGCGACATATTTTTCCCTCCGTGTTTTCAGAAGTCATACATTCACGATAGCAGTCCGCCCGGCGGCGTCAAAAGAACCGGTTTACTCGCCTTCGAGCAGGGACTGCAGCTTCTGGGTCAGCTCGACAGCTTCACAACCCAGCGGCGTCAGGTAGCCGCCATCGTGACGTGAGATCAGCCCCTTTGAATGCAGGGTCTCGGCGGCGCTGACGGTTTCCGGAGCGGCCGAATGCGCATGCACCTTGATACCTTCCTGGGTCGACGTAGATGGGAACTGCAGCAACAAATTGAGTTCGGCGAGATGATTTGGTGAGAAAGGCATGGCACACTCCTGAGAATAAGTTTGAGTGCAGTCTACACCATGTACCGGAATCTGAAAGCCTCACCAATCATGAACAACATGACACTTTTTTCAAAACACAGGACTATTGTTGCCACCGTCTTCCTGATGGCCGTCCTGGGTGAGCTGAATGCAGACGAAATCCGCCGCGTTGAGCACGCGGACGGTCGGGTCGAATATACCAATGTAAAAAGCAAGAACCAGCCACGGGCCTCTACCCGGGACGAAACCGTTTATCGCTATACCGATCAGCAAGGGGTGGTTTCCTACAGCAATCAACGCCCGAGCAACACCGACTTTGATGTCATTCGTTTCGCCTGCTATGCCTGCGATCCGGAATCCAATGTGGACTGGCACAACACGCCGCTGTTCCTCAGCCCTTACCGGGAAGAAATCCTCGCCGCGGCCCGGGAATTTGATGTTGATCCAGCGCTTGTGAGAGCCGTCATTCATGCCGAGTCTGCTTTCAGGCCAGAGGCACTGTCACCGGTTGGTGCACAGGGGCTGATGCAACTGATGCCGCAAACCGCCGAAGAGCTGGGCGTGCGCAACCCCCTTAAGGCAGAAGAAAACATTCAGGGCGGCGTAAACTACCTGGCCAAAATGCTGAAGCGCTTCAACGGCGACACCCGCCTGGCGACAGCGGCTTACAACGCCGGCCCCGGTGCGGTAGGGCGCTACAAAGGCGTCCCGCCCTATGCCGAAACCAAAGCCTACGTGAAGCGAGTGGGCATACTGCACCAACGCTATGCGGCGAACTGATGGGCACCATCATCAACCGCCCCGCTATCAAAGGCGATATTGTTCATGTTGCCCATGACCGCCTGGGTAATATTCTGGTCATCGACGACCGCAAGCACCGGATTCTCAGCTTTGATTCCGTATTCGAGCAAAGCAAGATTCTGCGAGCAGCTCCCCACCTGCCGGTGCACGAGTACAATCGCGCCATGCTGTTTCCCGTCGCCTGGGACGAACCACACCGGATAACGGTACTCGGACTGGGTGGCGGCGCCCTCGCCCATGGCCTGCACAAACTATTGCCGGAAAGCCGGATTGAGGTCTTCGAGTTGCGGGAAAGGGTGGCAGAAATTGCCAGAGACTGGTTTTCACTGCCTGAATCCGACCGCCTCAAGGTCACCGTGGCCGATGCCCGTCTGGCCGTGGATAACCTGCCCGACGCCAGCACGGATATGGTCCTGACCGATCTCTACAGCGCCGACAAAATGAGCCCGGCCCAGGCTCAGCGGCAATTCATCCGCGCCTGCAGTCGGGCACTGTCCGATTCCGGCTGGCTGGTGCTGAATTACCACCGCATGCCAGACCAGGACAGCAACCTGTTCCGGGAGCTCAAGCGCCAGTTTCCAGTGCTTCTGGTGTTCAAAAGCAAAACCAATAACTGGGTGATCTACGGCCGCAAGCGGGACTTTGCCCCCTGGACGCTGGAGACCAAAGCTCTTAAAGCCCTGGAACAGCGGCTCCCCATCGGCTGGCAAAAACTGGAAAAAAGAGTGTCCCTGCTGGCCCGGGCCGGAGAGCCGGCTGAAATCTGAGATGCGCGGATCAGGCCCGGCTCAGGAAACGGCGCTCTTCCACGTTGATCTTGATGCGATCACCCGTGGAAATATGCTCCGGCACCTGCACCGTCAACCCGGTGGTAAGCCTGGCGGGTTTGGTGCGCGCGGTGGCAGAACCGCCTTTCACAGATGGATCGGTTTCTTCAATGTTCAGCTCCACCGTCGGCGGCAGATCCACGCCTACCGGGCTATCGCTGACCAGAATCACCACCAGGCCCTCGGTATCTTCGCTGATGAACAGAAGCTCGTCCTCAATCGCGCTCTTGTTCAGCATATACTGAGTAAAATCTTCGGTGTCCATGAACACATACTCATCACCATCGGCATAGGAAAAAATCGCCGGCCGGCGCACCAGGTCCGCCTGGTTGAGCATGTCGGAATCCTTGAAGGTTTCATCCAGCTTCTGGTTGGTCACCACATCGTACAGTCGCATACGGTAGAGGCTGCCACCGGCACGGCCCTGGGGTACAGAACGTTCGATGTCCCTCACAATAAACACCCGCCCCTGATACTCGACGGCCTGATTCTTCTTGATTTCACTCGCTTTAGGCATGAAACACAATTCCGGAGTTAGTTATGGGAAACGGTGATATACCATGACTCGGGCCCTGAAGCGATAGCCACATCAACTCGAACAGCCATGCAGTTACCCACAACTTCTGTGGATAACTTTGTTAGCAAGACAGGGATAGGTACCGATAAGCAGCGGCGTGCCTGACTTTGCATTTTGTGCAGGTTATTTGACCAGGGGTTCAGCCACCCAGACCAAAATGAGCCGCATCCTCTTCAATGCAACGGTCCAGCAGCGCCAGGTAATCGGCCCTGGCTTTCAGTTTGGTTTGCTTGTGCGCTCGCAGGTTCAGCTGCTTAAACTGTGCAGCGACTGTTTTTGCCCGCTCCATCAACTGCTCCGGAGCGACAGCTTCATCCAGGAACCCTGCCGCCACAGCTGTTTCCGGATTGAAAATCTCCGCGTTCACCACCGATCGATTGAAATACGGCGCCGCCAGACGGTGGCGGGCAATCTCGATGCCAGCATGGTGCATGGTCATGCCGATGGCTACTTCATTGAGCCCCAACTTGAAACCGCCCTCCACACCAACGCGATAGTCCACAGACAACAGAATAAACGCGCCCTTGGCAATGGCGTGTCCGCTGCATGCGGCAATCACCGGCAGTGGAAACGCGGCCAGGCGGCGGGTCAATGTAGACCCGGTGTTCACCAGCGCCATAGCCTCTTTCGGGCCTTGCTGCATTTCCTTCAGGTCATAGCCGCCGGAGAACATGCCCGGCTGACCGGTCAGGATCACAATGGCTTTATCCGCCTCAGCCTTGTCCAGCGCGGCATTAAACGCCTTGAACACTTCCTGGCTCAGGGCGTTGGCCTTACCATTGTTCAGGGTGATGGTAGCGATGCCATCTTCAAGTTCGTACGTTACAAGTTCAGTCACCGAAAAATCCTCATTGGCTGCCAGTTCAAGTGAGTGTTTGTTAACTTTATAGCGTATAGCCTTTCCCGGCAATGGCCTGTTAGCCATCGCAGGGGCACACTTGATTGAACAGCCGACTTATCAGTCTTGTCTGTTTAATTGGTCCACAAATTCCGCCAGCTCTCTTTCCATGTCAGCCAGCCGTTGCTGCCATTGCGCTTTATAACCGGAAAACTCCTCCCCCAGATCTCCCAGTTGCAGCTGTGTCGCCAGCGCTACACGGGTGCTTTCAGTAACAGACTGCACATCCGGCTGTTCCAGCTCGTCACTCTGCTCTTCCAGACGGATCACCGCTTCGTTCAGCAACTGGCGGTCTTCAACCGAGGCCTCCGGGTTGTTCTTAAGCGCTTCCCGCAGGGAATCAGACAGCTGCTCAATGTGCTGGCGAAGCATCTGTCCATAATCGTCCACCATACCGGAAAAGCTCTCGCCAGCCTCCGAAGCCTGCTGACTCAGCTCTTCCCTGAGGGCTTCAAACTCCCGGGCCAGGTCATTTGAATGCCGAGTAAGCTGGCTTTGCAAATCCTTGCCCAGCGCCTCCAACTGGCTCACCACATCACCCCACAGCGGACCGTCATTCAGGGCCTCTCCGGTGCGATAGTAGTCCACCAGCCATTGTTCGTCCTTCTGTACCAGGTAGGTCGTTGTTTCCAGAGGCCGCTCTCGCCCTGAAAGCCCCTGAAAAGTGGTATCCACCGTTGCCTGGTTACCATCAATCACCACACGGCCCCATTCCACCTCGACGCCCTGCCAGTCACGCTGGTAGCCATCAAAACCGGCATCTTCGATCAGTGTGGAGTACTCATTGGCTTCGCCCGCATCCTGTTCCACAACCGCCAGCCAGAACGCCCGGGAAACCTCCTGCGGAGATTGTGGACCGCCGCAAGCCGTCAGCAATGAGGAAGAAATCAGAGCGGCCAGAAGATATTTTTTTCTCATAGCTCGTATGTCCCTAATGTGAGTTCACTATAACTGCAGAAAGTTTTTGTTGCTGAAAGACGGCAACAGTAGAAGCTGCGCCAATTCTGTCTGTGA
>Ga0306868_1000297_pt1 | contig 35139 bp, 52 predicted proteins | sample AntRauTorckE6832_FD_190411 | JGI IMG/M metagenome (GOLD analysis project Ga0306868, IMG submission 190411) | Saline lake microbial communities from Rauer Islands, Antarctica - Metagenome Torckler E6 #832 (v2) (version 2) | ecosystem: Environmental > Aquatic > Non-marine Saline and Alkaline >... | reverse complement strand
ATAATATTTTTAGATTTGGATCAACAAAAGAAATAAAATTAGTCGTTACTGGATCAGAAGAAATTTCTATCATTGAAGAAGAGAAATATAATGGTAGAATGCCAAGAGAATGGGTTGATCTTAGTGTAAAGGTAAGAGTCAAAGATAATACAGGTAGACAAACAATGAGAATTGGGTTATTAATAGACTCAGATGAACAATTAGAAAACAATTTTATTTTGTTTTTAAATGATTTAAAATATACCGCATCCAATATTCTTGCCCAAGACGATGATAAATTCAATCTTAAAATTGAAAATAGTTTTGATTCATCATATATTGGTGGTATACAAAAATTAAGAGTGTATACTAAACCATTTACATCTCAAATGGTATTACATAATGCAATGAAAGAATTGAATTCAAATCCTGAGTATGGAAAAATTATTTCTGGTGGTGGTAGAATTATTAATCGGTAGTATATATTAATATGAACAAACTAGAAGAAATTTATAACGGCTGGAAAAATTATATCTTTAAATCAGAAGAACATGAAGAATTAGCTAAAAAGCGAATGGCAGAATGTATTGACTGTGAAGACGATAAAAAGGTTAAGCAACTAACTAATCTTAATAGATGTAAACAATGTGGTTGTTATATGCCTGCAAAAGTTCGAAATGAAGGTTCTCAATGTCCAATCGGAAAGTGGTAATATCTAAATATGGTTAAAAAGCATAAAAATACTGATAAATATTTTATAGGTGCACAAACATGTGATAGTAGGAAATGCAGAAAAGATTATAAACATGAATTAAATGACATGTGTGATGCCATTACAACACCACAAAAAATATATCCTGTATTAAGGAAAGCCACTTGTCTATATTGTGGTAAAACTTTTAAATTCTAGTAATTCACGTTAATTTAGTACATTTATATATATTATATTTAATAATTAGTAATATAATTGGGTTATTTCTTGTATTTATTGTAAAGTATAAAACATGAAAGTAAAAGAAGTAATAGCCGAAGAAATACGTAAACATGTTATAACCGAAAACCTACAATATCATTTAGACTTAGGTTTGTCATTAACAGAGTCTGTTTTCCGAGTTGGTTCAAAAGCACATGACGAACTAATGCAAGAAGTCCGTAAACTATATAAAAATAACATACTTCATTTAACTGATAAAGATGATCTGTTCATTATGGAAAAAACTGATGCTGGTAAAATAGCAGTTTTTTTTGACGAAAACAAACTTAATGAAGGTGAAAAAAAAGGTGTTTATGATGGTGAAAAAGTAACACTTGATAACCCAAGTAGAGTAAGTGACAGTGATAAGAAATTCAGAGTATATGTTGATAGTGGGAAGAAGACTGCTGATGGTGAAACTAAAGCTAAGAAGGTAGAATGGGGTTCACCAGACTACGAAATAAAGAATGATGATCCAGAAGCATCTAAATCGTTTAGAGCACGTCACAAGTGCTCTGAGAAGTCAGACAGAACTAAAGCAGGTTGGTGGGCATGTAACGTACACAAGTATCATAAACAATTAGGATTGTCATCATCAAAACCTTGGTAATAATATGTTTGAAGCAACTGTAATTTTTAGAATGACACCTAGTAATAACAACGGTTTTTATGGTTTTTTAAGTAATTTTTATAGAAAAACCAAAAAAACTCGATATGATCATGTAGGTAGAATAATCAATAATCGTGTTTATTCAATTGAGAAAAATGGATATAATAGTATGCCATTAGAAGAATGGAAAAGTATATATAGTGATCAAGAATATTTTGTAAAAAATGTTGAAGTACCATATAATAGTAAACAATTTCTGAGTGTATTTAATGCACTCAGAATTTTTAAATATAATAAACTATATATTTACTATTTATTAATTTTAAAAATTTTCTTCAAGAAGAGTAAAACTAAAACTAGAAAGTACGGTACATTACTGTCAAGCGAAATGGTCGCAATTGCTAGTGGTTTGGATGATTGGTATGACTATGATATAAATAAGTGGATGAATTATTGTAAGTGTAAAAGAGAGATAGAAAAGAATGTTTTTAAGTAAAGATCAATTAGAATTATATGGTTTTATATTGTCAATTATTGGTGCTTTGTTTGGTCTCTATAAGTGGGTTATATCTTATAGAAGAGAAGCAAGTTTGAAAAGAAAAAATGTTGAGAATGTTTTAAAAGCAGAAAAGCTTGCATTACAAATCGAGGTATTATCTAAAGAACTAATAATTGAAGAATTTAAAGATAGGTTAGCAATAGAAGAAAGATTAGATTATTTTACTGATCATCATAAGGCAAATTATGCTCATTTTTTCGTGGTGAAAAACGGTGGAGATCATATTACTGCACGTAAAAGTTGTTCATTAACATTCATATATGAAAAACACAATCATGGGAAACCACCATTAAAAAATCAATGGCAAAATATACATGTCAACAAACAACTAACTGAAATTCTTTTACATTCACTTTTAAATGGTTATTATTATGTTCATAATTTTATGGAAAATATGGACGATGGAGAAATGAAAAGTCATATTAACCCAATGGATGGTATGGACGTTGCTTGGTTTTATGTCGGTAAAATTGGAATTGATGAATATTTTGTTTCATTTCAATTTAGAAATGATGGGGTACAATCAAGTTTTGAAATACAAACAATAAAAAATTATTGTAGTAATATATTTTTTATGTTAAAATCAACACATCAAAAAAGAGAGGAAATGATTAGAATGATTCAAAAGAAAAAGAATTTAGAAGATGAACTCCTTGAATATAAACTCAATAAAAATTGAAACCATACAAAGAAAAAATAATTAGTAATTACATTAAATTGCGATATTTTTCTTCGGATACCAATCCTGATGATCTTAAATGGCATTATGATGAGGAAGATAGAGTCGTGAGTGTTATAGGTGAAACTGATTGGCAATTTCAATTTGACAATAAACTACCTATTAACATGAAAGAAGATATTATAATACCTAAAGGTGTGATGCATCGTTTAATTAAAGGTAATACTGATTTAAATATTACAATAAAATCAATCGTATTAAATTAATTATTTGTATTGTATGATAATAAATCATATATTTATGAATAATCCTAATTAAAAAAATATGATAATAATTAACGGTGTTAATTACGGTACTGGAACAAACATTACTATTAGTAACGGTAAAGCCATTATCAATGGAAACGATGTTAGAGCACAATCAGGTGATAAAGGTAACGCAAATACAATGTCAGGAGATATTGAGTATAAAAGATGATATTAAATTGCATTGTATGTGAAAAATCACTAGAAACATTACATGACCAAGCTGGTGGTTATTCCAGTTATTACATGGTAAGTGGTGGTACTACCGAGAAAATTAATTGTGGGTATGGTAGTAAATTCGATACGGATATTTTAAGAATAACCATTTGTGATGATTGTATCGAAGAAAAAAAGGTAAAGGGATTATTTAATGACAAAAAAACTATCTAAGGAACAAATCAGAGAAATTAATAAAAACAGGAAACCAAGTACAGGTTTTACTTATGAATACTATTCATAAAAAAAAAGTATTTATAATTATGAAAATAATTAGTATCAACAACAAGCCTTTCCTTAATATCAAATCAATTATAAAAGAAGAAGTACAATCATATCTTACTGAAGAAGACTATTTCAACACTACACTTCCTGATGATGTAAAAGAATATTCAAATAGATATGTGGGTAGAAATGTAGTATGGTATGGTAATCCAGATCAAATGATAATTCTACATAAAGATGAAGTACATGGTATGTGGGGTAATGTTTACGATCACGAAAAGTTGAATAGTTTAGTTGATATGATCAGAAATGCCGAAGAAAAGGTAGAACTTGAATGTAGTTACGGATTAGGTGAACTAACAACAATACAAAACATTAGGGAAGAACAGGAATCATATCATGGTGGTAGTTTTGAGAGTGATTATGAAAACTTAGATGAACCACATACAACAGGAGATGAAGAACTAGATAAATATCTTGGTACTGAATATTTAGATGAAATAGATAATTTCTACGAGATAGATAGTGAAGCAATATCCTTTTTCGAACAATACAAAACAAGTCTTGCAGATAATACAATAGATGCTACTGCTTTCAAACAAAAAATGATGTCTGAAGTTGGTAATCTTGAAGGTATAGAGGTTTTCTTTCAATTTGAGAATCAACTTAGAGATGTTATTGAAAATAAAGAGGGTGACTTAGGTAAATTTGAAGTACAACTTAGAGATGGTCACCATAGAGTAATGGGTGCTATTGAAGCAGGTGAAGAATATGTTTGTGTAAACCTAGTGAAAGAAGATATACCTAAATATGGTGATCATATCACTAGAGTCACTACAAAGTAAAAATGAAAATTACTAAAAAGAGATATTAAACTGGTTTACCAATAGAGGCTTATCATCATATGATTACCAAATAAATATTATTGAAGAACTACTATTCAATAATAACGGTGAGAAACCTAAAGTTTTAGCAACTTGTCCAAGTGCTGGTAAAACAATCATGTCTATCGCATTAATAGAGTTCTACCTGAAATTAAATTCAAAATCAAAGGTTTTAATACTAACTCATGGTACATCGGTGCTTCGTACACAATATTATGATGAAATTCAACAATTAAAACCTGATTTTAATACATCGCTGCTTACTTCAAAGCATGATTATGAAAATGTTAAAAATAATCATGATGTTGTAGTAGCAATCCCTCAATCATTACCAAATGTAAAAGACATAAATAAAAATGATTTTGATTATGTTGTAGTTGATGAAGCACATGAAATTTTTTTTGCTATTTAATATATAATGTATATATTTGCTGTGGATTTCGAGAATAGTTTTTGAAATGTTGATAACATAAAAACAATTAAATTAAAGTAATTTGATTATGAAAAAAGAAGAAAGCGTAGTCCAAGCAAAAATGGACATGAAAGAAGTGTATCACGTTGATGCTACACCAAATGCGATGTTTCTAAGTACACTTAGAAATTCTGGTTACAATAACTATACTGCAATCGCAGATATTATTGATAACTCGTTAGACACAGATGTAGATTCTACAAAAGTATCAGTAAATTTTAAGAGTGATTCAAAGGGTAATTATCCATTCAAATTTATTAGTATAGTTGATAATGGTTGTGGAATGAATTTGGAAACTTTAAAGGAATCGTTAAAACTTGGTGCTGTAACTGGTAAAAGTCGAGAAAAAGACCTCGGTAGTTATGGAACTGGCTTAAAGGCTGCTGGTTTATCTATGGGTAAGAGAATCGTAATTAATACAAAATCAAAAGATGATAAATTTTTTGTTGCTACATATGACCTCGATGACATTATAGAACATGGGTGGAATTCACCAACCATTACACAAGGTTCAGATATTGAATATAATGAATTTAAAAAGCAAACTGAATCTGAAACTGGTACAATCATAATTTTGGACAAGCTTGATAAAATTAGTGATACTAATATTACACAGTTTAAGGTCAAACTAATCAAAGACCTATCATTGTTTTACAAAGTTTTTATAGATGAATTAGGTGCTAAAATCTTTGTTAATGGTGAGATAGTCAAATCATTCGACCCAATGTATAGAAATGAACCATTCTCTAAAAGAATGAGTAGTTTAAATGAAAAGTTCAGTCATAAAGATAAAGAAATTTCATTCAACGCTTTTTATATAGAAAAAATGGATAATACTAAATCTAAAGAAATTGGTAGGAATCAATTTAATTCTGGTTTGTACGTATATAGAAATAATCGACTTGTTGGTAGCGGTTTAGACTTGGGTATTATTGGAAAATTAGGAGATGGATATTCAAATGGTATAAGAATTGAGTTATTCATTGATGGTGATAGTGATGATATTTTTGGTTCTACATATATGAAAATGATTCACGAGAAAGACAAAGGTGAGATTGACCAAAGTTTTAGAGATAGTTGTCGGGGTGCTTTAATTCCTTATGTTAATTATGCAAGGAATGAAGAAAAGGCTGGTAAATCAAATTCAAAAATTGAAGGAGATGAAAAAAAAGAATGGAAAAATATAATCGGTAACATCAATAAAAACAAATTGATTAAGGTTAAGAAAGTTGGTGAAAATACAAAAAAAGATGAACCAGTAGAACGAAAACCAACTGTGAATCCAAGAAGAAATAAATTTTCTAAAAGAAAAAGAGAAGATGCTTTTGCTGATTGGGAATTTGTTAATCTTGGTGAAAGTGGTAATTTATTTAAAGTTTCAAAAGAAACAGGTAAATTTGTAATACACATGAATATTGACCACATATTCTGGACTGAATTTTTACATGATACCACAAATGAAACAAAGGGTATTATTGCAAGAATGTTTGTTTCGATGGGTCTTAGCCTTGATACTATAGGTTATTATGATGATGCGGAAAAAGAGGTATTACTACAGGAATACCTATTAGAAATGTCCTCTAACTTAAGAAAACTAATTGTTGGATAATATAAATTTGGGTGGTTAAACTTAACCACCCATTTTTTTTAAAAATATTAAAGAAAGAACAACATTAAAAGTAATTAAAAAAGATGGTAGCAACTTTTTAGAAGACCAATAAGGTAATGTGGTGTTTTTAAAATATTATGATATAACGCTAGTATAACTTGTCTTTTACTATTACTTTCCGCAGTTAATTTTTTAACATTATCTATATCTTTCATATAGACAAATACTACCATTCTAGATTTTGAACCTCTATCCGAATTCGAATCGGAAACTTGACCGCCAAAAGATCACGTGTTACCATTACACTATAGAGGTATTTGATAGGGATGTCGGATTCGAACCGACACAAAACACAGGATCAAAACCTGTTGCACTGCCTTTATGCTAATCCCCAATTTAGGGAAGTGGTTGGATTTGAACCAACATAACTAGTATTTTACTAACAACCATCTCCAATATTTGTGGGAGATTATGTTCACTTCCATTTGGGTGTTAGGATGGTTACGATCCATCTTCTCCTAATTCACAGTTAGGCACTTCACCATAAAGCTTCAAACACCATATAAAAGAGAGTTTATAGCAGCATACTCACAACTTGTCGTAGCAGACGTGGGAATCGAACCCCTCCCCATGTTCCCAAAACATGGATGCAAAACCATTACACTTCATCCGCTATATTGTATGGGATGCCAGAATCGAACTGACTACCCGATGTTTCCAAAACACCGTTGCTACCTTAGTCTCTATCCCATATGTTAATTATTAGACATAAAAAAACCTCGATCATTTCTGAACGAGGTTTCTAATATCTTTATTTGTTATTATGAATTAAACTAATTCATCTTCACCATTTTTAATTGACATAGATTCCCCGTTCACCATCGGCTGATGCTGATGTTGTGGCTGGGGTTGCTGTACTATGTTAACTAAATTTTTCATTGTTCTATTTTTATAAAATTGTTTTTCTGTTTCTTATACTTACGCAAAGATATGAAAAAAGTTAACAAACTTCCTAATTTTATTAAAAAAAAGTTTTAAATTGCATGAAATTAAATAAAAACTAATGAATTATAAGTTGAAAGAATTGGCAAATGGGAGTAAACAATTATCATTAACATTCTTCGATAAAGTATGGTTTGTTTGTTTAATAGCTAAAAATTGTGGTTGGTTCAGACTATTTGGTATTGGAATTTGTTGGACACATAGAAGCATTCAGGCAATGTTTAGTGAAAGAATATGTAAGAGAAAAAAAATAAAGATAGGTAGTTACAGATATGGTTATTTAAAACCTTACAACTTGTAATTATTATTTAAGTTTATTCATATATAATAACATATAAAATAATAACTATGGAAACATATCATAAAATACAAACGGTCTACTTTAGAGACCCAAAAAATAACATGAAGACCCTATTAGAGGGAGAATGGTCAAAGCCTGAATTTGAATATTTAGCAGAAAACAAATGGTATTGTACCGAAAAGATAGATGGAACAAATATGAGAATATTATGGGATGGTGAGCAAGTAGAATATAGAGGTAAAACAGATAATGCTGATATCAGTAAACATTTACTACCATTCTTAGAAGAAACCTTTACTAATGAAAAAATGAGTAAGGTTTTTGGTAATGATCCTAATAAAAAAATATGTGTTTATGGTGAGGGTTATGGTAAGGGCATTCAAAAGGGTGGTAACTATATGTCAGATAAAACAGAATTTATATTATTTGATGTTCTTATAGATGATTGGTGGATACAACCAGATACATTAAAAGAAATGGCTTACGGTTTAGAAGTTATGTATGTACCTGAGATCGGTGTATTTACGTTATATGAGGTAATTAATATGGTTAAGAAAGGATTTATCTCAAATATATCTGAGAATAGAGAATATGTTGCTGAAGGTATCATAGCTAAACCGTTGGTCGAGATGAGTAATAGAAAAGGTGAAAGAATAATCACGAAGATAAAACATAAAGATTTTAAATAAAACAGAACTATTTATATGTATTAATATGAAAAATTCCACATTAGATATTAGAAACACTTTAAATAGATTAAAGTTTCTTAACGAAGAATTTAAAAGAGATGGTGTTTGGTATCATGGCTCACAATTCGAACACATCGAATTCAATGAAAAATTAGATAAGATTGATTTAAACATGCTTGGGTATGGGGTTTATCTTACTTCAAAAAGGGAAGAAGCTGAATATTATGCTACAGATGAAAATAAAAGGTCTGGTTATGTATTTGAAATTACATTAACAACTAATGATGGTATTCTTAAATATGACCAACCAATACCAGAACAATATATTAATAAACTTGAATCAATTAAAGGTTTTTATGATGGGTTTTTAGATGAAAATGATGGAATTGATTTTGAAGATTATGAATATTATAGTGGAGATGGAAGCATTCAAATTAGTTGGGATTCTTTAGAAGAACCTCTTCCTGATTGGGCAAAACAAGAGGGTTTAAGTAGTGGATATTTTATTTTTAATGATAAAATAAATAAGATTATTAAAGATGGCTTATCACGTGAGCAAGTTGAAGATTTTTTAAGTAAAATAGAAGTTAAATCTAGTTATGGTAAAAAATTTAGTGATCATGCATTTGATAATCCAACATTTTATGTTGTTAGTAATAAAGAAGGGTACGTTACGAAAAACAATGTTTTTGATTCAATGTACAACTTATTACATTATTTATATCTAGGTAAATATAAATCGTTAAAAAAGGTTAGTGATATTTTAGTGAGTGTAAATATAAATGGTATAATATATAATATAGATACTAGTGATTATGGTTATGGTGCTACTGTTTGTGTTGTTTATAACTCAAGTATTTTTAATATAAAATCAAAAGAATATGTTGAGAAGGTATCATAGCTAAACCGTTGGTCGAGATGAGTAATAGAAAAGGTGAAAGAATAATCACGAAGATAAAACATAAAGATTTTAAATAAAACAGAACTATTTATATGTATGAGTTTACTTAGTATAATTAATGAAGAAATAAATGCTTTTTTACTTAATGAAGCATTAGAAAATATTGATGAAGATGTTGATCTTCTATATAATAAATTTTTTAAGGATGATGTAGATAAATTTAATCAAACAAAACAAATAGATGGTGATATGTTTACTAAAGAAATGTCAAACACATCAATATTACAAACTCAAGCATCATTAAAAGCTCATGAACAAAATCCATGTGAAATATATATTAACAATGGATTAAATGCATATAATCCAAATAAACAATATTTATATATGTCAGCACATAGAGATGTAGTAAATTTAATAAGAAATGCTGGTAGTTTAGAACTTGCAATAAATGAACTTCCTACAGATAAACATCGTAATTTTAAAAATGAAATAACCGACAAAAGAATTAAAGGTAGTATACACCATGAACTTTTACATTGGCTCGATGATACATTTAATAATCGACATCTTCAAAAGACTATTAATACAGCATCTGAAATGGGGAGAGAGAAAGCCTATAAAGGTAGAAATGTTAATTCAACTAAATTTGAAATACAAAGTCAAATGGGTAATGTAAAACAATTCAAAAATAATACCCCAGAGAAAGTTTATAATTTCTTAAGCTTTGAAGACCTTGTTAGCTCAGTACCAACATTATCACATATATATAAGATTCTAAATGGTGATGAAAAAATTCAATGGAAAAAAGACTTGTTAACTAGAATGAATAGAGAAAACTTATTAGGTAGTAACATGAAATTAAAATAAAAAAAAGGTATGCCCAATACATTAACGTACCAAGGCATACCCATATGTGTTTTAAGGGTTAATATCGATATTTAATAGAAATCCTCTACTTATGTTCTAAACATTCCGAAAGATTCCTGAATAGATTATTCCTTTTTTCAAGACCTAACTTCAACTAGTATTAAGCTATAATCTATTCACCTATAAATACGGAGCTAGTTGAAAATATTAACCAGATATTGAAAATAATGTAATATTTTTTCTGGTGTTACATTTCAATATATTATCATCGTTTTGATAGTCAGTATAATTAGTAGTTAAAACCTTGCAAGGACTTTTTTCTTTTGATAAAATATATTTAGCATCACCATTACGATTTATTTTAATTGCAACTTTTTGGTTTGGCTGAATTAAATCACCAACATTTACTAGTGGTAATATTACACAATCTTCTTTTGTTAATAATGATTTTGTTAGTGTAGGTATCTCGTCACTTGATTGGAAATTAAGTTGATTAATATTTTCAACTATATTACTAACCATGTCATATCCTTTGGATGCACTTTCATGATCAACTTCATTTAATTTATTCACTTCAACTGTAAAGCAAGGCTTACCTATTGAAAGACAATATCTTTTAATTGTTGCATCATTACCTTTATGTATTACATATGGAATACATAATTGATCGGCAAAATCACAGAAGCATTTACCATATTCGGTGTTATCAATTGCAAGTAATTCCATGCAACTCTTGGATGAGTGTATATCTATAATAATATCGCTATCTTCAATTTCTTTTTTGATTTTATTAACCAATACATGATTATCATGGTTACCATCAAATGCTCTATTAAGATCAAAATCATTATCATATCTTGAATTTACTTCTAAAGCAGGTTTGTTTATAGCATGTAATATTACAAGATTTCTATAATTATCATTAAAACTATCATGTATTTCAATTATTTTTTGTGTGATAGCCACTGGTGTTTTCTCATCACCATGTACGCCACTGATAATTAATATGTTTTTTTTACCTTTACCTTTATATCTAGCTCTGCTACTCATGAATATAAATACTATTTATCGAGTATTTATATTAGTAATATGGAAAGAAAACAATTTTATAAGTTAATAAATGAGGAAATCGGGAGTTTTGATTTTCTAAGCATGGACAAAGTTGACAAAGACGTTGCCACTGATGAGATGTTACAATCAAAAGGATTTCAAGTTAAACTCATTAATGATATCTGTATGAAAGATTATTCAGCTATCAGTGATGTCGATACAATGTATAGAGAAGAAGATAAAATGGATGATGAAAATTCTGATTTTGACTTTTATATTGAGTTTAATTATCAATATTTTGATGACGAAATTCCTATGTACATTACAATTGAAGGTAATAATAAATTTCCTGAAGATACGTCAATCACATTTTTTGGTGTTGAAGGTAAAAAAATTAACTTTATGTGGATTGAAAAAAATGAAGGTTTAAAAAAGAAATTTGTAGATTGTCTTGTAGGTGAATATAAAAACAAGTAAATTGTTTGTTAAATATTAAACTGTGAAAAAACTACTATTTTTAGATGATTTTAGAACACCAAAACTCGTCCCACAATATGATTATGCCACTTCGGTACAAGCACCTTTCTATCAAGAAGAATTATGGGACGTAGTATGTAACCATAATGAGTTTGTTACGTATATTGAAGAATACTATGAAATAAACAATTTGCTTCCTGAATTAATATCATTCGATCATGATCTTTCTGATTTAGATTGTGAAATTTGGAGAGATATCAAAAACTATGAAGGGATATATGAAGTATCTAATCTTGGTCATGTATATCATAAATCAAAAGTTAAAGGTACTACTGGTGAGATATTAAAACCAGATAAAAACGAAAGTGGTTTATATGTTTGTTTGAGAAATAAAGGGAATGATAGAAAATATCAAATACATCGTATTGTAATGGAAAGTTTTTATGGTATTGATCCTAATAGAACATATGTTAATCATAAAGATGGTAATAGATGGAATAATAATATTAATAATTTAGAGTGGTCTACTAATGCTGAAAATTTGACTTCTGAATCGGTCATAAAACATGAAACAAATAAGAATTATATTGATAGATTTTTTATTCCTGAACCATTTATTGAAAAAACTGGATATGATTCAGCTAAATGGTTGGTTGATTTTTGTATTAATAATAATCTAGAATTACCTAATTACTTATGTCATTCACAAAATCCTGTTGGTAAAGAAAACATATTAAAATATTTAGATAATTATATTAAATCCAAACAAAAAAATAAATAAGACTATTTATAGGGGTAATATTACGACACACCCACTAAATAGGCTTATATATGGAAAAAAGATATTGGTTTTATGGTAGTATGCCATCTCAAACAACTAGTGAAAAAGAACTCACCGATGAACAAAAAAAAATCATTGATTCAGAAAAACAAAGAATAGATAAAGATAATTTTATACACGGATGGCTCGGTTATAAAAAAGACAATGGCTGGGATTTTATGAGACATGGATTAGAAATAGTTCATATCGAAGAAGAACGTGGTAATGTAGCTAGAAAAGAACTCAAAGAAATTATAGTTGATAGATATGGAGAATAGGAAGGTCAATAGAATTGACAAAGCTCAAGTTGAAAAACTAAGAAAAGAAACTGGATTCGGTCTTATGGATTGTAAAAGAGCATTAAATCGCTTCAACAGTGATTTTGAAAAAGCCAAAAACTGGCTTAATACAGATTTCTTAAAACAAGTATGGATAATGAATAATTAATTATGGAGGTTAAAAATATACATAAAGATGCAGGATGGTTTGCATCATATATGAATGCACCTGATGGTGGTAGTGATGCACAAGGCGAGGCATTGGTTAATTGTCAGATCAAAAAAATAGAACAATTTACTCAACTCATTGAGAAAATTAAAGGTGAGATTGAACTTACCGAAGACCCCAAAGAACATACTTCTGATATGGTGTTGCAGTCGATTAAAACATTGATTGAACAAACAAGAGAGGTAGAACATACTAGTGAATATTTTAAATGGATAGGATAATGGGTAATCATTTATTTGATTTAAATAACCAGTGATAAATTAAAATATAAAAAAAGTTTTAATTAATTGAAACCTTTTTTACATTTGTGACGTATTTAAATACAAGGAGGTATAAAACCTTAATAAATTAATTAGAAACTAAAATAATAAAACTGGTGAAAACTTTATACAACATATTATCAAACATCGAACTTGCAGCTACTGCTTTAATGGCAGAGTTATGGGCAATGGTGGTTGTAGTTGATGCGGAAGAGGATCGTACCTCAGTCGGGTTTTCAGATACAGTGGGTTGGTAATATACTAACATAAACTAATCAAATCGAAACCCGACCTAAACAGTCGGGTTTTTTTTTTGATCTAAATTTTAATATAATGAGTGGAGTAACGAAAAATAACATTAGATATAAAATGATGGCTGGAGCTGGATATACAGTTTCAGATAAAAAGAATAGTGCCGAATCTTATAAGAAAATAAAAAAAGCACTTGATATTGTCAAAAAGAAAAAGAAATGACTAAAACTAAAAAAAAGTTAACCTACGGTGATGTATACAAATCTTGTGGTGACCATATAATTGGTAATAAAAAATTAGTTGAAACACTAAAAGAAGCAATTGATGAAAATGAAAAATCTATAAGAGTAATAAAGAAAAAAAAGTAATATGAGAAAGATAAATAGATATAGCGAACGATTACAGGACACAACAGAAGGTGAATTACTTATGTCGGGGTGTCGTAACGGTAGCCGAGAATTACTTAAAATAATTTGTTCATTTGGACGTGAGGGTTCGAATCCCTCTCCCGATACAGTTTAAATAAATATTATCGCACATAGAGGCGATATTGAGCATTATCGGTTGTAGTGGCGATAATTAATAATAAAATAATAGCGAATTGGCGTAACGGCAAGCGTACCTGTTTTACATGCAGAGGGAAGTGGTTCGATTCCACTATTCGCTACAATAAATAGTTCTTTGACATATTGGTAAAATAAAATGCTCGGTTCATCTAGTGAACTAGGATGCAGTTCTTTCTAAACTGACACACGGGTTTGAATCCCGTACCGAGTACAAAACCGTCCATTGGTGTAGTGGTAACATACTAGACTGTCTCTCTTGTGCCGAGGGTTCGATTCCCTCATGGACGGCATTTATTTAAGCTTTTTTCGAACATGACAGTATTTATAAAAAAATATTGTTATGGATAGAGAAAATTTAAATAAGATAGTAAAAAAATGTAATAATTTTTCAGACGTATCATATAAGTTATATGGTAATAATAGTGCAGGTAATAGGTATACGATAAAAAAATATATTGATAAATATCAAATTGATATCTCACATTTTACATTTAAAGGAAACTGGAAAAATAGTAGAAATAATTTTAAAAAAAGAGACATTAATGAAATTTTATCTAATAATTCGTATTATGATACAACTAATTTAAAAGAAAGACTATATAAAGAAGGTTTAAAAGAAAGAAAATGTGAATTATGTGGTCAAGATGAAAAATGGCAAGGAAAAAAAATGTCATTAATATTAGACCATATTAATGGTGTTAATAAAGACAATAGAATTATAAATCTTCGTATTGTTTGTCCTAATTGTAATGCAACATTACCAACTCATGGTGGTAAAAATAATAAAAGACTTATTTCATCTAAAAAAGAAAAAAAATATTTATCTGAAGATGAACTAAAAGAAGTTAACAAAGAAAGAGGTTTAAAACAAAGAAGTGTTGATAGACCTGAGTATGAAGAGTTAAAACATGAAGTTAAAAAACATGGATATTTAGCTACTGGTAGAAAATATGGCGTTAGTGACAATGCGATACGTAAGTGGATTAGATTCTATGAAAAATATGGTATTTAATATTAGTCTGTCAAACAGACGATTACTGCAGGTTGGAAGTCGAGTGTTCGATTCACTCATTTTCCACAATAATTAAAGAAAGGAATAAAGTGATAGAGAAAAAAGAAAGAAACGACTGTATTACTTCTGGTAATACTGGTCAAAAAAAAGTAGTTAATCTAGATAGGTTATATGAGAAAAATGTCATCATGTTATTTAGTAATACATAAGATGAAATTAAAATTGTAATTTTATTACAATAAAAAGGGGGTGCATGTCCAAGGCTGGCGAGAGATACTTGCAATATTTCTGTGGAAATTTCGATTATTTTCACCTCCACTAAACGAAGTTTTATATGCTGCCGTAGGCAAGCGGTCTAAGCCACATCACTTTCACTGATGTAATTCGTGGGTTCGAATCCCATCGGCAGTACTAATATTAAATAATAGCGTGGAACAACAAGGTATGTACACCGTTCGATTCGGTTGGTGACCCTCGGTGGGTCTAGTAGGTGAAAGTCCTACCAGTCTATAGAAATATAGGTAAGATTACTTGAAAAGGAGATATCCGCATTTAAGTTCGAAGCTTAATCTATGTTATTATTTAATGTTTTTACACTCATCCTAGCATATGGTATGCAGCAGGTCTCCAAAACCTCGCATGGACAAAGTTCGATTCTTTGAGGGTGAGCTTGAAAATTTAAAAATATTTTATTATATTTAGAATATGAAATACAACGTAGATAATACAGCAATATATCCACCTATGGATATAATAATAGATAATATTACAGAATATATGTTATTAGCTGGTATTGATATAGGTAGATTATATTTTCATTCATTACCAATGATCAATGTATATGGTAAAATAATATTTCTCAGTAAAACTAATAACATTGGAAATATACTTGACGAATTAAATAATACTGAGGGTAATATTATCTTTAATGTTAATGGTCAATATTGTGAATATTTAGTTACATTAATGATGTATGATGATTTAAATGTGCTAGACTATGAACCAATATTTGATTGGTCACAAGATATTAAATATGTAATAATTGAATAAACATAGCGGATTGGAGAAGTTGGTATCTCGCCTGTCTCATAAGCAGGACTCCTTAAATGGTTTACGGTGGTTCGAGTCCATCTAGGAGTACGGAGATTTTTACCTTTGGTAAGAATTTTATCAAGGTTTTTACGGTTGTACCTGTTAAACAACCGTATTTATTATAAATTGCGATATAGCCAAGCGGTCTAAGGCACATCTCTCATAAGGATGCATTCATGGGTTCGAATCCCATTATCGCAAGACAATCAACGTTAAACCACCTGCACGTGGTGATTGTTGCATAGCTAATCAGCTAACTAAGAGTTTAACATAGTTCTTTTATTTATTATATTTGTGATATAGAATGGTTATTCACTTGTCATATGTGTTAACGTGACATGCCAAGAATCTGCAAGGCAAGCAGATTAAATAACGATGAGTGATCTAGAGTAAGTCTAAAACGAGATACGTCCATTTAATCGGGTCTTGTAATGTAGAAGAGGTTGAAGTCCTCACACGCTGGATATAGTGATTAGGCGTTGGTTTGAAAAAGTCTACATAATATGAATACTCTCCATTCTATTAATTAATTATACACAGGTATCGTCTAATGGCTAAGATGTGAAGTTCCAACCTTCAAGATGCGGTTTCGACTACTGCTACCTGTGCTTTTTATTTTATCAATATAACAACCTTTCTTTAAAATATTCGTATATAAAAAATAAGAGATAATGAAGCATGATATAGCCGATGTGCTTTGATTGATAAGATAGTAGTTATCTCATAACCATTATAGTGGTTTAAACGAAGGTAGTAGAGGTGTTCGGTGGAACTTGTTTTATTAATGTTTGTATCAACTAAACAGCTATTATAATGGTTTTTAATAATACTAAAATATTATAAACATGATCTATTCTAAATATTTTCCTATTTTTGGTTATATAAGTAATGAACAAAATGAGCTGAAAGAAAAAAAAGAAAGCTAAAAAATCAACAATATTACTTTATCAAATAGCTAGTTGGAATCCATTACAATTTTAATTATGAAACTAAAGATAAAAATAACTCAAGAAGTATTAGAGGCTACACAAAATGTGTGGTTATGGTTTAATATTAGAAGGTAATCTACATACTATAAAATCACATAATTGTGCTATCACCTATGCATGTAGGAAATTATTTCCTAATTGTTCTACTTCATTAAGTAATATTTACGGAAAGCTTTATTTAAATATTGGTCATTTACCTGATGAGGCAAAAAAATTTATTGTTGAATTTGATAAAACCTCTCCTGAAGACAGAGTTAGAATAAAGCCATTTGAATTTGAAATAGAATTAACTCAAAAAGCTATTGATACAATCAATATTAATGAGGCTAAAGAGATATTAAAAAATATTAATACTCTTGAATTAATTTAAATTGATATATAATGAAAAAAATAATAGTACTATATAAAGAAGATATTAAACATTATCTACAAAAGTTTGGTGGAGAATTTGATATTAAAGACCCAAATATATTTGATTTTCCAATATTTAATTTCTATCTTTAAGGCATGAGAATAACTAACTAATTAAAAATGAATTGTCAAGATAATAAAGAAGAATATAATTATCTAATATCAAAAGGATTCAGCATTGATTGGTTAGATGATATGTCTGGATGGTGGTTTACTAATTATATTGAAACACACTATTTCGGTGATGTTCAAATAAATATTGAAGACTATAATGGCGATGGCTACATAGCTGTATCGACATATGATAAAACTGATTCTTCTGGAGGTCTTTTTGATTTTATTAAATGTAAGTATAGTAGAGAAGATTTGGTGAAAATAACTAATCTTCTTACTGATTAATAATTATAAAATATTAAACTATTTATCGACATGAAAAAAAAATACAATTTCTTGTAAGTGCACAATAAAGCACATACAAGATTATGTCAAAAAGTTTTAAAAAGAAAAATGTAATTAAAGATGCTGGAACTAGAAGTAATAAGTTTTATAAAAAACTAAGTTCGTCTAGAGTCAGACTTGAAACAAAAAGAAGAATCAAGCAACAAGAGTATGATACCATGCCTTTAGCTAGAGAACTTACAAACCAATGGGACGTGTGCGATTGGAAAAGTGTCTATAGTGATTTCGAATTAAAAGAAACACATAGAGGAATGACAGTTGGTAATCAATACATTGAACAAAGAGGTGAAGATTGGAATTATTATTATTTTCATTGGAGATGGTATCCAAGAGTTGGTTGGTATAAAGGAAAATATCGTTTTAAAAGATGATTATTTTATAACTATTTGAGAATAGTTTCGTATATTGTAACATAGATTAATATCTTGATAGGGTGTAACCGAATCACCTAGCAACAGAAGGTATAATCGACTATTAATTAGTTAGTCATCTATTAGAAGTGAGTGGTTTTAGGTCGCTCTTCGGTCTTCACTCTAGGATGCAAATATTATAAAATAAATTATAATGAATAAGACTGAATTAAAAAAAGCACTATATAAACAAAAACCAGAAGCAAGGTTTTCACATATAAGAAAAGGTAATGCATATTATTATGCAGACCTTGAAGAATGTAGAGTTCATTTTGAAATACCAGTATCTGATATGGGTGATGCTGATTTTAATGCCAAAATGGATGGTAAATTACTTAATCGTTGGATTGTAGAAATTTAAAAGCATTAAGATATCAGTAAAATGACACACAATACTGAGGGGGTATGCAGACGACTAGCTAGGAACGCTGCTAACTGTGACCGAACAATAATGTGTCTGATTAGAATATGATGGAATTGGTAAACATACTGGTCTGACCTTCCTCTAAAGGGAATAGCTTCCGATTAGCCTTGGGATTGATGGGTAAAACTGGTGAATTAGCTGATTTTTGTAGGTTCGAGTCCTACTATTCTAACAAAAATCTGGCACTTAAAACATGAAGTACTACCATACTGATTGTAAAGTGAAGGATACCCTAAAATCAAAACATGGTAGTGTAATGATTATTTGGGTTTGTCTAGTAGCTCAATTGGTTAGAGCATCTGCGATAAGCAGAAGGTTGCAGGTTCGAGTCCTGTCTGGATAACAATAGTATAGAGTAGTAGTGTAATTGGTAAACATGGACTGCGGAATGACAAGAGTATTACTTACGAGTACTTGGTGTTTCTAGAAGAAAGTATAACACAGGTTCGATTCCTGTCTACTCTACTTAAATATTAACTAGATAGTGTAAGTGGGAAAGCACCGCCCTTTCATCGGGGTGAGAGTCGTTGGTTCGAGTCCAACCTAGTTAGCCAAGCAGTTTTTTGATCTTCTCGTAGGGTGAATTGGTTTTTCTTAAAAAAACTATAAAGTGACTCGACTGTTTTTAAAAATTGTTTGGCATATCAAACAAGTATGGTGGAGTTTAAGAGAGAGGTTTGTCGCACCAACGAAAAGATGCAACCCTAAAAAACAAAACCACCCCATATGACCAAGCTTGAGGTCGGGGTGGTTTTTAATATTATTGTAGTTTTGGTAGTAAGACTACTAGAATTAAAATATTTTTAAACTGTAAGAATGTGGGCTTAGATGCTGCCAGCATTTAATGAGTGAATCACACTACGTTCTGGATGCAAGCTTGGTAATAGAGTACTTGTAGGTGGCGTGTGATAAATGTGGATTCTTTGGCGTAATAGCACACTTACATTTTTTTAACGTATTTATTACACACATGGGGTATACAGGTATTGATTAGATATCAAGGTAATACAGTGCAAGTATGGGAAAGATGCTCTACCCATTCAAAATAGGTATCAACGATTAAGTGGTGAAACACTAGCAATTGCAGCCTAATCCTTCGGGATGGTTGTAATCTTGGAGATGTGGTAACTAGGTTACCAGCTCCGTTTGTTTATTGGGCTACTCATTTGCCGTAAAATGAGAAACTGTTTCATGGTTCAGTAAAAACTATGGTATAGATGCTAGGCTCTAAATAGCAAAACTTGTGAATGACTGTTTATTTTTGTTGATTTAAGACTTGGGTTCGAATCCCAAATACTCCAAAATTATTTAATTTATAGTGAAGATTTAGAACCACAGAACTATTATACTATCTCTTTTGAAGGAATACCAATTAAAGTAGAGAAGCCTGAGAAAGCTGTTGAGGTTAAAAAACAATATATTGAAACAAATATATATGGTAAAGTTGTTTTAAAACATTTAAGAGATTTAATTGAACTAGGTGTAGATAGAAAAGAATTGATTGAGATTATTTCTAATGTAAAAATATAATAAATTGAAATATGAGTATAGTTATTCCATTAAATGACGATTTAAAATACAATCCAAGAACCGAAAAATTTAATGATGTGTTGTCAAAAGACATTGTTTATAGATTTTTAAAAGGTAAGTATACAACAGTAGGTAGACTTGAATTGAATTTTTTAAATAAAGGTCAAGGTTTGAGAGACTTAACAATTTCTGCTGTTGCAAAACAAACATTTCTTGATGAACTTATTGAGATGTATGATGATATTAAACCATTTTCATACAAAGAGGCATTTGAATTAGAAGATCAAACTTTTAGAGCTAAAGTATTTTCAACTGTTGATATTGGTGAGATGGTGGAAAATCTAGGAAATAAAAGATTGGAGACTGCAGGTAAAAGAGTTTCTAGAAAACAATTTGATGCCGAAGGTAATTTTTTAGGGATGAAAGAATACGATGTTGTATATGAAACTCATAAAATTTACGGTGGAAAACTAGGACTAAACAATGATATTTATGCAGTTAAATGTTGGTGTACCTCAACCGAAGATGCACACTGGATTTGGATTGATAGACAATATCAAAATGATCCGTTAGCAGCAATTGCTTCAACATTTAGAATTGCAGAAAATCTCATTCCATACATTAAGGAATTAAAACGTCAAGGGGATATTCTTATAGTTGAATTAACAGAAGAAGTAGAGCCAAAAGGAAACGTTGTTCCATTAACACCTGAACAATATTTTAGTCTTTTAACTGCAGAAAGTTAAAAAAAATTTGACATTGGTATTTATTAATGTTAAATTACGAATCACAATTATTTAAGTTAAATATATATTTTATGGAAAATTTACAAAGAGAAACTTTTGTCCTAGAGCCAAGTACTAATACACACAGACTTGTTGCAGACAAAATTGAGGCAAAAGAATTAGGTAATTCAGTTGTAAAACTGAAAATTAATGGAGATGGTCTTTTAATGCATGGTGAACACGGTGTGTTAAAAACTGAAAGCGAGAACGTTATTAAGTACGTTCAGCAAGAACTTGATCCGATTAGACAATCATTTGTTAACGCATTTGATTAAGAAAAATTAGATAATACCTAATAATTATAACCATCTGCATTATTATAGTAGATGGTTTTTTTTTTACTAATTATGACAAATAAGCAGAATTTACATGCAACAATTCTACTCATTACAGAGTATAACATAATATTATATGTCGGTATTGACTATTGGACATTTAGTCCCACTAAACATATATTACTAACATTAATAGGGACAATTGGATTGATTATTAACTATTTTATTTTTAATAAAAAAACTAATGAAGAAGAAATTTAAAATATTAGCAATTTCAGATACACATAATCAACATAAAAGATGTGAGAAGTTATTTCCTGATGGTGATTTTGATATGATTATTCATGCAGGAGATTTAACAGGTCGTGGATATAAACAAGAAGTTAAAGAATTTTTTGATTGGTTCGGTGGTCTTTACCAGTTTGAACATAAACTAGTCATAGCAGGTAACCATGATTTTCTTTTTGAAGAGAATCCTCCAGTAGCGAAAGAGCTTATCCCTGATAACGTAATATATCTTCAAGATGAAGGTGTTGAAATCGAAGGTATTAAATTTTGGGGATCACCTCAAACACCTTGGTTCTATGATTGGGCTTTTAATAGACAAAGAGGTGCTGATATAAAAAAATATTGGGATATGATACCTAGTGACACTGATATAGTTATAACGCACGGGCCTGTACAATACTTACTTGATTATGTTACACATAGTCATGAATATGTCGGATGTGAAGAACTTGCTCTTAAATTACAAGAGATTGAACCATTAGCACATATATGTGGACATATCCACTGTGGTTATGGTAAAACATATAAACATGGTACTATGTTTTATAATGCATCTATGGTAAATGAATCTTATTCTCCAGCTAATGAAGCTCAAATTATTGAGATACAATTTGATGAAAATAATAAACCTTATATTGATATAGAAAATGAATCGTAAAATATGTCATGCAAAGATTTGTCCTTATTGTGGTGAAAAACCTGAGTTTGTTGACAGCTCTGTAATATATGGTCAATCATATGGAATGATCTATCTATGTAGTCCCTGTGATGCATATGTGGGTGTACATAAAGGATCAGATAAGGCATTGGGTCGATTAGCAAATAAAGAGCTTAGAGAGGCTAAAAAGAAAGCACATTTCTATTTTGATAAACTCTGGAAAGCTAAAGTACAGATTGGTATTAATGAAGATTCTGGACGAAAATCAGGTAAAAGATATATTGCATGGAGAAGTAAATGTAGAAGTGGAGCATATAAATGGTTGAGTGCTACAATGGATATTGATCTTGAATTTACCCATATTGGAATGTTTGATATTGAAAATTGTGGAAAAGTTGTAGAATTATGCTTACCTTACTACAAAAAATTCTATGGTTGAAGATTACAATGAAAACCATTGTTGGCAATACGACATTAGATTAAGAAATAAAGAGAATGATTTAATTGAGTCTAACCTCACCGAAGAAGAAACTTCTCAATTAACTGTCAGCGATTTCACTTTAGCATTTGAGGAAAAATCAATTGTTTGGAAAGAAGCCAAAGAGTTTATAGTTAAACATGAGTGGTTGGGTAAGATGGGTTTATACCCAACACATATCTTTACTGCTAGATATAGAGGTGAATTAGCTGGTGTTGTGGTTATGGATATGCCAAATGCTTTCTCTAAGTTACTAGGAGAAAACACAAGGGTAGTTGAAAGATTAATTAGTCGTGGTGCTTGTATATCATGGTCACCTAAAAATTTAGCTTCTGCACTTATTAGCTATTCCATGAAGTGGATGGTTGAACATACACGCTTCCGATTATTTGTTGCTTATTCGGATGTTGAAGCAAAGGAGTTAGGTACTATTTATCAAGCTAGTAATTTCTATTATATTGGTAGGAGTTCTGGTGCTGCCAAACAATATCAAGTCGAAGATGGTACTTGGAAATCTGATAGATATTTCAGAAGTAGATCAGTATATAAAAAGAAAGCCATTGAAGGTGGAATTGAGTGGCAAGAATCATGGCAAAAGGACAGTAATATTTTATGGAATAATATTCCTGATAATATTGAACGAGAAATACGTGTACTTTCTAAAAAATATATGCTATCTTGTCCTGTCAAAACAATACCGAAGAAACATAAGTATTGTTTTGTTCTAGGAAAAAACAAAGGTGAAAGTAGACAACTTCGAAGAGAGTTTGAAGAAAGAAATAATAAACTAATTAAACCATATCCGAAACAACGTGGAAGTTAATATACATGCACACCAATATGTACGTAGAGTAGAAAAGGAAATTGAAGAGCAGATCAATCCTTATTGGGAAGGTCTTGATCTAAATTTAGAAAATGCAATAGTAAAACCAGTTCCGTTGGTTTTTGCTAAATCAATTATTGAGGAATACGAATATCTTGGATGTGTTGCAGCAATTAATTGGTATCAATATGGAATATGGTTTGTAAGACCAGAAGATGGTTTTGAAATATGTGGTGGAGTCGTTATCTTCGGTCAAGAATACGCTGAGAATACAGGCGTATGGGATAAATACGATTACACTGGTAAGATCATCTTACTTAATCGTGGAGTTTGTCTTCATTGGACACCGAAGAATACCAACAGTCATCTAATTATGGAAGCAATTAAGTTACTTCCAAAGAAATATGAAGTAATTACTGCTACTGTTGATCCAGATGCAGGTGAAATAGGTACAATATATCAAGCTTGTAATTGGTATTATGTTGGTGCATTGAGAAAACAGAAGTCTAGGACTAATGTTATTATCAATGGTAAGAAATACGGATCAAGAAGTGTACGACAAAGATATGGTACTATGGCTAAAGATAAACTACCTGTATTAGTAAAGGGAGTTTTAGGTGATGATGCAACAATAGAGTTTGTTACTGTACATTCTAAACATAGATACTTTTATTTCAGGGGTAACAAAGCTATCAAAAGAATTCATAAAAGAGCAATGTCTGAATATATAAAACCTTACCCCAAAAGAAATTTGTAACAAATAGAATGAATTATTCGTACCAATAATTATGAAAACATTTACTGCAAATATGATTTTGAATGATCCATTAATTCTTCACCGTGAAGGTGATATTAATATTAATGGCTTTCTTGTTGAAAAAAATATACATGTTGATAATAATCAAAGAGAAACTTGTCTGTTGAAATACAATGGCAGAGTTTTACGTGGGATAAAACTAGCAACAGATAATATCGATGATGTTAGAAAAGCATTTGACATTGTTGAAGATAAGTTGAAAAATATGGTATTATCGGCAAAGTTATGTCAATATTGTGGTGAAGAAACTTATTTTGATAACAATGATCAGACGTATAAATGTGATGATTGTAATGCAAGTGTTGGTGTTCATAAACAAAGCAATAAGAAAGCATTTGGTAGTGTAGCGAACGAAGATTTAAAGAAATGGCGTAGTGTAACACACGATTTTTTTGATGACTTGTGGAAATATTCTTTTGAAAAAGGCATTGAAGAAAAACCTTTTAGAGGAAGTACCGATGAAGTCTCCAGAAACTGGAGAACAAAATGTAGAATGACTGCATATAAATGGTTGGCATTGAAAATGGATATTAATAATGATTTTTGTCATATAGCAATGTTTGATATTACACAATGTGTTGAAGCCATTAATATAACAAGAAAATATTGTGATAAATATGATGCCTATTACGAAGAAGTTCGTGAGATGGTAAAATCAGGCGAAATAAAAACTAATAAAGAATATAGTTATGAACATATTCATATTTGAAGATATAAGTAAAGTGAGTGGTGCATATCACTCAGAAGGTGGTTTAGTTATCATAGCAAATGATATTAATCATGCTAAAGAAGTAATTATGGATGATCATTGGATCAGAATTACCGATAAAGAATGGGAAGATGTTGAACCTAAGTATTGGGTTATGCCTAATGCTGGTTGTTGTTAATATAAAATTATGAACGAGAAAGAATTAGGTAGGAAAGGAAAATATATGTCTCTTCTCCTTAGACATAACCCAGAGAAAGAAAGTTTAGAAATGAACAAACAAGGATACGTTAAAGTATCTCAATTATGTTCAGCACTTAATATTTCAACAGAAGAATTGGATTGGATTGTTGAGAATAACAATAAGAAACGATTTGAATTTTTCAATTACAAGAAAATGATACGTGCAACTCAAGGTCATTCATTTAAAATTGACTATGGATATGTTCCAGTAGAACCACCAAATAGGTTATATCATGGTACAACCTATGATAATTATTTGAAGATTAATAATAATGGTTTACTTAAAATGAATCGTCAACATGTTCATTTATCAGATAATTTAGCCACAGCTAAACAAGTTGGTTTACGGCATGCAAAAAATGAAGGTAATCTTTGGATTATTGAAATTAGAACTAATGATATGCACAAAGATGGATATGGATTTTATTTATCAAGTAATAATGTCTGGTTAACAGATACAGTGCCAAGTAAATATTTCAAAAATGAAAGTTAAAATAGGTCATAAAATTTACGACTCAACGGAACAACCGATCATGTTAATATTAAGTGATTCCGATAAAGAAAATATAAAAAATATGTTGCCTGATGCTGAAAAGTTTTGTACTTTTCCTGATGACGAGGAATATACCGAAGGTATGATTAAAAAATTTATGAAAATTGAGTGATGAAATTAAATAAGAAGAAAATAGATGAATTAGTTGACACTGGTTACTTGAATAGAACAAAGCATCCTGATAAGGATTTGTATATTTTAAAGTATTCAAGAAATTGCCAATTTGAAAACGAGTGGAATGAAATTACTTTAATGGCTAGAGGTCTAGTTGTTGATGGTGATTACAATATAATTGCACGTCCATTTGGTAAGTTCTTTAATATAGAAGAACATGATGTCAATAAACTACCACTTAAGGATGGCTTTGAAGTCTTTGAAAAGATGGATGGTTCTCTTGGTATTGTTTTCTTCTATGAAGGTGAGTGGCATATGGCAACATCAGGTTCATTTATTTCAGATCAAGCTGTAAAAGGTAAGGAATTATTAAATGGATTTGGTACTAGTTATTTGGCTACTAACACAACATATTTATTTGAGATTATATATCCAGATAATAGAATTGTTGTCGATTATTCAGATGCCGAAGGATTAGTATTACTTTCAGCATTCCACACTAAATCAGGTGAAGAGTGGTCTTATGATAGATTAAATGAACAGTACAAAGACAGATACGAAATAGTACCAAGATATGATAATGCTTCTGACTTAATGAAACTAAAAGGTCTTGACTTAGTAAATAAGGAGGGATTTGTGGTTAGATTTAAGAATGGTCTTAGAATTAAAATTAAGTTTGCTGAATATGTGAGGTTGCATGCTATTTTAACACAAATGTCAAACTTGGTTATTTGGAGATCATTACGTTGGGGTCATGACCTCGACTTAGTTGATGTTCCTGATGAATTTGATGAATGGGTGAGAGATACTATGAAGGATTTATTAGCTGAATTCGGCAGAGTCAAGTATGAGATCAACAAGAGATATTACTCTATCATAAGGTCAATGGTTGATGATGAAAATCTAATCAACAGCAGAAAGAATATTGATAACAGAGCTTTTGTTACTGCAGCCAAAGAACATGGTAAAGAATATTTTGATTATCTAATGATGAAGTTTAACCAGAAAGATATCGATGATATTATCTGGAGAGAACTAAGACCAACATATTCATTACCATTTTTAGAAGAGGAAGTATAGTCTTCCTCTTTTTCACTCTTAAATATAAAAAATCATGGATGAACAATACAATAGCTTAGAAGTCTACGAAAGTGGTGTAATGGGTAATCACAATGTACATGGTACTGTAAGTATATCTCTAAAAGAAATAGATCAGTTACGTAGTAGTATAATACAACGTGATAAAGTCATTGAAGACTTAAAGCAGAAACAAAAAAAGGTTAAAATAACTTTACGACAAAAAGTTGTAAGAAAAAGATGGAATCGTGCAATAAGTAATGCTGATTATGAAGAAACTTTTAATGATTGGGAAAATATTACTGATTATAAAAATCTTGATGATATCATGGATGGATTACAATCTGCTGCCGAAGAAAAGGTTGTTAAAAATTACGGTAATTCATTACTAAAGGCAGAGGAAGAAAGAGAACAATATCGTATACTATATAATGGAGTATATACCGAACGATCTGCATTAGAAGAAAAAATACCTCAACTTGAGAAAGATTTAGAAGATGAGAAAATAAAAAATAAAGATATCAAAGAAGAGTTTGATGTACAAACAAAACAACTTGAGAGCTTACGTATTGACTTTGAGAGATCAAGAACTAGAGAACTTAAATTATCACAACTTCTTGATAATGAGACCTTTTTTGGTAGACTTATGAAGTTTTTCGGAATTAATTAAAATAATTGCAACTTTTTTTTGGATAGTAACGTATTTAATAGTAAGTTTGTAAAACAATACAGAAAAGAACAAAGAAATGATGAACATAAAATCTAAATATTATTATTATAAGAAACCAGCCGATGGCAGGATAGGATATTTATGTTCTGAAGATTTAACAACTATTTAATAGTTATAAATAAAAGAATTAAAACCCTGTCCTTAGTTGGTCAGGGTTTTTTTTATGCCAGTATTGAACAGGGGGTGAGTTCCAAGCACTGTAAATGTTTCGCTTCGGCTTTGTAGGTTCGATTCCTACTGCTGGCACTTATTTTTTTATATTGGGTGATAACGGCATCAGACTGTAAATCTGATCTGCTTTAACAAATTGTCGTATTGGGGTGGGTTCGAATCCCACCTACTGCACTCGGTTCGTGGCTTTGTAGTTGCATGTTACCCATTTGAGAAATCATTGGAACTACATTTTTCTTGACATTATTAATTATTTTTGTTACATTAGTGCAAAAAATATAATGAAACACATTTTAGAATTAGAAGAAGGTAATAAGGATTTTATTTACGATGTAGAAGATAAACATGGTAATATTTATTTAGTTTTTGAATTGGATACTTTTAATGAAAATATTAAAACATTTGATATATCTTCTGATTGGGAAAGGGGTGATACTAGAATGTCTATGGTTGAAGACTATGGAATATTATCACATAACGATGGTAATCGAATAATTCAAATTTTAGTAACACCAAAGACCATTAAAGAAAATCTTGAATCTGAAATCCGTGAACATCTTGAACCATTATTTAATTTAATGAGTATGCGTGGTGGTTCATTAGAAGATTTATTTAAAGGTCTAGGAAATATTTCATGATATAATATATGTAATAAGGAATTTATTGTTGCTAATATTAATATTTAGTATTATTTTAGCATAAAAAAATTATGGGTAGAAGTAGAGTAGACGTATATAAAGCAATTGATTCTGAAAGAGATTTTCAGGAAGTAAATAAATAAATCAATGAGTCACATATTGTTGACGAATTTCCTCTCGGTAGTGCACTCTCAGCAATACAACATAAATTAGAGGTTGCAAGATCAACTTGGTATAATACACTAGAACCACATGAAGATGCGATGGAAGAAATAAGAAAAATCGCAGCAATTTGTGTTCAAATGGGTGAGAAATACGAAATGTCTAAAAGAAAATAACAATGAAAAAGTCTGAAAAGATAATATCAGCACTTTGTGATAGAGGTGGTTTTGATGGTTGGTGGGGTAATATAGATGAAGATATTCAAGATGAAATCTTAACCATGATGGATCATATTATTGATGAGACTCCAAGTATTTCACCTTGTTGTGCATCGGCAGTTGATAGAGATGAACAATCTGAATTAATTTGTACTAATTGTGGCGACAGAATAGAATAACTTGACATTAAATTTAGAATGTTGTATATTTATTACTCCTAATAATTTTATTCTATAATTAAAAATTTATGTCAAAAACAAAAGTAACTAAAAAAACAGTAACTACTGAAACTACTGAAGTTATTAATAATGCTAAAAATGAGAAAACTGAAATTGTATGTATACTAGACCGATCTGGTTCTATGTCGAGTATTATTTCAGATGCAATTGGTGGATTTAATACATTTATCAAAGAACAAAAAGAAGAAGATACACCAGCTACAATTACGGTAGCTCTTTTCGATGATCAATACGAATTATTATATGATGACGTGGACATTAAAGAAGTGAGTGAACTTACCAGTAAAGATTGGTCACCAAGAGGAACTACTGCTCTTTTTGATGCTGTTGGTAAAACTATCAACACTGTTAAAGCAAGACACAAATCTTTAGATAAAAAAGATAGACCAGATAAAGTCTTGGTTTGTATTGTCACCGATGGTCATGAAAATGCCAGTAGAGAATATAATAACGAATCAATAAAAAGTTTAATTGAAAAAAGAGAAAAGAAAAACTGGAGTTTCGTATTCTTAGCTGCAGACCAAGATGCAATCACTGCTGGTGGTAGCTTTGGTGTTAAAGGTGGAAATGCATTTAATTATACTAATACTTCATCAGGTAATAAGAATATGTTTGCTGCAATGTCGAAAATGTCTTCAAACGTTAGAGGTGCATCCGTATCTAGTGCAAATTATGCTGATATGTCTAAAAATCTTGCTAAAGATTTAGAAAAAGACATAGATAAATAATATTTTTTTATAGAACGGAGCGTAAAACCCATTGGTCGTTTCGCCAATGGGATGTAAGCGACAAATGTAGTAATTAACCTTGACTTAAAATGTATTGACGAATGGTATCTGGTGATGCTTCACCGATTGAACAAACGAAATAGCCAGAACTCCAGAAAAGATTTTTGTACCAGTATTCTCTACGAAGTAACATTGGATGTAGTTCCCAAATATGTTTAGTAGATTGTTGTTTTAACCTACGAATTATTTGTGAGATTGATAATCTTGGTATGTAACGAATAAGAAAATGTATATGATTAATATCTGACTCAAACACTTCTACTGTGAAGTCTGAATTATCTATGATATTGTTGAATATTGTGCACATATCTTGTTTTAGTTGATTAACTAATAATGGTTTATGGTATTTAGTAACTAAAATAATATGAGCTTTTAGATAATGTTTTGAATGATTTGTAGAAATGTAATTTGATTGCATAATGTAGTATTTAGTTTAAATTATTTACAACCAAAGACGGAATAATTTAAACTAAATACGGTATTAATTAAAATATATTTACAAAATACTTGACATCTCGTATAAAAATATGTACTTTTACAGAATACTAGACTATTTAATAATAGAGTGAAGAATATACATCGAACATATAAATTTGAATTATTACCTAATGAGGAACAGAAAACCTTGTTGGATAAACACTTTGGTTGTGTCCGTTATATTTACAATCACTTTTTAAATGAACGTAAAGAACAGTATCAATCAGATAAAAAAACTGATAATTATTACGGACAAGCAAAAACTTTAACTGAATTAAAGAAAAAAGAAGATACTATTTGGTTGAAAGAAGTTAATTCTCAAACATTACAATTTGCTTTAAGAAGTTTAGATACTGCTTATGTTAATTTTTTTCGTGGTAATGCAATGTTCCCAAGATTTAAGTCTAAACGTAAAAAGAATACATTTACAGTACCACAACACACTAAAGTAGTTGATGGTAGAATATACGCACCAAAGTTTAAGGGTGGTATTAAAGTAAATATCCACAGAGAAATTAAAGGTAAAGTAGGTAAGTTTACAATATCCAAAACGCCAACTGGTAAATATTTCGTTTCAATATTAACCGAACAAGAATATGTACCAAGTAAAAAGACTGGTAAATCAATTGGGATAGACTTGGGTTTAAAAGATTTTACGATTACTTCTGATGGGGTAAAGTATAAAAATAATAGACACACAAAAAGATATGAAAGACAATTAAAAAAAGTACAACAACATCTTTCTCGTAAACAAAAAGGTAGTAATGGGTTTGAAAAACAAAAACTCAAAGTTGCTAAAATTCACGAGAAAATAGCAAACACAAGACAAGATATATTACATAAAGTAAGTAACGATATTGTATCTAATTATGATATAATTTGCCTTGAAGATTTGAATATTAAAGGTATGATTAAAAACAGAAAACTATCTAAACATATTGCAGATGCAAGTTGGGGTACGTTTGTTCGATTTGTTGAATATAAAGCAAATTGGAATGATAAGACTGTAATTAAGATAAACCGTTGGTATCCTTCAAGTAAGACTTGTAATGTTTGTGGATATATAAATCAAGACTTAAATCTTTCAGATAGAGAATGGACTTGCAAGAATGGTCATAAATTAGACCGTGATTTAAATGCAAGTCAAAATATTCTAAAAGAAGGATTAAAAATATATGGTGAGGAACTCGCCATTACAAAGGTGGAGAGGAAATCAGACGTTAGTAATAACGCACACTCTATGAAGCCCGAAGCCCATCCCATCGCCTCTGGCGTGGGTGGGTAGTTCACCTAATTAATTTTATTAATATTTTTTTTAGGATATTTTTTATTTATAGTATCTTACTAGTATTTATATTCACCAATTAGATAAAAGTAGCTACTTATCTTGATAATAAATTAGTGATGCTAGTAAATTCTACTATTAGCATATGGAATAAAATTATAAAAAATATGAGTATATTTAGAAGAGAAAAACACATTGATCCAAAATATTCCTTTTTGGATAAGTATGTAAAAATTATGTATAGAGGGTTCTGGACACCAGCAAAATACGAAAAGCTTATTGCTGAAGTAGATGTTCCTCATTACCATAACGAACTTAATGACGTTGATAAAGAGGCAATTAGAAGGTCTATATTAGCTGTTAGTGTGGTTGAAGATAAGGTAAAAACCTTTTGGAGTAGTCTACCATTGGACATACCACAAACTGTTGTTGGTGACGTGGGTGGTTTATTTGGTGTGTCCGAGGTAACACATAGAAGGTCGTACCATGCATTAGCTGAAAATTTAGATATTGATACTAATAATTTAGATCAATATGATGCACTTAAAGGTAGGATATCATATCTACAAAAGTATCTTGAGAAAGATAGTAAAATAAGAGGTGATAAGCGTATCTTAAAGAGATTAGTATTATTCACTTCACTAGTAGAGAGAGGAAGTTTGTTCACTCAATTTTACATCCTAATGAGTTTTGCATTTAGGAATAGGGGTTTAAAAACTATTTCAGCACTACAGGAATCAACTGCAAAAGAAGAAGTAACACACTATAGTTTTGGTATTGATTTAATCAACATCATAAAAGAAGAATCACCTCAATTATGGGATGATTATTTTGAAGAATTAGTAACAAAAAATATTGATGCTGGATACAAAGCAGAGTTAAACCTAATTGACTGGTTTTTCGAACAAGGAGTACCTTCACATCTAACCAAAGAAGAGGTAATTAATTTCTTAAATTATAACTTTAATGTAATAACTAATGATCTTAATATCAATCTTTCATATGATGTTGACATGGAATTATTTGAAGAAAGAAATTCATGGTTTAAGAGAATGATATTCATAACTAGTGAGCCTGACTTTTTTGATAATGCAGCAGGTGGTTATGCATCAGAAGATGAAGAAGTTAATTTAGAAACATTATTTGGTTAATATGAAAACAGAATTTATTGGAAAAGAGCAAGAAATCTTCATGCGTGAAGGTAAATATATTTTTGCAGAAGAAACACCTCAACAGCGATATCAAGAAATTGTTGATAGAATAAGAGAATATGAAGATCAGTATGGTAAAGGTCTAGCAGATAGGCTAGAATATATGATCGATGAAAATATTTTAAGTTTATCCACACCAATTATTGCTAATTTTGGTAGAAAATATAAAGAAGAAAAAAACACATATCCATTACCAGTGAGTTGTAATATTGTTAGTGTCGGTAATAGCATTAGTGATATATATGAAAGTATTGGTCAAGTAGCAATGCTTAGTAAATTAGGTGCTGGTGTTGGTGCTGATTGGCAATTAGTTTGTGATAAGAATACTAAGCTTGCTGAGGGTTTTTATTCTAACTCAAAGTTAGATTGGATTGAAGATGCTGTTCGTGCATCACAGAAGGTTTCACAAGGTGCTGTTAGAAGAGGATATAGTACACCATTTATTTCTATTAATGATCCAGATTTTCCTGATCTAATGTATAGAATTGATAAAAACAATCCAAATAAGGAAGACCCATTGATTAATAACACTATTGGTGTTATTTTACCTAGAGGTTTTTGGGATAAAATAAATGGTGGTGATCAAGAATTGCAAAAGAGATGGGTTATGGCACTTAATATGAGAAAGAAAACAGGTAAACTATATCTAGCTGATGTTGAGAACATGAATAAGAATTCTAGTCCTGTTTACAAAAAATTAGGAATGGACGTTCAAACAACAAACATCTGTACTGAATTTTTACAGCCATTGTTTGATGATAAAACATCTGCTTGTGTTATATCTGCATTGAATCTAACACACTGGGATACTATTAAAGAAAATCCTCAAATGATTAAGGATGCAATTTATTTCTTGGATATAATTAATGAAGAATACATTAAACTAACTGAAGATATTCCTTTTTTACAAAAAGCTAGAAAAGCAGCTATTGAGAAAAGAGATATCGGTTTAGGTACGCTTGGGTTTCATGAGTTTCTTCAAATGAATGATGCTGCCTTTGGAGATTTAACCAGTCGTAGATTAAATAAAGAAGTTTATAGTACAATTAGAGAATATGCTGAAATAGCTACTAGTGAATTAGGTGAATTACTAGGTTCACCTAAATTATGTCAAGATGCTGGTTTAGTGCGAAGAAACTGTAGTCTATTAATGATTGCACCAAATAAATCAACATCTTTCTTAGCTAAAGTTACTAGTTTAGGTATTGAACCATTCTTAAGTAACTTGTTTGTAAAAAAATTAGCTAAAATACAATATGTGTTTAAGAACAAACATCTAGAAAAGATTTTAGATGACTTAGGTGAGAATACACCTGAAGTATGGGACAGTATTGAAAATAATAACGGTTCTGTACTACATTTGGATTTTTTAACTGAACATCAAAAAGAAGTATTCATGACATTTGCTGAGATATCACCAAAAGATATTATTGACTTAGCGAGTGATAGACAGAAGTATATTGATATGGGTCAGTCTTTAAATTTGGTGTTTAGAAAAAACTACACGTTGAAAGACATTGTTGAAATACATAAATATGCATTTGAAAACGAAATAAAAACTCTTTACTATGCATATCCATCTGCACATGCTGCTTTAGAAAAAGATGGTGAGGCTTGGGATACATGTGTGAGTTGTGCTGATTAAAAATTAAATGAATGAATAAGATAGATTACATATTAGAAAATTATTCTGATGAGAATATACTAAGTGCTGATGGCTTTGATGATGCAATTCTCGGTATCGATAATAAAAACATGAGATTAATATATTCTATTAAGAAATGTATTGAAATTCTTGTGTCTAAAGGGATGAGTAAAGATGAGGCATCAGAATATTTTTATTTTAATGTTGAAGGTGCATATGTAGGAGAAA